>ENA-OPAL01000632-OPAL01000632.1-human-gut-metagenome-genome-assembly--contig:-NODE-632-length-26234-cov-48.104893_pt1 | contig 26234 bp, 16 predicted proteins | sample MGYA00241057_ERZ501430 | MGnify/ENA primary metagenome ERZ501430 (study PRJEB25962, sample SAMEA2042506) | human gut metagenome | biome: human gut; feature: human-associated habitat; material: faeces...
CGGTTCTGTAACAGCTATCAAACCTGATTCTAAGAATAAGGGTGTGCTCAGTGGCAATTAGTGATAGTGGACAGGTGATTTTCAACCAGGAAGATCACACAGGTCCGAACCATGCTGTTAAGTTGGGTGTGTTTGTGGATGAGGCTCTTGATTTCCTCGATTCTCATGGTCTTCCGCTGGAGGCTGTGGCGGTAAGTTGTGGTCCGGGTTCCTATACCGGATTGCGTATCGGTGTGAGTATGGCGAAGGGCATCTGTTATGGTCGCGGTGTGAAACTCATCGCTGTTCCAACACTCGAACTGATGGCAGTGCCTGTATTGCTTGGCGAACATCCTGAGGAGGAAGACGCTCTCATAGTACCTATGCTCGACGCCCGCCGCATGGAGGTATATGCCGAAGTGCTCGACCGCGCCCTGAAGGTGGTTCGCCCTATTCAGGCTGATATTGTGGATGCTGATACCTACAAGGAATATCTGGACCAGCACCATGTGTACTTCTTCGGAAATGGCGCTGCCAAGTGTATGGAGACCATCAACCATCCGAATGCTCACCTCGTAGAGGGCATTGAGCCTTTGGCTAAGAATATGGCTCCGCTGGCAGAGAAGCGTTTTGTAGAGGGCAAGTTCGAAGATGTGGCATATTTCGTGCCTTTCTATCTCAAGGATTTCGTGGCTAAGATGCCAAAGAAACTGCTCTAGAATTATTTATTATATAAAATATGTAAGAATGAATATAGAAGGATTAGACTATAATACCCAGAGAGCTAAGCTCATTCTGCCTGAGTATGGCCGTGAGATTCAGCAGATGGTAGACCATTGTCTGACGCTTACCGATCGTGAAGAGCGCCAGCGCTGTGCAGAGACCATTATTGCAGTCATGGACCGTATGTTCCCTGAGAACAGAGGGGTAGAGGATCATGAGCAGAAACTCTGGGACCAGCTTGCCATCATGAGCAATTTCCAGCTCGACATCGATTTCCCTTATGATGTATCGGATGCTGTGAAGATAGCAACCAAGCCGGAGCCTTTGCCATATCCTATGCAGCACATCCCGGTGCGCCATTATGGAGCTATGCTCTTCGAGATTTTCGAAAAGCTGAAGACGATGGAACCAAGTGAGGAGCGCGATAAACTCGTGGAGCTTACTGCCAACCAGATGCATCGCGACCTGGTAACCTGGAGTCATGGCTCCAGCGATGTAGCCAAGGTAGCTTCCGATCTGGCACGTTTTACCGATGGCAACATCCAACTCGATCTCGATACCTTCGTTTTCGAGAAGATTGAGGCGCAGCCTAAGAATGTAAATAATAAGAAGAAAAAGTAATCCACATTATTATATATAGTAGACAAGCTTATGGAGTCTTTCATCATAGAGGGCGGTCATCCGCTCAAAGGTACTATCACACCTCAGGGCGCCAAGAACGAGGCCCTGCAGGTTATCTGTACCACAATCCTTACCGACGAGCCTGTGCGCATCACCAACGTGCCGGACATCCTGGATGTGAACAACCTGATTAAGTTGCTCCAGGAGATAGGTGTCAAGGTAACCAAGCACAGTCGTCACGACTATACATTCCAAAGTGATGAGTTGAAACTCGATTATCTCGACAGTCTGGAGTTTGTGAAGAAATGTTCTTCTCTTCGTGGTAGTGTGCTCATGATAGGTCCGCTGCTCGGTAGATGTGGCAAGGCTACCATAGCTCAGCCGGGTGGCGATAAGATAGGTCGTCGCCGTCTGGATACCCACTTCCTGGGCTTCAAGTATCTGGGCGCCAACTTCGTTCACGATGATGAGCGTAATGTTTATCAGATACAGGCAAAGAAACTGAAGGGCTGCTATATGTTGCTCGATGAGGCTTCGGTTACCGGTACCGCCAATATCATCATGGCATCTGTATTGGCAAAGGGCACTACCACCATTTATAATGCAGCTTGCGAACCATATATCCAGCAGCTTTGCCATCTGCTCAATGCGATGGGCGCTCAGATCAGCGGCATCGCCAGCAACCTGCTCACCATCGTGGGTGTTGATAAACTGCATGGTGCCGAGCATCGCATCTTGCCTGATATGATTGAGGTAGGTTCGTTCATCGGCATGGCGGCAATGTGTGGCGAAGGTGTGCGCATCAAGAATGTGTCTGTCAAGGATTTGGGTATTATTCCTGATGCATTCCGCCGCCTCGGTGTGAAGATAAAGATAGAGGACGATGACCTTGTGATTCCAGAACAGAAACATTATGTCATCGATTCATTTATTGACGGCACCATCATGACGCTTGCCGATGCCCCTTGGCCAGGACTCACTCCTGACCTTCTTTCCGTGCTCCTCGTAGTGGCTACCCAGGCTCGTGGCAGCGTTCTCTTCCATCAGAAGATGTTCGAGAGTCGCCTCTTCTTCGTGGATAAACTGATTGATATGGGTGCGCAGATTATTCTCTGTGATCCTCACCGTGCTGTGGTGGTTGGTCATGACCATAAGATCAAACTGCGTGCTGGCAGAATGACCAGTCCTGATATCCGTGCCGGTATTGCCCTGCTGATTGCTGCCATGAGTGCCAATGGTACCAGCCGCATTGCCAATATCGCCCAGATAGACCGTGGTTATGAGGATATCGAGCATCGCCTTAATGCGCTGGGTGCCAAGATTACCCGTGTCAGTGATTAATCAATGTTAAATGTTAAATGTTGAATGTTGAATGATTAGACGCGATGAAGTATATAAGATAGGCAAGTTGGGAAAACCTCATGGTGTGAAGGGCGAGATTACTTTCGCCATTACAGATGATGTTTTCGACCGTGTAGATGCCGAGTACCTGGTACTCGACATCGATGGCATCCTTGTGCCTTTCTATTTAGAGGAATATCGGTTTAAGAACGATGAGAATGTGCTCGTGAAGTTTGAGGATATCGATACCCAGGAGCAGGCACGCAACTATACCGGTTGCGAGGTTTTCTTCCCACGTCATCTCTCTGACAGTGATGAAGAGAACATGAGCTGGGCAGAAATCATCGGTTTCCATCTGGTAGATACCGTAAGCGGCAAGGTGGTAGGTACCATAGAACATGTAGACGATTCCACCCTCAACCTTCTTTTCGAGGTAACAACCGATGCAGGTGATGAAATCCTCATCCCTGCCAGCAACGACCTCATCGAAGAGGTGAGCGCTGAAAAGAAAGAAATCAGAATGGCGATTCCGGAAGGATTGCTCGACTTATAAAGTGAAGAGTGAAGAATTCATTTGCTTTACTAATCATAAAGTTCTAAGTTCAAAGTTAATAATTTCAAAGTAAATGAAGAAACAACAGATATGTATTCTCGGTTCTACGGGAAGTATCGGTACACAGGCGCTTGATGTCATCGAGCAGCACAGTGACCTTTACGAGGTATATTGCCTCACCGCCAACAACCGAGTGCAGGAACTTGCCGAGCAGGCTCGCAAGTTCCATCCGGCTGCTGTGGTCATAGCCAATGAGGCTCGCTACGAGGAGCTGAAAGATATGCTCAGTGATGAGCCTGATATCAAGGTTTATGCCGGTGCTCAGGCGCTTTGCGATATCGTACAGGCTGAGCCTATCGATATGGTGCTGGCTTCCATGGTAGGCTTCTCGGGCCTGGAACCAACCATCCATGCCATCAAGGCGCGCAAGAAGATATGTCTTGCCAACAAGGAAACGCTGGTGGTAGCGGGTGAGCTGATCTGCAATCTTGCACAGAAATATCATGTGCCTATCCTCCCTGTTGACAGCGAGCATAGTGCCATCTTCCAGAGTCTGGTGGGTGAGGGCGACAACGAGGTAGAGAAGATTCTTCTGACCTGTTCGGGTGGTCCTTTCCGCAATTATACTCACGAGCAGTTGGAGAAGGTGACTGCTGCCGATGCCCTCAAGCATCCTACCTGGGATATGGGCGCCAAGATAACCATCGATTCGGCTTCGCTCATGAACAAGGGCTTCGAGGTGACAGAAGCTAAATGGCTCTTTGGGGTTCCGGCTGATAAGATAGAGGTGCTTATCCATCCGCAGAGCGTTGTGCATAGTGCCGTTCAGTTTGTTGATGGTGCTGTCAAGGCTCAGTTGGGTGTGCCAGATATGCGTCTGCCTATCCAGTATGCCTTCTCTCTCCCTCAGCGTCTGCATCTGAATGGCGATCGTCTCGACCTCTTCAAAACGCAGGATTTGCAGTTCTTCAAGCCTGACTATCAGAAGTTCAAGTGTCTGCAACTGGCTTTCGATGCCATCAGAAAGGGTGGTAATATGTCATGTATCGTGAATGCAGCCAACGAGATAGTGAATGCCGGCTTCCGCAAAGGTGAATGTGGCTTCCTTCAGATGGCTGATATCATCGAAGAGACGATGGCGAAGGCTACTTTCGACAGTAATCCCGACCTCGATGTCTATCTGCAGACCGATGCTGAGGCTCGCCGCATAGCTACAGAGCTGATGTTCAAGTAATAGTTAATAGTTTATAGTTAATAGTTAAAATGAACGTAGGATATAGGACTCATCATAAAGTTCAAAGTTCCAAGTTCAAAGTTCAAAGTAAATAAATGGAAGTATTTTTGATCAAAGCGTTGCAGCTGATGCTGTCGCTTTCCATCTTAGTGTTGCTCCATGAGGGCGGACACTTCTTCTTCTCCAAACTCTTTGGTGTAAGAGTGGAGAAGTTCTATCTGTTCTTCGACCCTTGGTTCCATCTCTTCGAGTTCAAGCCAAAGAATTCGGATACTACCTATGGTTTGGGATGGTTGCCGCTCGGAGGATATTGTAAGATTTCGGGTATGATAGATGAAAGTTTCGATACCGAACAGATGAAACAGCCGGAACAGCCATACGAGTTTCGCAGCAAACCGGCATGGCAGCGCCTGCTCATCATGATAGGTGGCGTGCTGGTTAACTTCGTGCTGGCTCTCTTCATCTATTCCATGATTCTGTTCCATTGGGGCGACAATTATGTGGCTACCCGCGATATGAGTTATGGTATGAAGTTCAATACCGAGGCAAAGGCATTGGGCTTCCAGGATAAGGATATTCTGGTAAGCACCGATCTGGGTGAGTTCAAGACCTTTGATGGCGATCTGTATCGTAATCTCTCTGAGGCTAAGCAGGTCAATATCATCCGTCAGGGCAAACCGATGACGCTTAATCTGCCTGGTGATCTCAACATGCTCGATATGATTAAGAGCAGTCCTCGCTTCGTAGATTTGTATGTGCCTCTGCAGATTGATAGTGTGATGAAGGATTCGCCTGCCAGCAAACTCGGTTTGGCAAAGGGTGATAAGATTCTTGCTATTAATAATAAAAAGGTAGTCTCTTTCAACGAATTTCAGATTGAATTGGGCAGAGTAGAGGATGTGCTTGCTTCGGCTGAAACGCCGCAGGATAGTGCCAGAGCACTTACAGCTCAGGTTACTTATCTCAAGGCTTCTGGCGATACCGTCAAGTCGAGTGTTCTCCTGAAATCTACCGAAGAGGGTGTGAAGTTTGGTTTCTACAATCATCCTGTCTTGCTCGATTATAAGATTACTCATGTCAACTATGGCTTCTTCGAGAGTTTCCCTGCCGGCATCAAATACGGCTGGAATGTCTTGGCCGGTTATGTGGGCGATATGAAGTATGTCTTCTCTAAGGAAGGCGCCAAGAGTCTGGGTGGTTTCGGTGCGCTGGGCAGTCTCTTCCCATCTGTATGGGATTGGCATGCATTCTGGCTTATGACAGCGTTCCTGAGCATTATTCTTGCCTTCATGAACATTCTTCCTATCCCTGCTCTTGATGGTGGACATGTGTTCTTCCTTCTCTATGAGATTATCACAGGTCGCAAACCGGGCGATAAGTTCATGGAGCGTGCTGAGTATATTGGTTTCGGCATTTTGATTCTTCTGCTTGTCGTTGCCAACCTGAACGATGTATTGCGACTCTTCGGCATCTTGTAATGCCGGGGAATCGCGAAAATAAAGGTCAAAAAAAGAGGGTGGTCATTAATTTATGACACACCCTCTTTTTTTTTGAGTTTATTCTTTTATACGTATTATACGTATCTGATAATCTGTCCTACACTAACCTTCTTGTCTTTGCGGTAGCCGTTGAGTCTGCAGATCTGCTCTACAGATACGCCACGCTTTTCAGCGATAGAACTAAGCGTTTCGCCTGGCTTCACCTTGTGGTAGAGCTTCTCGTGGCCAGCAGGCAGTTCGTAGTATCTTCCCACTTCGCCGCCGTTAACCTGCTCTCTGGTGTAACCACCGTTGCCAACCTTGCCGCGGGCAGCATTGGCATCAGCTGATTCGCTTTCGTAGGTATTACGGTTAAAGCTGTAGAAGTCACCTGTAACGTCCTGGTTGCGGAAGTCGAAGAAGAGTGCCGGGTTCAGAGCCACACCACAGAGACGGGTCTCAAAGTGGAGATGCGAACCGGTACTTCTACCCGTATTACCACCCAAGCCAATCACATCGCCGGCTCTTACCTCTTCGCCCTCAGTAACGAGCTGCTTAGAGAGGTGACCATAGATGGTCTCCAAACCATTGTTGTGACGAATCACGATGTACTTACCGTAACCACCACCTTCATATCTTACGATGCGAACTCTGCCTGAAAAGGCTGAGCGGATTGAGTCGCCAATATAAACCTTGATGTCCATACCTTTATGTTGGCGGCCAAAGCTAGCACGGTAACCGAAGTTACTTGTGACAACGCGACTAGGAGTTGGCATGCAGAAATGACGGAGATCGATACGGAAGTGCTCAGGCAAGGTTGTAGCCCTGTGAGCGTACTTGTTAGAGAAATCCTCATACAGCTCGGCTGCAGGGTTCTCTCTGTCTTCAATCATTCGATAATGCGACACAGCGAGTGTGTCGAGCGATTTCATTCTGTGGTCTACAGGTGCCTGTCTTGCCAACAGGTCTTGTCCGCAAACGGGAGAAGCTGTTAGCGCCAACAATGCAACGACCGAAATTTTCTTTATACTCTTTTTAAAACTCATACTACTTTTTCTATTTTCTTTTTTAGGTTCGTGTCAACAGCGCAGAATCATACAAGAAATTCTGTAAAAACCACTAAGGCAAATGCCTTCATGTTGCGGTTTTGTTATATAGACGTTGCAAATATAACAAAAAAACTTCAAAAAACCAAAGTTGTTAAAGCCAAAAGGGCGATATTTAACGCCCTAGCCTTTTTTTTAACTTACATTAGGAAAATGAGATGCAAGGAGTTGACTTTTAGTACGTTTCATGCTTTTGTAGCATTCTCAACAGAGCCACGGCAGGAGAATGCCCCATGAAAATATACTTTTTTACCTCCGGACTGGTGAATCGGAGGCATTCCTGATAAGCGCGGTAGAGGTCGTTGAGATTGATGGTAAATTCCTTACCCGATGACTCTCTGATACCGATAATCATCTTTGCCGTGACATGCAGTTTGATATATCTGATGCCTGTTGCACTTTCTATTTCCGTAATGTTTTCGAGAATGGCTCTCATTTCTTCCAGGGTTATTTCTGGTCGCGGCTCCCTGATAGCCGGCTTTCTTCTTTTATCCATAATTATACTTTTTACTTTTGGGACAGGCGATGGAATCGCCTGGAACGGGGATGAGGCTGCTTGGTAGCTGAAGCCACCTTTTAGCCTTGCTTTCTGATAGCAGGAACTGCTCTTGCTTGCTGCTTTAGCTGATGGCTGCCCAGTTGATATGGGTTTTCTTCAATTCCCTGAGGCGGTTCCAGAGCAGGGCGTTGTGAGGAGCATTGCATTCGGGATCGTTGTCGATGATTTCCTGTGCTTCTGTGCGTGCCAGTTGTACCAGCTGACCATCTCTGGCAATATTCGCTATCTTCAGGTCGAAAGCCATGCCGCTCTGCTGCGTTCCCTCCAGGTCGCCGGGACCACGGAGTTTCAAGTCGGCCTCGGCGATACGGAAACCGTCGTTCGTATCGCACATGATATCAATACGTTTGCGGGTTTCTTCTGAAAGTTTATAGTTGGTTACCAGAATGCAGTAGCTCTGGTCGCAGCCTCTTCCTACACGGCCTCGCAGCTGGTGCAACTGGGAGAGACCGAAGCGCTGTGCATCCAGGATAACCATGACAGAAGCATTGGGCACATTTACACCAACTTCTATCACGGTGGTGGCAACGAGAATCTGTGTTTCGCCCTTTACAAACTGCTCCATCTCTACTTCCTTCTCGGCAGATTTCATCTTTCCGTGTATCTTACTCAATTTGAATTCCGGGAATGCCTGTTTCAGCGTTTCGTAACCTTCTTCCAGGTTCTTCAGGTCGCTCTTCTCGCTTTCCTTGATCAGCGGAAAGACGATATATACCTGTCTGCCGAGATTAATCTGGCGGCGGATGCTCTGATAGAGACTGGTGAGTTGGGTATCAAACTTATGTAGCGTCTGTATCGGTTTTCTGCCCGGTGGCAGTTCATCAATCACGCTCACGTCCAGGTCACCATAAATGGTCATGGCGAGGGTGCGGGGGATAGGAGTGGCGGTCATCACGAGGATATGAGGCGGATTCTCGCTCTTGTTCCACAGCTTGGCTCTCTGCGCTACACCGAAGCGATGCTGCTCATCGATAACGGCTACGCCTAATCTTCTGAAAACTACCGGGTCTTCGAGGATGGCATGGGTGCCCACCAGAATCTGGATTTCGCCCGTAGCCAGGTCGGCAAGAATCTTTTCTCTCTTCTTTCCCTTTACGATGCCAGTGAGCAGTTCTACCCGGATATCCATTCCCTGCAGGAAGTCGCAGATGGTTTGCAGATGCTGCTCGGCAAGAATTTCGGTAGGTGCCATCATACATGCCTGATAACCGTTATCCAGCGCAATGAGCATGGTCATGAGGGCCACGAGCGTCTTGCCCGAACCTACATCACCCTGCAGAAGACGGTTCATCTGTCTGCCGCTGCACATATCGGCTCTGATTTCATGCATCACCCGTTTCTGTGCTCCTGTCAGTTCAAAAGGCAGATGATGGGCATAGAACCCGTTGAAGATATCAGCGATGCGGTTGAAGACATAGCCCCTGAACTTGCGGCGCTGGTCGGTGGCATACCTTATTATATTAAGCTGCACATAGAAGAGTTCCTCAAATTTAAGGCGTACCTGTGCTTTCTGCATCTCCTGATGGGAATGCGGATAATGAATCATGCGGATGGCTGCATCGCGCGAAACCAGATGCAGACGGTCTACGATATGGTTTGGCAGCGTTTCGGGAAGAGGAGGAAGGATGGTGACCAACTGCTTGGTTATCTTCTCTATGGAACGTGAGGTGTAGCCGCGTTTTCTCAGGTTCTCGGTAAGCGAGTAGTAGGGCTGCATGCCCATCTCTGAAATCTGGAGATTGGTGGCATCGTCCATATCGGGATGGGTAAACTGGAATCTGCCGTTGAAGACGGTTGGCTTTCCGAAAACGAGATATTCGGTTCCCACCTTATAGGTCTTCATGATGTATTGGGCACCGCGATACCAGATGAGGTCAGCCACACCGTAGCCGTCTGAGAAATGGGCTACCAGCAGCTTGTTGCGCTTGCCGGTATCAATCTCATCGTAGCTGAGTATCTTGCCTTTGAGTTGTACAAAGGGCATGTCGGCATTGAGTTCGCTGATGTGGAAAACCTTGGAGCGGTCTACATATTTATATGGATAGTATTCCAGCAGGTCACTATAAGAGTTGATGCCGAGCTCCTTGCTCAGTATCTCTTTCTTCTTGGGTCCTACCCCCGGCAGGAACATGATGTCTTGGTCTAGAATACTATTCATATTATGCAAAAGTACAACATTCAGACAAAACAGCCAAAATGTTTAACTTATTTTTAAATAGTGACGTTACAAAACGGAGCGTCTTGCGTCTTTATTCTATATAATCATTAGAAACAAACTCTAGAACAATGATAAAGATAAAGAATAAACTGTTCATCATCTTATGGTTGCTGTCCTTGGGCTTTGCAGTCCAGGCACAGGATTTTTATGTATCAACCTCTTTCCACGAGCCTGCAACCGACGGCTTGCGGTTCATCTATAGTAGGGATGCCGTCCATTGGGACAGTATTCCGGGCACCTTCCTGGCTCCTAAGGTAGGCAAGCAGAAAGTAATGCGCGACCCTTCCATCATCCGTACCCCTGACGGTGTGTTCCATCTGGTATGGACCAGCAGCTGGCGGGGCGACCGTGGCTTCGGTTATGCAGAAAGTCGCGACCTGATGCATTGGAGCGAACCGAAATTCATCGAGGTGATGGACGATCCTACTACCGTGAATGTATGGGCACCGGAGTTCTTCTGGGATGAAGACCGCCAGCAGGCAATGGTGGTATGGGCATCGTGTGTGCCTAGCCAGCACTTCGCCCTGGGCATCGAAGACGAGAAGAACAATCACCGTCTCTACTATTCCGTAACCAAGGATTTCAAGACATGGACCAAGGGTAAGCTCCTGATAGATCCGGGATTCAGTTGCATAGATGCCACTCTGCTGAAGCGTGGTAAGAACGATTATGTGATGGTATTGAAGGATAATACCCGCAATGCCCGCAATATCAAGGTGGCTTTTGCCAAGAACCCGATGGGACCGTGGAGCAAGGCTTCAGAACCATTCACCGGCAATTTCATGGAAGGACCAACCACCGTCAAACTGCCTAAGAACAGTCCGCTGGGCAATGGTTATCTCATTTATTACGACCGTTACCGCCTCTTCGATTTCGGCGCTCATTTTACCAAGGATTTCGTTCATTTCACCGATGTGAGCCAGCAGGTGAGTGTGCCGAAGAACCACAAGCACGGCACCATCTTCCGTGCTCCGGAACGCATCGTGAAGGCCATGCTGGAACAGGACCGCATCCACTATACCGGAACCACGATGGCAGATCCGTCGCGTCATGATGGAGCTTTGTCGCCAGTGGTAGGAGTTCACAATATCCAGACGCTCCGTGCCAACCGCGAGCATCCTTCCCAGGCAAATGGTGGAGGCTGGACCTATAACCATCAGCCGATGATGGCGTATTGGAACGGCAAGTTCTACATGCATTTCCTGAGCGATCCTGCCGAGGAGCATGTACCCCCATCGAGAACCCTGATGCAGGTTTCTGAGGACGGATACAATTGGAGCCAGCCACAGATTCTCTTCCCTGAATATGATGTGCCAGCCGGTTTCAAGAAGGCGAAATACCAGCCGAAACCGGAACTGCAATATCCTGATGTCTACAAGCAGAAACCATTGAAGGCTATTATGCACCAGCGTGTGGGCTGGTATGTATCTAAGGGTGGCATCCTCCTGGCTACCGGAAACTATGGTGTGGCTTTGGACAGAAAGGACGACCCGAACGATGGCAACGGCATCGGCCGTGTGGTGAGAGAGGTGAAGAAAGACGGTTCGCTCGGACCTATCTATTTCATCTATTACAATCATGGATTCAATGAGAAGAATACTGCTTATCCTAATTATAAGAAAGCATCCAAGGCGGTAAGAGCGGCTTGCGAGGAAATCCTTGCCAACCCACGTTACCGCATGCAATGGGTGGAAGAGGCTGATAGGGGCGACAAACTGATACCGCTCAACAACGGCTATAAGGCTTATTGCGACTATACCCTGCCGGATGGCAGAATAGCCAGTCTGTGGAAGCACGCCCTCACCTCATTGAGTCTGGATGGCGGTAATACCTATACCACGACCAACCGTGCCCTGGGATTCGTCAACAGCAATGCCAAGATTTGGGGACAGCGGTTGACCGACGGCAGCTATGCCACCGTCTACAACCCTTCAGAATACCGCTGGCCGCTGGGCATCTCGCTGAGTGGTGACGGTCTGGAATACAAGACACTGAATCTGATTTGTGGCGAAGTACCACCGATGAGATACGGTGGCAACTATAAGAGTCGCGGTCCGCAGTATGTCCGTGGCATTCAGGAAGGCAATGGCATTCCTAAGGATTCCGATATGTGGGTGAGCTATTCCATGAACAAGGAAGATATCTGGGTGGCGCATGTACCCGTTCCGGTCAAGACCGTGGCTACTGCCCATGCCGATGATGATTTCGCCCAATATCAGAAACTCGGCGATCTCAAGACTTGGAATATCTATTCTCCGCTGATGGCACCGGTTTCGCTCCGTCAGGAGTGGCTCGAACTGAAAGATGAAGATCCGTTTGACTATGCCTGTGTAGAGCGCAAGATTCCTTCTTCTTCCTATCTGAAGGCATCCTTCGATGTGCAGGCAGCTCAGACCCGTAACGGTTCCCTGCAGATTGAATTCCTCGATGAGAAGGGCATCGCTTGCACCCGCATCGAACTGAACAAAGAAGGAATGATCCGTGTGAAGAACGGAGCGAGATATGGCAATGTGATGCCTTATCAGGCAGACCAGACCTATCGTTTTGAGGCAACATTGGATACCCAGCACCGCCAGCTCAACCTCACCGTGAGTATCCTCGATGCAGAGGGCAAGACTTTGCAGAGCAAGAGCACCAGGCGCATCTTCTTTGCACCGGTGCATCAGATAGAGCGCATCCGTTTCCGTACCGGCGACCTCCGTACCTTCCCGACCATCGACACTCCTGCCGACTGGTTTGGAACCTTGGAACATGCCGGTGATACCGATACCACCGCCCTCTACCGCATCGCCCATGTCAAGACCGAGAGTCTGGGTGCTGATGCCGGTTCTGCAGTACTTAAGACCGCAGATTACAAGCATTATGTAGACGATTTCAATGCGATGGAGCCGGAGGTTCTCCATACTTCAGCCATTCCGAATGCGCAGGCATGGGACTGGATGAAGCAGAATGTGCCCCTCTTCGACTGTTCGCAGCGTAACTTCGAGGAGATGTATTATTTCCGCTGGTGGACGCTCCGCAAGCATATCGAAAATACACCTGTAGGCTATGCGATGACCGAGTTTCTCGTGCCTCGCAGCTATGCCGACAAGTACAATCTCATCGCCTCTGGAGTGGGTCATCATATCCACGAGAGTCGTTGGATCCGCGATGGCAAGTATCTCGACGGCATCCTGAATACCTGGTATCATGGCAATGGTGGCAAGCCGATGGCTAAGATTAATTTCTATAGCAGTTGGATGCCTGCTTCAATCTGGGAGCGCTATCTCGTAGACGGCAACCAGAAGGAGTTTAAGTCGTTGGTGAACGATCTGGACAAGGAGTATCAGCTGTGGGATAATCACCGCTGGGGTAACGGACTCTACTGGCAGTATGATGTGCGTGATGCGATGGAAGAGACCATCAGTGGCGGCAGAAGAGAAAAGAATGCCCGTCCTAGCATTAACAGTTATATGTATGGAAATGCGATGGGCATCGCGCAGATGGCAAAAATCATCGGCTATCAGGATCTGGCAAGGAAGTATGAGGCTAAGGCTGATACCCTGAAGCATCTGGTAGAAACCCAGCTCTGGGATGCCGACCAGCAGTTCTTCGAGGTGTATAAGCCGAATGCCGGTGAGGCAAAGGAGGTAGCCAAGAAGAGAAGTTACCAGCCTAGTGGCGATGCTGCGGTATCGGCAAAGGTGCGTGAGGCAATCGGTTTCCTGCCTTGGTATTTCAATCTTCCTGCCGATGAAGCTAAGTTTGCTGAGGCATGGAAGCAGGCTGCCGACAGCAAGGGCTTTTCTGCTCCTTACGGACAGACCACCGCAGAGCGCCGCCATCCTCAGTTCCGCTCTCATGGCGTAGGAAAGTGTGAGTGGGATGGTGCCATCTGGCCTTTCGCTACCGCCCAGACCCTGACAGCGATGGCGAATTTCATCAACAATTATCAGGTGAAGCCGTCTGCCCTCGCAGCTTCTGCTAAGGGTAGTCTCGATATGGACAGCCTTTATTTCAATGAGATGGAGAAGTATGTACAGAGTCAGAGCATGCGTGGCAAACCTTACATCGGTGAGTATCTTGATGAAACCACTGGTTACTGGTTGAAGGGCGATCAGGAGCGCAGCAGATATTACAATCATTCTACCTTCTGCGATCTCATCATCACCGGCATCGTGGGTCTTCGTCCTCGTGCCGATCAGACCATCGAGGTGCGTCCTATCATCCCAGCCGGCAAATGGCAGTACTTCTGTCTTGACAAGGTGCGTTATCATGGTCACGACCTCACCATCCTCTACGACCAGGACGGCTCCCGCTATCATGTGGGCAAGGGTCTGCAGGTATGGGTAGATGGCAAGTTGGCGGGGCAGCGTGATACGCTCGGCAAACTCGTAGTGAAGGATGCATTCAAATAATGTAGAATAAAATACGATATGAAACAGAGAAAATATTTATTGATATTGATAGGACTTTTGGGCATGATACAGATTCATGCTCAAAAGTCTGTTGCTTTTAAGACGGACGATGAATCGCCTCTGCCACAATGGATTGGTGCGATAACCGATGAGGATGCGCACATTCCGAGTAACCGCGATTATGTAGGAACAGGAACGGTGAATGCCAAGGGAAAACCAGACTGGAAGGCTACGGCTCCATTGTCAAGACAAAGCATCTGGCTGAAGAAAGAAATGAAACTTCCGGCTGATGTCCGCAAGGCAACGATGAAGATTGTGGGACTGGGTTTCTATGAACTCAGCATCAACCGGCAGAAGGTGACGGATGCCGTTTTCGCCCCTCTGTGGAGCGATTACGACAAGACCGTCTTTTACAATACTTACGATGTGACTGCGTTGTTGAAGAAAGGCAAGAACCAACTTTCGGTATTGCTGGGGAACGGATTCTATAATGAGCAGGGTGGAAGATACACCAAGATGAAGGTTTCCTATGGTCCTCCTACGCTCTACTGTTCGCTCGAAATCGAACTGAAGAATGGCAGAACCGTCTGCATCGTCAGCGATAACTCGTGGAAATATTCGCCTAGCAGCATCACCTTCAACAGTATCTATGGTGGCGAAGACGAGGATGCCCGCATCACGTCTTCCTGGAAACCGGTAGTGATACAGAAAGGACCTCGTGGCGTTCTGCGCCAGCAGATAGCCCAGCCCGTGAAGATGATGGAATACTTCGGTGTGAAGAGCCGTCATCAGCTCACTCCTCAGCAAATTGCCAAGGCTTCCAATGCCAAACATCCTATTCCGGCAGGAACTTTTGTGCTGGATATGGGACAGAATCTTGCCGGTTTCCCACAAATCAAGGTTAGTGGAAAGGCAGGACAGCAGGTGCGACTCTATCTCTCTGAAACCCTGACCGCACAGGGAACCTGCAACCAGAAACAGTCGGGCAGTCCTTATTATCTTAATTATACGCTCAGCGGAAAGGGCGAGAAGGCTTCTGACGGCAAGCGCATCGAGACCTGGCATCCGCATTTCACTTATTATGGTTATCGCTATATCCAGGTAGAAGGTGCCGTGATGAAGGGCGATGAGAATCCTGATGGCAAGCCGGTGATAGAGGATATCCAGTCGTGCTTCGTTTATAATTCTGCAGCGAAGATTGGTAGTTTCGAGTGCTCCAATCCGATGTTCAACCGGGCTTATCAGATTATCGACCGTGCCATCCGAAGCAATTGGCAGGCAGTATGGACTGACTGTCCGCATCGTGAAAAACTCGGTTGGCTGGAGCAGGATTGGCTCAATGGCGAGGGATTGGTATACAACTACGACTGTCGTTCGATGATAGAGCAGACGTTGCAGAATATCGCTGATGCCCAGCATGCCAACGGAGCCGTTCCTACCACTGCCCCAGAGTATATCTATTTCAAGGGCAAGTGGCTTGATCCGTTTGCCGAATCACCTGAATGGGGTGGAGCCTTGGTAGCGCTTCCGTTCCTCTATCTGCAGCATTACGGTGACGACCGGATGGTGAAAAAATATGCACCGCAGATGTTCCGCTATGTGGATTATCTCCAGAGCAAGGACAGTTGCCGGATACTGAAACAAGGCTTGGGTGACTGGTATGATTACGGAAAAGGCCGTTCGGGCTTCTCTCAGAATACCCCGATGCCGCTGGTAGCTACAGCCCATTATTATCAGTGGGTGAAACTGACACAGAAGGCTGCAGCAATGAGTGGAAAGACAGCCGAAGCCAACCGCTATGCCATCCTGGCTTCTGAAATCCTGCAGGCTTTCCAAAAGGAATTCCTGCATGTTGAGAAGGCTGCATCTTCTGAGAAATCTTCTTCGGATGCTGTCGTAAAGGATGCAGTAGAAAAGATATATTACGATTCGGGAAGTCAGGCATCCAATGCTATTCCGTTGGTGCTGGGCATGGTTCCGTCCCAGTATCGCAAGCAGGTCCTCCAGCATCTGATAGATGATATTCATGCGCATCACGACCGCCTGACAACCGGTGATGTGGGCAATCGCTACCTTTTTCAGGCATTGCTGGAAAACGGATATGCCGATCTCTGGTACAAGATGCTGGCGCATGATGATGTGCCGGGCTACGGATTCCAGATCAAGAAGGGAATGACCACGCTTACCGAACAGTGGAATCCGGAGATGGGTGCTTCGATGAACCATTTCATGATGGCGCAAATCAACAACCATTTCCTGCCGGATATTGTAGGCATCCGGATAGAGCAGGGCAGAGTCATCATCGCTCCTCATCCGATGGGCGACCTGACCTGGGCTAAGGGAAGTACCCAACTCAGCAATGGCAAGCAGGTTGCCGTGGCTTGGAAGAAATTGGCTGATGATAAAATAGAGGTAACGGTAGATACCGATAAGGATGTAGAATATGAAATCAAGATAGATTATGATGAAACAGAACATGATGATGGCACTTATCGCGGCAAGCATGTCTTTGTCGGCAAGTGCGCAAAATAGCGGTAACCAGCCAAAGGCTGATGCTCAGAACTGTTATCAGGGCCATTTTACCCGTAGTCTTCACGATGTGATGCAGGACGTATCGCAGCGTTGGGGTGTCCGCTTTAAATATAATGTGGATACCGTTGGTAGGCAGTTGCCTTATGCCGACTTCCGCATCAAACCCTATTCGTTGGAGGAAACCCTGACGAATATCTGCAAGTATTTCGACTTCAACTGGTGGAAGCAGAATGGTAATGTCTATAAGATCAAACCTTATGAATATCCCCGACGCCATACCGAAGAGGGTGAGCAGATGCTTGCTTATCTCAAGACGCTTTACCAGAACCGGGAACAGTTTGAAGCACGCAAGGACTCGGTACGAAAGGAGGTGCGCCGCATCCTGGGCATCGACCGCTATATGGATTCGCTGGTTCATAAGAAGCCGATTTTGGGAAAGGTGCGCCGGTATGACGGTTATACGGTTCAGAATATCTGCATCGAAACCCTGCCAGGTGAGCATGTCTTCGGTTCCATCTATACGCCAATCAAGAAGGGCAAGCATCCGTTGATTATCTGTCCTGATGGTCATTTCGGAGGTGGCAGATACCGTGCCGATGAGCAGCAGCGCCTCGGAACCTTGGCAAGGATGGGTGCTATCTGTGTAGATTTCGACCTGTATGGTTGGGGACAGAGTAAAACGGAATATGGCAAGAATTCGCATCAGACCGACCGTGCCCATGTGATTCAGGCTCTGAATGCAGAGGTATTGCTCGATTATATGTGGAACCATCGCAAGGATGTGGATAAGACGCGCATCGGAGCGAATGGTGGCAGCGGTGGCGGTACGCATACTGTCCTGCTGACGGTACTCGACGACCGTATCACGGCAGCAGCGCCAACGGTGAATCTTGCTTCTCATTTTGATGGCGGTTGTCCTTGCGAGAGTGGCAAACCTATCCAGTTGGCGGGACATGGTACGTGTAATGCCGAGTTGATGGCTTTCTTTGCACCTAAGCCATTGTTGGTAGTGAGCGATGGTGGCGATTGGACATTCTCTGTTCCAACCCTCGAATATCCGTATCTGCAGTATATATATATAATGTATGGTGCCAAGGAACAGGTAACCAATGTGCATCTGCCTCAGGAGCGTCACGATTATGGTGTCAACAAGCGCCAGGCAAACTACGATTTCTTCATCCGTGTCTTCGGTTTGGATCGCAGCAAGTTGGATGAAAGTAAAGTGAAGGTTGAAAAACCGGAAGTTTTGCAATCAGTCATCAGATAATCAGACAGAAGATAATAAATCAAACCTCACGCCGTTTTTATAAATGATGTGAGGTCTTTTTCGTCTTTTCTGACGACAAAGGCGGCTCATTTGCGTCTATAAATAAATAGTACTTTAATCGATTAAACAAAAACAAATGAAAATCTTAAGAACCATCACAATATGCTGTCTGGCTTGCCTCTCTTTGCAGGCTACAGCACAAGCGTATAAGCTCTGGTACGACAAGCCAGCATTGGTCTGGACCGATGCCTTGCCTCTGGGCAATGGACGGTTGGGCGCCATGGTATATGGTATCCCAGCCACCGAACGCCTGCAGTTGAACGAGGAAACCATCTGGGCAGGACAGCCTAACAAGAATGCGAACCCTCATGCCAAGGCAGCTCTTCCTGTCGTACAGAACCTCATTTGGCAGGGTGAATACCGCAAGGCACAGGATATGTGTACCGAGAAGATCATGTCGAATACCAACTTTGGAATGCCTTACGAACCTTTCGGTGATGTCTATATTTCGGCTCCCGGGATGGATGACTATTCCCGGTATTATCGCGAACTGAGTCTGGATTCAGCCCGTTGTCTTACCCGTTGGACAGCCCACGGTGTCACCTATCAGCGCGAGGTCATCACCTCTTTTGCCGATAACGTGGTGATGGTAAGATTTACCGCCAATAAGCCTCATAGCATCACCTTCAATGCCAACTTCACTTCCCCTCACGATGATGTCATCATCCGTACCGATGGCGAGGAAGCTACACTCGAAGGAGTGGCTGCCAAGCACGAAGGTCTGAAGGGAAAGGTGAGATTCATGGGCAGAATGGCGGCTCAGGTCAAGGGCGGCGAGGCTGCGAAGACCTGCCGCGACGGCGTGGTCAGCGTGAAGAATGCCGATGAAGCCGTACTCTATATCTCCATCGCCACCAACTTCGTGAACTACAAGGATATCACCGGCAATGAGGTGGAGCGCAGCAAGCAGGCTCTCCATACAGCCATGGCAAAGGATGCCAGGGAACAGATGGCGCAGCATGTGGCTAAATTCCAGAGCATGATGCATCGTAACTCGCTCTGGTTGGGCGCTGATAAGTATCAGAATCTGCCTACCGACGAACGCCTTATCCGTTTTGCCCAGCAGGACGACAACTATCTCGTAGCCACCTATTATGCTTTCGGCAGATACCTTCTGATATGCAGTTCGCAGCCAGGCACACAGCCAGCCAACCTGCAGGGCATCTGGAACGATAAGATGTTCCCGTCATGGGACAGCAAGTATACCACCAACATCAACATGGAGATGAACTACTGGCCATCAGAGATGACCAATCTCTCCGATCTCAACGAACCGCTCTTCCGGTTGATTCGTGAAGTGAGCGAAACCGGAAAGGAATCGGCTCAGACCATGTATGGCAAGAACGGATGGATCTTGCATCACAATACCGATATTTGGCGAGTAACCGGTGGTATTGACAAGGCAGCATCAGGCATGTGGATGACCGGTGGTGCCTGGGTTTCCTCCCATCTCTGGCAACATTATCTCTATAGTGGTGACAAGGAATTTCTGCGCAAGGCTTATCCGATTATGAAAGGTGCAGCCACTTTCCTCGATGAGATGCTGATACCGGAGCCAGAGCATGGCTGGCTCGTGATTTCGCCAGCTGTGAGTCCAGAGAATGTGCATCCTTCGAAGGATGGAAAGATAGCCATGAGCTATGGCACCACGATGGATAATGAATTGCTCCACGAACTCTTCTCTTCTGTCATCAGAGCGAGCGAGATTCTGGGAGAAGATGCCGGATATGCAGCTCATCTGAAGGAAGTGTTAGGAAAAATGGCTCCGATGCAGATTGGCAAGTGGGGACAGCTGCAGGAATGGATCAAGGACTGGGATGATCCTCAGGATAATCATCGCCATGTGAGTCATCTCTACGCCCTCTATCCAGGTAATCAGATTACACCGGAGAAGACACCGGAACTCTTCGATGCTGCCCGTACTTCGCTGATACATCGTGGCGACCCGAGTACAGGTTGGTCGATGGGATGGAAGGTTTGTCTCTGGGCTCGCCTTCTGGATGGTAATCATGCCTACAAGCTGATTCACAACCAGTTGACCCTGACGGATGACCACTTCCTCGCCTACGGATTGAACAAGAAGAAAGGTGGAACCTATCGCAATCTCTTCGATGCGCATCCACCGTTCCAGATAGATGGCAACTTCGGCTGTACAGCCGGTATCGCAGAAATGCTGATGCAGAGTCATGACGGATGTGTCAATATTCTGCCGGCTCTTCCTGATGTCTGGAAGGCTGAAGGAAAGGTACAGGGGCTCCGCACCAGAGGTGGTTTCCTCATCGAGGAACTGGCATGGAAGAATGGCAGAATTACCTCGCTCAAGATCCGTTCTACTCTCGGTGGCAATCTCCGTCTCCGTCTGCCGGCAGGCAACCGGTTAAAGGGCATTAAGGGTATGAAATCTGCCAAGGGCAAGAATCCGAATCCGCTCTTCTCTGCCTTCGAACAGCCACAGATGCAGAATCATTCAGAAGTGAAACTCAACAAGGTGGTGTTGCCAAAGGCAAATACCTATGACATCACAACACGAAAGGGAGAGACCATCCGATTGTTTTAAAAACATGGATCTTCACTCCTTAACATCTAAACTCCTTTAGAAAATGAAAAAAATAATGATAACATTGGCGCTGGCTTGCGGAATCTTTACCGCTGCCTCTGCCGCTAAAAACGAAAAGCCTTGGGCTAATGGTAAATTACAGGTTTCTGCCAACCAGCGATTCCTGCAGTTTGAAAACGGACAGCCGTTCTTCATGTTGGGTGATACCGGCTGGCTTCTGCCGGAACGTCTGGATAGAGCCGAGGCACAGTATTATCTTCAGAAATGCCGTGTAGCGGGATTCAATACCGTTCTCATCCAGGTGATGGACGGCACACCTTCCTTTAATATCTACGGTCAGCAGTCGCTCCCTGCCGGATGGGATTTGTCAAAGGCAGACCCTGCAGGTGTCTACAGCTATTGGGATCATCTCGACTACATCATCAAACTTGCCGAGATGAACGGCATCTACATCGGCATGGTAACCATCTGGGGTTCTCAGGTAAAGGCAGAGAATATCAATGCACAGCAGGCTAAGGCATACGGAAAGTTCCTTGCCAACCGCTATAAGAATTCGCCTAATATCATCTGGGTGATGGGTGGCGATATCCAGGGTGATATCCACCCAGAGGTGTGGGAGTCGCTCGCTACCAGCATCAAGAGCATCGATCACAATCATCTCATGACCTATCATCCTCGTGGCAGATATACTTCTGCCAAATGGTGGAGCAAGGCGAAATGGCTCGATTTCCATACCTTCCAGAGTGGTCATCGCAAGTATGGTCAGCGTATGGGTAATAAGGATTATCCTATCCCTGACAATACCGAGGAGGACAACTGGATGTATGTGGATTCTACCTGGGCATACAAGCCTATCAAACCTGTGCTCGATGCCGAACCGAGCTACGAGGATATTCCGAAGGGCTTGCACGATCCTAACGAGGAGCGCTGGCAGGATTATGACGTTCGCCGCTATGCCTACTGGAGTGTCTTTGCCGGTTCCTGCGGCCATACCTATGGTCATAATGCCATCATGCAGATGTTGAAGCCGGGCTATCCTACCAGTTATGGAAGTGATGGAGCCGAGAAGCCTTGGTATGTGGCGCTCAACGATCCTGGATTCAACCAGATGAAGCATCTCAAGAATCTGATGCTCTCTCTGCCATACTTTGAGCGTGTGCCTGACCAGAGCATTATTGCCGGTGAGAATGGCGAAAGATATAACCGTCTGCTGGCTACCCGAGGCAACGATTATCTGCTGGTTTACAATTACAACTGTGTTCCGATGAAACTCGACCTCCGCAAGGTTTCGGGCAGCAGAAAGAACGTATGGTGGATGGATGCTGCCAACGGACAGCTGGAATACATCGGAGAGTTTGACAACAAGATCATCACCTTCGCTCCTCAGAAGGCTACCCGCGGCATCAGCGATGGTGTTTTCATCGCCATTGATGCCAGCAAGGACTATCTGAAGAAAGACCAGAAGATGATAGAAGACCAGAGTCTGGCTGGTAAGAAAAGAGATTTGAATGAGTAAATAAAGTGAAGAGTGAAGAACGAAGAGTGAAGAATTCAAATGAAGAATAATATATTGATGAGTGTGTTGCTGACGGCATCGCTGTCGGCAGCACTTCCGCTTTCCGCTGCCAGTCATGTTGACGTGGTGAAGATGCGGACGGAGAACCGGGTGAATCCTTTGGGAATCGGAACTTCAACCCCTCGCTTCTCCTGGCAGATTACTTCTGACAGGAAGGGTGTGGTGCAGACGAGTTATCAGATTCTTGTAGCTTCTTCCAGAGAAAAACTGGATAGAAACGAGGCGGATTTATGGGATAGCGGTGAACGCAACAGCGATGAACAGCTGTGGATTCCTTATCAGGGCAAGGCGCTGCTGAGTGGCGCTCAAGCTTACTGGAAGGTGCGTATCACTACCAATAAAGGAAAATCGGAATGGACCGAACCGCAGCTCTTCACCATCGGACTGCTCGGTGAAACCAAATGGAGCGGTACCTGGATTGGCTTGGAAGACCTGCAGCCTGGAGAACAGAAAGGCATGCATACCCGACTAGCAGCACGCTATATCCGCAAGGACTTTGCGGCAAAAGGTAAGGTGAAGCGGGCGCTGGCTTATGTTGCCGGACTCGGTGTCTATGAGTTCTACGTCAACGGACAGCGTATGGGCGGCAGCCAGGCATTGCAGCCTGCACCAACCGATTACCGCAAGACTATTTACTACAATACGTTCGATGTCACTTCGCTCCTGACTGAGAAGAATGCCATCGCCATCAAACTGGGCAACGGAAGAATGTTTCCGATGCGACAGGAGAAGGCATACAAGACGCCTTTTTTCGGTTATCCGAAATGCCGCATCAACGTGAAGGTGGAGTATGAGAACGGAAAGACTGAAACCTGGGCTACCAACAATACATGGAAGTTGAGCTTCGATGGTCCTATCCGCAGCAACAACGAGTATGATGGCGAGGAGTATGATGCCCGCAGGGAACAGGCGCTGAAAGGCTGGACCCAGGCTGGTTTCGACGATAGCCAGTGGCAGAAAGCCGAGCGCTGTGCCATTCCTGACGGTACGCTGATGGCGCAGCCGATGACGGGAATGGTTGAGAAGGAATTCGGTCATCCGGTAAGTCTGAAGCATCGCCACGATACACTCATCGTAGATTTCGGACAGAACATGGCGGGCTGGATCGGTTTCCAGGTCCGTGGCAGGCAGGGTGATACCATCCGTGTGAAATATGCCGAGAAACTGCAGGCTGACGGCAGTCTGTATCTCGACAACTTCCGCAATGCCCTCTCTGAGGATATCTATGTCTGCAATGGTAAGGAGAACGGCAAGCCTTGGCGCCCGGTCTTCTCCTATCATGGTTTCCGCTATGCCGCCATCACCGGTATGAAGAATGCCCGCAAGGAGGATTTCACCGCTTATACCGTGAGCGATGAGATGGCTACCATCGGACATATCGAGACTTCTGATACGATATTAAATAAGGTGTTGAAGAATGCATGGTGGGGCATCTACGGCAATTACAAGGGTATGCCGGTAGACTGTCCGCAGCGCAACGAGCGCCAGCCTTGGTTGGGCGACCGCACGGTGGGTTCGCTGGGAGAGAGTTTCGTTTTTTACAACGAGCGACTCTACAGCAAGTGGATGCACGATATCTGTGATGCCCAGCGTTCGGATGGCAACATCCCGGATGTGGCTCCTGCTTTCTGGAATTATTATACCGATGATGTCACCTGGCCGGCAGCTCTGCCTTTCACCTGTGATATGCTCTACCATCAGTTTGGCAACAGGCAGCCTATCATCGATTCTTATCCATCCATCAGAAAATGGATCAACCATATCCTGGCTGAATATACGGATGAGAACGGCATCATCACCAAGGATAAATACGGCGACTGGTGCGTGCCACCGGAGAAACTGGAACTGATTCACAGTCAGGATCCGAAGCGAAAGACCGATGGCAAGCTGATAGCCACCGCCTATACAATCCGCTGTTTGCAGCTGGCAGAGCAGTTTGCAAACCTGCAGGGCTTGAAGGAAGAAGCTAAGGTTTGGGCTGACCGCAGAAGCGGGATGATAGAAGCCTTCAACAGGCAGTTCCTCACCAACAAGGCAGGAACTTCCCGACGTCCGGGTCATGTGCTTTATCCAGACAGCATCTATTATGGCAACAATACCTCTACCGCCAATCTCCTGGCGCTCTCCTTCGGCATCGCTCCTCTGGAGTTGCGCAGCGAACTCATCAAGCAGGTAGTGAAGGGCATCTGCATCGATGCCAAGGAACATGTCAACTGCGGTGTCATCGGCATCTCCTGGCTCCTTCGCGGTTTGAGCGACAACGGTTTCCCTGATGTGGCTTATCTCCTGGCTACCCAGCGCACCTATCCGTCTTGGGGTTATATGGCTGAGAACGGAGCTACTACCATCTGGGAACTCTGGAATGGCGACAAGGCTGATCCGAAGATGAATTCGGGCAATCATGTGATGCTTCTGGGTGACTTGCTTACCTGGTGCTATCAGTATCTGGGAGGTATCCAGCAGAAGGGTGTCAACGTGCAGCAGGTGGCTGAGGCTGATGCCAGCGTGGCTTACAAGCACATCGTGTTGAAGCCAGCCTTCAGTATTCAGAACTGCGAATCGGTAAAAGCAGATTACGAGACTCCATACGGAGTAGTGAAGAGCCAGTGGAAGAAGACTTTGCAGCATGTGGATTGGGATATCACCGTGCCTTGCAACACCACAGCCGATGTCTATCTGCCTGATGGCAAGGTTGAAACGGTGGGTAGTGGCGATTATCATTATTCGGTAGAAATCCCTACCCGCGATGCTGCCATCCTGAAGGATGAATTCCTCTATGATTACAGCGGATTCCCATCGGCTCATGCCTCTACCATCATCCAGTTGAAGAATGGTGACCTGGTGGCTGCTTACTTCGGCGGTACCTTCGAGCGCAATCCGGATGTCTGCATCTGGGTAAGTCGGAAACCGAAGGGTGCCAAGGCTTGGGAGAAGCCTATCCTGGCTGCCGATGGTGTTTATCGCCTGGGTACTCCTGAGGCTAAGAAGGCGGGTCTTTCGGGCATCGATGAGAAGACGACTCCGGCTGATAAGGGACCTATCAAGGACGGATTGCGCCGTTTCGGTGTGCCTGCCGGCTACAAATATGATTTCCGCTCTAAGTCAGCCAATATCAAGTTGCCTGCCAATCTGAAGCGCAAGTCTTGCTGGAACCCTGTGCTCTATACCATGCCGGATGGCGAAATATGGCTGTTCTATAAGGTGGGATCTACCGTTGGCGACTGGACGGGCTGTCTTGTGAAGTCGAAGGATGGCGGTAAGACTTGGAGTGATCCGGAGGCATTGCCAGACGGTTTCCTCGGTCCTATCAAGAACAAGCCGGAAATGGTGAACGGCAGACTCATCTGCGGTTCCAGTACCGAGAAGAATGGTTGGCGATTCCATGTGGAGATCCTCGATTTGAAGACCAATAAGTGGAAGTATGTGGGTCCGGTAGATGCCGAACTGAAGCCTCGTACCGATGATGTAGATTCGGCTACGGTAGATATGGAGCATCCTATCTACAAGGAGGGAGAAAAGGCGAGATTAATCTACAGCATCCAGCCATCTATCCTGAAGTTGAAGGATGGCAGATTACAGGTTCTGATGCGTACTCATAATGCCAAACTTGCCACCAGTTTTAGTAGCGACGGTGGTGATACCTGGACTCCGGTTACCCTGCTCGATATCGAGAACAACCAGAGCGGTACGGATGCTGTTACCCTGAAGGATGGCAGACACGTGCTCATCTACAACAATTTCGAGACGTTGCCGGGAACCAAGAAGGGATCTCGCACGCCATTGAGTCTTGCCATCAGCGATGACGGCACCCATTGGCGCCATCTCCTCACCCTGGAGGACAGTCCTATCAACCAGTATTCCTATCCAGGCATCATCGAGGGAAAGGATGGCAAGTTGCATTGCATCTACACCTGGCGTCGCCAGAGAGTGGCGTATAAGGAAGTGGATTTGAAAAAGATAAAATAAGAAAATAGTAAATAAAAGAGGGTGTGTCATAAGTCTATGGCGCACCCTCTTTTATGTTATTTATTGT
>ENA-OPAL01000647-OPAL01000647.1-human-gut-metagenome-genome-assembly--contig:-NODE-647-length-25812-cov-2.280467_pt1 | contig 25812 bp, 20 predicted proteins | sample MGYA00241057_ERZ501430 | MGnify/ENA primary metagenome ERZ501430 (study PRJEB25962, sample SAMEA2042506) | human gut metagenome | biome: human gut; feature: human-associated habitat; material: faeces...
TTGTTCCGAATCTTGTTGATCAAGCGGTGCAGGTATCCTTTATTCCATGAAAATGCTTTGTATAATCCTCTTGCTGTTTCACGGATTCCTTTTTCATCATATAAATGAAATGGTGTTGGATATTTTTTTACGATTTCATCTAACTGTTCTTTTGTTACAAATGGTACTTTTGCCATGGTGTTTGGTTCCTTTCTTCTATACTTTTTGTATATTTATTTCATTTTTAATAGTTGTATTTCATTGGCCAGTGCATCTTTAAATACTTCCACCAGATTATTGTTACTGGAATACAGGCTGGTTGCTTCGTAACGATTTGTGATCGCGCCTGTTAAAACGTCTTTAGAATCCGTGATCAATCGGATCTGTTCTTTCTTACATTCTGTCAGATAAACAGTTGCCCCTTGTAAATCAAATGGTTCATTCGTTATGATCACGACTTTCTTTCCTTCACTTACCATCTTCTCTAAGTGTTCCCGAAACATCTCCAGTCGTTCATTGTATACAGAGATATACGCACGCTCTTCTGCACAAAGCAGCATATCAATGATCTTATCGCAAATATGTTCTTCACCTTTGATCGTCAGATATCCGCCTTCGTTCTTGCGTTTACCCGGAAGTTCCGCAATCAGCTCTGTCTTCTTCTGTTCCAGATGCCGGATCTTATTACTGCAGAATTCTTCGATCGCTACCGGTGTGTAACGAACTGTATCTTCCTCTTGTATATAGGCTGCGCCTTTGTCTACCAAGCCTGCCAGTGCATTGTAAGCGTTTGATCTTGAAATCCCGCTTTGTTTGGCTGCCTCGTATCCGTTAAGGCTTCCTTCCAGTGTCAGTAAAATGTAAAGACTGGCTTCGTGTCTTGTGAGTCCAAATTCCATCAGACGCTCTACATTATCCATCACTTTCACCTCGTGTTCCTATCTAGGACTACTATAGTCGAATTAAAAAAGAATGTCAAGGTTTCCTTGACATTATGAGAATTTTTCTTGAGTTTATTATGAATCCTTATATTTTTATATTGACATTTTTCATTATAATTGTTAATATATTCCATGTAAATATTTTACAGTATGTTAGAGTTTCTTCTTTCGTCTGTTTGCCAATCAAATATTTATCATATCATGAGTTTATGTATCAATTAATTTATTTTCTTATCTAATAGTGCTTGCCACTCTCTGTATTTTCTAATACAATGAAAGGAGAAACTTATGAGTAAAAATAAAAAATCGCTGCAAGATTTAACTTTACTTGACCGCTTTTTATTTGCTGAAGTTATGGAGGATCCTAAGACATTTGAGAATATATTATCTATTATTCTTGGAGAAGATATCTCCATCAAAGGCCGTCCACAATCTGAACACGAAAGTCGGACTTCGCCTCTAAAACGACAGGTGCGACTTGACGTATGGGCAGAGGATGAAACCGATGCTGTTTATAATATAGAAGCTCAAAAAGAAAATACGAAAAATCTTCCTCATAGAAGTCGTTTTTATCAGGCTCTGATTGACTCCAAATTATTAGATCCTGGAGAAGTAGATTTTTCGAATATGAAAGACTGTTATTCTATTATCATTGCACCTTTCGATCTGTTTGGAAGAGGATTATATCAATATACTTTTCAAATGAACTGCAATGAAACTGGTCAACCTTTAAACGATGGTGCTATACGTATTTTTCTAAATACTCATGGTCAAAATCCCGAAGATATCAGTTCCGAATTAAAAGAACTTTTATACTATATGGAACATACTACCGAAGATATCTTTTGCTCTACACCACGCCTTCAGGAAATAAAAAAACATGTCAATATCGTAAAATCCAGCGAAGAGATTGGAGTGAAATATATGCAGGAATGGGAAGAAAAAATTCTTGAGAAACGAAAAGCACGTGCTGAGGGACTTGCTGAAGGACTTGCTGAGGGAGATTACTTTCGATTAATACAACAAATCAAGAAAAAAATTGAAAAATCCAAGAATTTAATTCAAATTGCTGATGAATTAGAAGAAACACCTGAAAATATTGAGTCTTTATATCATTGCATCAAAGATCATTTTACTTTGGAAAATAAAGATATCTATAAACTTTATAAAGATTGTAATTAGAATAGGATTTCGATGCCTGAAATCATCAATCATGGAAGAATACCTGCAGCTGATCTACTGCAGGTATTCTTCCATGATCTTCTTTGTTTTATTGACCACGTATCCACTTCCGCCTCGTTTCTTCACGTTTTCTGTCATGGATACCAGTTCCAATGCTTCCCTATTGTTTGTTGCTGGCATTATGGTCACAAACCAGCCGATTTCTGTTCCTTTTGTGTCTGTCTGTGATTGTTTGATCTCTGCAGTTCCTGTCTTTCCTCGAAGATCTACCCCTTCTATGTTCGCTGCGTGTCCCGTACCAGAGGGATCTCTGATTACTTGTCGCATAGCTTCATTTACGGTATTCACAGCTTGTTTGGTAAATATAGTTTCCTTTAATACTTGTTTTTTTGATCCGTTTTCTTTGACCAGATACGGTTTCAGCATATTACCATTATTAGAAAATGCTGTGTAGATTGCTGCCATATGTACCGGGTTTACCATCATTTTCCCCTGTCCATATCCACTGTCAGCTAACTGAATATCGGAAGTAAATCCTTCACTTCCATAGGATGAAGCGTTTAGTCCAAATGTAAATTTCAGACTTTCTCCAAAACCTAAGTTGTCAAGCTGATCCTTTAAGGTATCTTTTCCTATCTTCAGGGCTGCTTTTGCAAAATAGATATTGTCAGAATAGATCATTGCATTTTGCAGATTATGCCCATTATAATCGTGCAATGTTGTTACGTAATAACCACCCCAGCTTTTATCCTTCTGCCAGCGTTTTCCACTGTTTCCAAAGTCATCATTTGCACGAAATTTATTCTGGCTTAGTCCGATCGCTGCTATGATCGGTTTGATGGATGATCCTGGTGCAAATGTTGCTTTAAAGCGATTTTGCATTGGCAGTCTTTGATCGCTATTGATCACATTCCATTTCTTCTGGCTCATTCCTAAGATAAATGCCTGTGCATCATAAGACGGAGTACTTACAAGTGCCTTGACCTCTCCTGTTGAAGGATTCAATGCAACATGAGCACTTTTATCATTTTTATACTGTTCGTAAATAGCCTTTTGCAAACTACTGTTGATCGTTGTTGTTAAATCCTTTCCATCTGTCTGAGATCTGACCGCCAGTGACTGTTTTTTCTGTCCATTAGAATCTTCTATGTATATCTCTAAGCCATTCGTGCCAGAAAGCTGCTCATCATATAATTTCTCAAGTCCTGCTTTTCCTTCGCCATTTTGCATATAACCGATAAGATGTGCTGCTGCCTCCCCAAGTGGATAGATTCTCCCAGTTTCTGTGGAAACAATGATCCCTTTCACATCGAGAAGATCTTCTGAATATTCTTTTAATTTGATCAATGGTACAAAAGAATCATCCGTCACCCATTTTTGATCAAGTTTCTTCTGTATCTCTTCTTTGGATAATCCTAATTTCTTTGCCGCAAGTTTTACGGAATTACCATCCATCTTCCCAGGAACAAATCCTACAGAATAGATCTTACCCTGTACAGCAAGTGCATTTCCCTGTGCATCTTTGATCCTTCCTCTTTTGGCATATAAAGTTTTTACTCTGACTTTGTCTTCTGCTCCTAATTGCGGAAAAATAACGGAGTCATCCCAATCTATGCGATATCTATGATTTTCTTTGACAAAATCTGTACGGTTATTATAGGTAATAATTCCAGCATTTGTCTGCATTTTTACGTGATATGTCACGGTTGTTGATCTCTTCTTTGAAGTTACATCAGCATCAATCGTTTGGACCCCGATTCCCTTATAAATATTTTTATTTCTCTTGATAAATTCTTCTTTTGAAATACTTTTTTTGCTTTCTTCATTCAAAAGATCGTACATCTTTTCATACTTTCCATCTTCTGCATATGACATATATTTTAATAATGTGTCACCTGGATTCATCGCAATATTATTCTTATAGAATAATACAGCTCCCGCAGCTGCGATCACCAGTGCGACTCCTATTGCTGCCTTCTTTGCTATACTTCTTCTATCTTCCATATGATACTACCTCTTTCTGATTCCTACCTTGATCTGTATTATTTTATTTAATCGTAGAGATCTTTTCTCCTGTTTTCAAAGACAGGATTGGCTGTTCTTATATTTTGAATCTGTTCTTTATCTATCTGTGCATAGAGCAGCTCTTCCTTTTCTTCTCCTAAATACAATCTGGTTCCATCTGGTGCAAATCCAGTACTTCTTCCCATGTAATGTTCCTTACTGTAATGACAACATCCTAAAACATACATCTCATTTTCAATAGCTCTTGCCCGAAGAAGTGTCTCCCACTGCATAAATTTTCCTTTACCCTTAACCCATGCCGCTGGATACAACATGACCTGAGTTCCAGATAATGCTTCATATCTTGCAAGTTCCGGAAATCTGAGATCATAACAGATTCCAAGTCCGATCACACCTGCAGGTGTCTTAATCGGTGTAAACAAACAATCCCCCTTAAGCGTATTCATTGATTCATTCCATTTATATGCATTAAACAAATGTGTCTTTTTATAATCAGACACAAGTTCTCCCAGGTCATTCAGGATTACCATTGTATTGTAGTTCTTTGTTTCATCCACAGTCTGTTCATTCATCCCAAAAATGATCCACATCTTAAACTCTTTTGCAAGCATCTTCATTGCCTGTACAAATTCGCCATGCAAGCTTTGTGCCTTTTTTGTATAGTTGTGTTCAGCATCCGGATAATAATTCATGAAATATTCTGGAAAAATGATCATAACTGCCTCTTCTTCTGTTGCTTTCTTTATATATTGTTTTGCTTTTTCTATATTTTCTCTCCAGTTTCCGGAAGATGTTGTCTGTGCAACCGCTATTTTATCCATGAAATTTTATCCCCTTTCCAGTCTCTAGAATACCATATTTCGGGCTTTTTTTGTACCGTTATTAACTTTCTTTAAATTTTTTGTAAAAAAAAATAAAAAAAATTAAAAATAATGCTTGCATTTCTTAAAACATTCGTATATAATAAATCTTGCGTTAAGGAAGCGCAGTAAAAACAACATAATTTAAGCGTGATTAGCTCAGTTGGTAGAGCACCTGACTCTTAATCAGGGTGTCGAGGGTTCGAACCCCTCATCGCGTACTAAAGCACTGTTTTTGGTTGATTTTGTAGCCGGGGATGGTGTTTTTCTTTTATTTAAATCTTATATTGTCTTGTAACTGATCTTGGAAACGTCTATAATAGATGATATTACTGATTAACTATCATTCTAAGAGGAGCCTCAAATGTCAAGCAACCACAAATTCGAATCGAATAAAAAGTATTTTACGATTTCTATCTATACCATTGCTGTTATCCTGATCGGATGTGTGATCTTCCGCTTTATAACACAATGGTCTAATACAAGCAAACTGATCTCTCAATTATGGGAAATCTTATTTCCATTTTTTATGGGATTTCTGATTGCCTATATTTTAAATCCCGTCGTAGCTTTCTTTCAAAGAAATGTATCAATAAAACTTTTAAAGAAGAAATCTGCCAATGCACAGCGTGGACTCGCTATTTTGATCAGTTATCTCGTTATGGTTGGTTTTATCATTGTCTGTCTACGATTTATCATTCCACAGTTATATGACAGTATTCGTGAACTATCCCTGATGATTCCCGATATTTATAAATCGATCATGTCAATCTTTGAACATTATCGTGAGAACAGCACAGATATGTTTCCTGGTCAGATTGCCGATATGATCGAGACAAAAACATTACCAAAGCTTTTCGAACTGACCAACAATCTTCTGACCAATATCGTCCCTATGCTTTATGAGGCTTCCATGTCTTTTGCCAAGGGATTATTTAACCTGTTTATCGCATTTATTGTTTCTATTTATATGACGATCGATAAATTTATTTTAAAAAATGCTGGAAAACGATTGGTTCTTGCAATCTTTAATGAAAATTTCTCTTATCGTGTACTTCGCACTTTAAAAGATTGTCATAATATTTTTTCTGGTTTCATTATCGGAAAATCCATTGATTCTCTGATCATTGGTTTACTGGCTTTTGTTGCGATGACTATTTTAAAACTTCCTTATACCGTATTGATCAGTGTTATTATCGGTGTCACAAATATGATTCCTTATTTTGGACCGATCATTGGTGCAGTTCCCGGTGCTTTTATTCTTTTTATCGTAAGCCCGACGAAGTGCCTGATCTTTATTATCATGGTTTTTGTCCTACAGCAGTTTGACGGTCTGATCCTTGGACCTAAGATCCTTGGAGAATCTACCGGAGTTCGTCCACTACTGATTTTATTTTCCATCACTGTCGGTGGCGCTTATTTCGGTCCACTTGGAATGTTCCTTGGAGTTCCGTTTTTTGCTACAGTTCAATTTTTGATCGGAAACTGGGTGGATTATCGATTGTATAAGAAGAATATTAAGTTAGAAAAAGAAGCTTAACATAATAAGAGGATTGACTCATATGATATTTTGTGAGTCAATCCTCTTTTATTGTTATTGATTCGCTATCTGTTCTGCCAGATCATTTAAATATACCCAACGGTCCATCTTTTCATTCAAAGCTTCTTCTGTCTCTTCTTTTTGCTGCGTAAGCTCTGCTAATTTACCAGAATTCGTTGCATTTTCCATGATCTCTTCATCTAACTGTTCTATTTTTTCCTCCAGTTTCGCGATATCATCATCGATCGTTTCAAATTCTTTCTGTTCTTTATAGGAAAATTTCAGTTTTGTCTTACGGTTCTGCTTCCAGTCTCTGGAAGATTTTGAACTCCCTTCCTCAGACTTTCCCTTTCCGGATTTCTCGAAAAGTGCATTCCCGCTTTCCGATGTTTCTTGTGATGTTCTTTTCTGTTTTGTTTCCAGATAGTCGGTATAACCACCTTCGTACTGCTGCAAATGACCGTTTCCGTCAAATTCAAAAATGCGGTCCACCACATTGTCCAGAAAATAGCGGTCATGGGATACGGTGATCACAATCCCCGGAAAACTGTTCAGGAAATCCTCCAGAATCGTCAGCGTCTGAATATCAATATCATTGGAGAGCTCATCAAACAGATATACATTTGCCCCGGTAAAAATAACTTTCAGCAGGTACAGTCTTTTTTTCTCCCCGCCGGAAAGCTTGGATACCGGTGCATACTGCATTTCCGGTGTAAACAGAAATCGCTCCAGCATCTGAGATGCCGAGATCTTCCCGTCTTTTGTCGGCAGATACTCTGCCACATCTTTGATGTAATCGATCACCCGCTGCTCGGTATTCATATCCGGCACTTCCTGTGCAAAATATCCAAGCTGAATCGTCTCACCGATCTCCACGCTCCCACTGTCCGGCTCGATCAGCCCGGCAATGATCTTGATCAGCGTTGATTTGCCGCATCCGTTCGGTCCGATGATGCCAAGCCGCTGATTTTTCAGAACAATGTAATCAAAATCATCGATCAGTACTTTCTCTCCGTAGCGTTTGCTGATATGATGCAGTTCTACTGTCTTTCTGCCCATCCTTGCAGCTGTTGCTTCAATCTCAAGTGTGGCGTCACTGACCGGTGCTTTTCCCGCTTTTAAAGCCTCAAGACGCTCCAGTCTCGCACGCTGTTTGGTACTTCTCGCACGACAGCCGCGTTTTGCCCATTCAAGTTCCATACGAAGGACGCTCTGTCTTTTTCGCTCCGTTGCCAGTGCCATCTCTTCTCTTTGCACTTTCAGCTCCAGAAATTTTGAATAATTTGCTTCATAACTGTAAATTTTCCCGTGATCCAGCTCCAGGATCCGATTACTCACACGATCCAGGAAATAGCGATCATGCGTTACCATGATCACGGTTCCTTTATAACGATTCAAATAGTCTTCCAGCCATGTGAGCATCTCATTATCCAAATGGTTGGTCGGCTCGTCCAGCAGCAGTACATCAAAATCCTGCACCAGTGTCCGTACAAGTGCTGCCTTTCTCCTCTGACCACCGGAAAGCTCTGCCAGCAGCTGCTCATGATCCAAAATGCCCAGCTGATTGAGCATGCTCTTTGCTTCACTTTGCAGTGTCCAGTCCATGTCCCACATACCATCTGTCACATAGGAAAGTACGGTTTTTTCTTCCGGAAATGCTGGATTCTGCTGCAGGTATGCGATCCGGATCCCGTTCTGTGTGATCACCTGCCCTTCATCTGGCTGTTCCAGTCCAGCAAGCACACGCAAAAGTGTTGTCTTTCCGGTTCCGTTGATACCGATCACACCGATCTTCTCTCCTTCGGAAATGCCACAGGAAACGTCATCAAAAATCACTTTTCCGCCAAAAATCTTGCTGATATGTTCTATATTGATAATATTCATAAAATGCCGGCTCCTTGTCTCTGTCTTCTATACAATTATACTAAAGCAAAAGATGCATTGCAATAAGAAACTGTAAATTGTCTCTTTTCACAATGCACCTTGCATTATATTCACACTCTTTTTCCGTTTCAAAGATCAATATCCAGCTCAACCGGACAATGATCAGAACCCATGATTTCCGTGTGAATCTTGGCATCCACCAGTTTTTCCTTCAGACTTTCCGAGACACAGAAATAATCAATACGCCATCCGGCATTTTTCTTCCTTGCCTGGAAACGATAAGACCACCAGGAATAGATTCCTTCCTGATCCGGATAAAAATAGCGATAGGTGTCGATAAATCCCTGTCCCAGCAATGTAGAAAATTTTCCGCGTTCCTCATCCGTAAAACCGGCATTTTTTCGGTTGGTTTTTGGATTCTTCAAATCAATTTCTTTGTGTGCCACATTCAGATCTCCGCAAAATACAATCGGCTTTTTCTCTTCCAGCCCTTTCAGATAGGAAAGAAATGCATCTTCCCATCGCATACGGTAATCCAGTCTTGCAAGTTCACTCTGCGAATTTGGCGTGTAGACCGTCACCAGGTAAAATTCTGCAAATTCCAGGGTAATCACGCGGCCTTCCTGGTCATGTTCTTCGATACCGATGCCGTATGCCACGGACATTGGCTCTCTTCTGGTAAAGATGGCCGTTCCGGAATAGCCTTTTTTTATCGCATAATTCCAGTACTGATGATAACCTTCCAGTTCAAGGCTGATCTGCCCTTCCTGGAGTTTGCTTTCCTGAATACAGAACATATCCGCATTCAGCTCCTTAAAAATATCTAAAAATCCTTTCTGTACACAGGCACGCAGCCCGTTTACGTTCCACGATATCAGTTTCATCCATCATGCTCCTTCCTCTGCTTTCTTTTTATCATATCATCTTTTCTTTTACAAATCTACTTGCATTTCTTGTACTTGTCTGTTAAAGTGGAGGAAGTGTTACAGCGAATCCAAGAATGCCTGGGCATTCTTGCTGCAACGAACAGTAGCATAACTATAAAGAAATGAGGTAAATACGAATGAGCGATTTTGAAAACGGATGTGCTGGTTCCTGCGATGCATGCGGTTCCAAAAGTGACTGTGAAAAAGCAACCGTTACTCTGACACTGGACGATGGTTCCATGATGGAGTGTGCGATCCTGACGATCTTTGAAGCAGATGAAAAAGAATACATTGCACTGCTTCCGCTGGATGAAAAGGGCAATGCTTCCGAAGAAGGTGACGTGTATCTGTACCGTTTCCAGGAAGTAAACGGAAATCCGACACTGGATAACATCGAAAGTGACGAAGAATATGAAATGGTTGCGGATGCATTCGATGAATGGCTGGATAATGCAGAATTTGAAGATATGGAAAACTAATCTTTTTCATGGAGCAATTTTTCTGTGTATGCTAAAATCCCCTGCAGGTTTTTGTCTGCAGGGGATTTTTTAACTCCTTTAAAAATCATTTCTGCTATTTTCCGTCACAGTTTGACAGATGGCTTATTTTCTGTTGTTTTTGCGTCGTATGCCGGATACAAATAATGCGATGAGTGCTGCAAGAGACGCTGCAAGCACGATTGAAAGTAAAACAATCGGGGAATTGTCACCGGTTACGGCTGCCACCCGGACATTCGAGTTTGAACCAGAAGCACCTTTGTTCGTGCTGTTGGTGATTGTATTGCCGGTCACATTCAGCTGTACTGTCTGTACATCGGCATCCCCTTTGGCAATCCACTTGCCGTCTTTATAGAGCTGACGCTCATATGTCACATTCAGTGTATAGGTTCCGGCTGTTGTAAACTGGAGTGTTCTGGCATAGGCGTTTGTTTCGTTCAGATCTCCTTTTCCTGTTCCGCAGGTCCAGGATACCGGAAGATAACGCACATCTCCTTCGATCGGTGCTTTGTTATCCATCCTGTCACCAACTGCCTTGAAGGTAATGTTGGCACCGGTCGCATAATTGCCACCATTTGTCAGTCCTTCAATCTTATTGTTGTCTGCTTCTCCGATCAAGTTGATCTTTGGCAATGTCTTGGTCTCTTTCTTCTTGCATATGCCACACTTACGTTCTTTTTTCCCCTTCTTCTCATGCGTTGCTTCGGCTGTGACTTTCCATTTGCTCCAGGTATGAGCAGCCAGTTTGCCTCGTGTGATCTTGCAGCGTTTGCAGGTGCTCTTTACTTTGCAGGTTGCTTTTGTCCAGTCATGCCCAAGAGCTGCTGATCCTTTGATGCCGCAGCGTTTGCAGACAGCCGCTTCTGTACAGGTTGCTTCCTTCCAGTCATGCCCAAGAGCCGCTTCTCCTGTTACCCCACAGAGCTTGCAGATGGCTGCCTCCGTACAGGTCGCTTCTTTCCAGTCATGTTTGCAGATGGTCGCCGTAACTTTATATTCTCTTGTCACGGTTTTTCCGTCTTCTGCGGTTCTGGTGAGTTTATAGATGACCGGTATTTTATCCGATGCAGAGAAATCTACTTCTTTTTCACTTGCCGGATCTACGGTCACACCTGCCGGAACCGTGATCTTCGGTGCCAGTTTTTTCAGATCTGTATCGCTCTTCTGCATAAGAACGGTGATTGTCTGTTTTTCCTCATCGATCGTCACTTTGGCATCTTTCACTTCAAAAGCAGTGATCTTCAGATTCGTATTTTCTGTTTCAGATTCTTTTGTTTCCGATTCTTTCGTCTCAGACTGTTTCGTTTCGGATTCCTTCGTCTCTGACTGTTTTGTTTCTGATTCTTTTTCAGACTCCGTTGACTTCGCATCTTTTGCTTTTGCATCTGCTTTTGTCTCCGGCTGCTTCTCACTGATCTTCGTCTCAGGCTTCTTTTCCGTTGCCTTTGTTTCCGGTTTCCTGACTTCTGTTTCTTTTTCGGTTACCTTTGTTTCCGGTTTCTTCACTTCTGGCGTTTTTTCGGTTGTTTTCGTCTCAGGCTTCTTTGCTTCGGCTGCCTTTGTCTCTGGCTGTTTTGTCTCTGCAGCTTTTGTCTCCGGCTGTTTTTCGGTTGTCTTTGTCTGAGCTTCTGTGATCTCAATTGTCAGTTTCGGAAGCACCACATCTTTTGCCAGCTTATAATCATCCGTAATCTGTGCGGTAAAGGTATACTTGCCTGCTGTGGAATCCTCTTTATAGTCTGTTTTCCATGTAACATCTTTGATCTTGATATCCTCTGCTTTTTTGCTGTCCTTCTCTTTATAGCCTCTGGCAGAAAGCTTATCCGGAAGTTTCATATCTTTGACCTTTGTTCCCCTGGCAAAAGAACCTTTTTCCAGTTTCGGATCTGTAATGCTGATTACACGGATCTGCTCTTTTTTCTCTGCTTTTTCTGTTCCGGCTTTGGCAGAGACTTCCGTTGTCTGTCCGTCCACCGGTGCTGCTATCGCACTGCCCGGCATCGCAGTTGCCATAACTGTGACTGCCAGTAGCACTGCCAGTATGTTTTTCCTTCTCTTCATAATATCCACCTCCTGATTCTTGATCACGGTTTTTATTCTACGATATCCCTGATATTTCGCTGTGATTTTTCTCACATCTGCGGTAACTTCACAAACCCCCTGTAATCATTTATTGTCAGGTCTCACATGCGTTCGCCCTGAATATTCCCACCATAGCGAATCCCGATCAGTGTCAGCCCTTCCGGTCTCGCTGTCTCCCCTGCGAGCGTCCGGTCTTTTGCTTCAAGGATTTTTTTGATCTGCTGCGGCTCGATGAATCCGCCTCCCACGCGGATTAGTGTGCCGGCAATGATGCGGACCATGTTGTAAAGAAATCCATTGCCTGTGACACGTATTATGATCATATCACCTTCTTTTATCACATTCAGAGAATAGATTGTGCGAACTGTATTTGTTACTTCCGGTTTCTCGGTACAGAAGCTTTTAAAATCATGTTCTCCTACCAGATACAACGATGCTTCCTGCATCTTCACTACATCTAATGGATAATAATAAAAAAAAGAATTTAATCTTCTGGTCGGATCCGGAAATCGGCGGTTCAGGATGCGATATTCATAGGTTTTGGTGGTTTTCTGAAAACGCGGATGAAAATCAGACGGCACTTCGCAGGAGTCCTGGATACGGATGTCTTCCGGCAACCTTGTATTTAATGCATAAGAAATCTTGTCGGCAGGCATACGTGCACTGGTATCAAAAACAGCCACGTTTCCCAGAGCATGCACACCTGCATCGGTGCGGCTCGCCCCGATCACTTTGATTTCTTCTTTTAACAGTTCTGATAAATGATGATTTAAGACTTCTTCTATGGTAACTGCATTTGGCTGTGTCTGCCAGCCATGATAATTTGTTCCGTCGTATGCTACAATGAGTTTCACTCGTTTCATATTTTTTCTCCATCTGCCATCTGATATGGCTTTTATTTTAGATATATATCAGCCGAGCTGCCCAGAATCGCATGCCGCATCTTATATGCGTTCGACTTGAATTCTGTTTTTTCTTTATTAAAAGCCCTGTTTCACGAAATAATTTTCATGAATCAGGGCTTCTTGTCAAGCGGATATTCGCGATTGAGGCAGAGGACTTCCTTGATTTGGTTAAAATGCTATGATATTGCCCGTTGTAATAATACATACCAGATAAGTCAGCAGTATCACATATGCAACATGGTCTCTTTTTTTATAGATCAGTGGCTTCATCTTCGTTCTTCCTTCACCGCCGCGGTACCCTCTGGCTTCCATCGCCATCGCAAGGTCATTTGCCCGGCGAAATGCCGAAATAAAAAGCGGAACAAGCAGCGGTACCAGGCTTTTTGCTTTCTTGATCAGTCCGCCGCTCTCAAAATCGGCACATCTTGCCATCTGAGCTTTCATGATCTTGTCTGTCTCATCGAGCAAGATCGGGATAAAACGAAGTGCGATGGACATCATCATGGATATCTCATGCACCGGAACTTTGATGACTTTCAGCGGGGAAAGGGCTTTTTCCAGTCCGTCCGTCAGATTATTCGGTGTCGTAGTCAGCGTCAGCACTGAAGATCCAAGGATCAGATAGGTCAGGCGCACAGCCATAAAAGCAGCCTGCCGGATACCTTCCCAGGTAACTTTTAATTTCCAGATCGCAAATGCTGTCGTTCCCGGTGTCAGAAACAGATTAAACACAACGGTGATCATCATCAGCACAAAAATCCCCTTCAATCCTTTGACCATAAAAGAAAACGGCACTTTTGAGATCATGATCACAGCAGCCAGAAACAGTGTTGCCACAACATAGACACTGATCTTCTGAAACAAAAACAGTGAAATAATAAATACGATCGTCCCAAACAGTTTGACGCGGGGATCCATTTTGTGGATTACGGAATCAGACGGATAGTATTGTCCTAATGTAATATCTCTTAACATATCTTTTCCCTTTTCTTGATTGCCAAAAGAATGGCTTCTTTTGCCTCTTCTACCGTGGTTGCTGTCGTGTCAATATCCCAGCCTTTTTCTTTCAGAGCCTTTACCACATAAGTGACCTGAGGTGCTGCAAGTCCGACGCTTTCCAGCTCTTTATAATGCTGAAAGACCTGTTTTGGTGTATCATCAAACAAAATCTTTCCGTCATTTACTACAATAATACGATCTACATATCTGGCAACATCTTCCATGCTGTGCGACACCAGTATAACTGTGATCTTACGTTCTTTCTGAAGCAGTGCTACCTGATCCAGGATCTCATCGCGTCCTTTCGGATCAAGGCCTGCGGTCGGCTCATCCAGGATCAACACCTGCGGATGCATCGCAAGGATACCTGCAATCGCCACACGCCTTTTTTGACCGCCTGAAAGTTCAAACGGTGATTTCTTATAATAGCTTTCATCCAAGCCAACCTGTGTCAGTGCTTTTTTTGCCCGCTCTTCCACTTCTTCTTTGGATAATCCCAGATTTTTCGGTCCAAAGCAGACATCAGAAAAAACATCGACTTCAAAAAGCTGGTGCTCCGGATACTGGAAGACCAGACCGACCTTACTTCGCAGGGTACGCATGTCGTAACCTTCCTGATAAATATTTTCTCCATCATAATAAATCGCACCGGAAGTTGCCCGAAGCAGTCCGTTTAAATGCTGGATCAGCGTAGATTTCCCGGAGCCGGTATGACCGATGATCCCGATAAACTGTCCGTCCGGAATTTCCAGACTGATCTCATCGAGTGCTTTTTTCTCAAACGCATCGCCCTCACTGTAAACGTAGCTTACTTTTTTTAATTTCATTGACATAATGCTTTTACCAACTCCTCCGTACTTAGTACACATTCCGGCAGATCAACACCGGCTTTTCTCAGTTCGTGTGCCAGAAGAGTCACCTGTGGCACATCCAGACGGTATTTTTTCAGAGTGTCCACCTGAGCAAAAATCTCGAACGGTGTCCCCTGCATAACGATTTTTCCATCATCCATCACGATTACTTTATCTGCATAGATAACTTCTTCCATATAATGCGTGATCAAAATGGCAGTTACTTTTTCTACCTGATTTAACGCACGCACGGCACGAATCACTTCTTTTCGGCCGTTCGGATCCAGCATTGCGGTCGGCTCATCCAGAACGATGCATTTTGGATGCATTGCAACCACGCCGGCGATCGCCACACGCTGTTTTTGTCCGCCGGAAAGTTTGTTTGGAGAATTTTTGCGATATTCCCACATGCCGACACTTTTGAGACTCTCTTCAACTCTCTCCCAAATCTCCTCGGTTGGTATTCCCATGTTTTCCGGTCCGAATCCGACATCTTCTTCGACCACCGTACCGATGATCTGGTTGTCCGGATTCTGAAATACCATCCCGGCCGTTTTACGTACCTCCCAGATATTCTTTTCATCCCGCACATCCATACCGTCCACATACAAGGTACCGTCTGTCGGTGTCAAAATCGCATTGATCTGCTTGGCAAGCGTGGACTTTCCGGAACCATTATGCCCCAGAATTGCCACAAAATCGCCTTTTTTCACATCCAGATTCACACCGTCCACGGCACGGATCGTCTCTTCGACTTCCCCATTTTCGTCATACTTTTTATATTCAAATGCCAGCTTCGCCGCCTCAATGATTCCCATGGTCCACCATACTTTCCTGTATTTTTAAGATACTTTTACGCAAGTTTTCGGAGTGCTTTTTTGCACTCGCATTTTATTGTAAAGGATTTAGATGTTAATTACAAGTCTCTTCCAGCTGTTTTTTTAAATATCTTCCGACTACTGCCGAAAAATTATCAATTCTGCGGATATAGGCAAAATCTTTGCCGAAAATTCTCCGCTCCGCCTGAAGATCCCCTTCCTCCCCAGTAAAAACACCGAGTACGGATACACCCGCATTTCGCAGATGCCGTACTTCCATTGCCGTATCTTTTGTGCCATAATCACCGAAATAAGGCCTGGGATTGCGGCTGTTCGGGCGATTGACTACAATATCATTTGGTCTTCCGTCACTTAACACGATCAGGATTTTGTTTTCTTCGTCTCTTTTCAGAAGCCCTGCGGCTGCAGCACGCACAGCCAGTCCGTCCCGGTTGTTGGAAGAGCCGTAAAATTCAAAAATACGCAGGTTTGCTTCTCTTCCATCCTCGTATTCCCGAAATCTCCGCATGACCGTATAATCCCAGAACGTGCAGAAACTCATAACCCGGTGTGGGATTCCAACATTGGTGAGTGCCTCACTGATCATAAAAGCCTGCAGTGCCACATGGCTCTGTCTGCTTCTCTGGGAACCGCTGCCGTCGATCAGCACTTCAACCACAAAATCGGTATTATAACGCCTGCTCTCCTGCAGAAACAATTTTCTGTTCTCTGTCCGTCCGATATTCCAGAGGCGATTTGGCAAGATTCTACCAGATTCTCCCACATAGGTTTCTTTTTCGTTCCTGGCTACCAGTGCACGTTTTAAAACATTGGTCAGCATATCAATATTCTGTTTTGCCATTCTGCGGTTCTGCTCGTATACACGCCAGTTGACTTCTTTCGTCCTTCTGGCATACTCTGACTGGGCGTTGACTTTCACCATATTTGCAAGGATCCCATCTGTAAAATATAAAGTACAGTCTGCATGTGCCCCTGTGCAGATCTGATGGTTGATGCGTTCTGCCTCCAGCGGTGTCAGGTAACTCCTGCCATAATTGAGTTCAATGTAACTGTTCATTTTTGCAATTGCTTCATCATCCAGCCCGATCACCTGCGTACTGCCCTTTTGCTCCTGTTCCTTTTTTTCTTTTTCCTTCTCAGAAAAAGAAGTCATGGCATCTGCCAGCTGATGCTGCATCCTCCGATAAGCATCTTCCGCCGCTTCTTCTTCCAGAAAATCCTGCCAGTCAAAGCCGGATAATTCTTCTGTGCTGACGGAAAGGACTTTTTCCAGATCTCCGACTCTCTTTTCAAACGTCGGATCCACCATCTGATTGTAAAACCAATCAACCGCCTGCACCAGTTCTTCCGTTTTCTGTGCCTGTTCCAGCCTTTTCAGCTGTTCAAACGGGCGGATCACGCGGCTGTCCGCCGGAGCACGCCCGGTCAGTGCTTCTCTCATATAGGCAAGTTTGACTTTTCCGGTATACGTGTCCAGCATTTTTTCAAAATCGTGGTCCATGATTGCCTCAAACGCTTTTTTGCGGATATCCGGGACACCGGGCCGCTCCTTTGCGATCTTGTCATGGCATGCCGCCTCCACACAGATCTGTCCCAATGTCACAAGCTGATTTTCATCTGCCCCGAGATACACTTTTTTCAGAAGATAGAGTGCAAAAGCATCCTTGTCAAAAAACCTGGAAAAAGCTCCCTGCTTGATGGCATCGTAAATAGAAATGTATTTTGATTTGTAAAAAGATGTCACATCCGGCTTCGTATCCAGATCATAATCTCCGCTGATCGTCCACATCAGGTTGCGGATGCGGTTCTCAATCTCAAAACTGCCATGTTCCAGCTCTTCGTTTGTCAATCTTCAAACACCTCCGCTGCTTCAAGCGATGACGGGATTCTGGTCATAATGATATCTTCTACCATCTCCCTTTCGAACAGGTCAAAGCTTTTGTTGCCCACGCCCATATGGATTGCCCGGATCGGAGAAAGTCCGATCTTCATCAGCCCGATCGCCGCCAGGAGCCCTCGAAGATCCAGTGCTTTGGCAGAAATCTCGCTGTTCTGGGCTTTTGTCTGAAGATCCAGAAACAGACCGACAAACTGCTCTGCCGCAGATTCTTTTAAGGTTGGATACATGCTCTTTAAAATATGATTCAGAGTTTCCTCATCCGGTGACGGCATATTGATGACCACAAATCTGGAAACAAGTGCTTCGTTTAACTCTTTTGTGCCGGCATAGCCATAGTTCATCGTACCGATAAAACGCGTAGCCGGATGAAGTGCAACTCTTTCGTATCCCGGCACATCAATTGCTCTGCGGTAATCCAAAGTTGCATGCAACACCGATACGGCATCGTTTTTTGCCATGTTGATTTCATCAAGAATCCCAAAACCTCCGGTTTTTGCACACTGGATAATCGGACCTTCCCGCAGCTGGACTTCGTTGTTGCGGAACGTATCCGTACCGATCAGTGTACTGCTGTCTGTATTGACATGAAAAGAAATATTATAAGTTGGCCTTCTAAAAAGCCAGGCAAGATTTTCTGCAAGAATATTTTTCCCGGTGGCCTTTCCGCCGCAGAGCAGCACGTTTTCGCCCGCTAACAGAGCCGCGATCGCCATTTCCAGAACCTCTTTTCCGAAAAACGGGATCTGCGGACGGATGCAGCGTTCTTCTGCCGCATCGCCCGTATCATTTTCTCTTCGAAATTCCATAAGTTCTTCTAAAATATGCCCGGAAATGCCCTGTTCTTCCAGCCTTTGTATCTCTTCTTTTAAAATCTGCGAACTTTTCTCTGTATTTGATATCATATCGTCTGTCTCCTTTTTTCTCCCTGTCCGGGTTTTGGTGTGCCGTCTCCTCGCAGTTCTTCAATAAATCTGGAACAGGACAGCTCCTGCCCATAGCGTTCTTTTGCATAATACAGATAGAGCTTGTCTTTTGCCCGCGTCATGCCCACATAAAACAGACGGCGTTCTTCCTGGATATCCACATCCATTACTGCTTTCCGGTGCGGCATATTGCCTTCCACTGCATCCACAAGAAATACCACCGGAAACTCCAGACCTTTGGCACTGTGCAGTGTTGTAAAAACAACCGCCTTTGCTTCTTCTTTCTGCTCACTGCTCTTTTTCTGCAAAGCTTCTTTATATTCTTCCATATGGACATACCAGGCATCAAAAGTATCAAAACTTCTGGCTGCTTCCTGAAGTTCATCTAAAACCTCATACAGCTCTTCCGGCTTGATCCTGCGAAACTGTGCATATTCTCTCAAATATTCTTCATATCCTACCGCATGCCTGATATAATTGATCGCCGCATAAGGCTTCATTTTCGCAATACAGGAAAGATCATATTCCAGGCGGTCGATCCGATCTTCCATCCAGTCCCGCCCCTGACATTTCTGCCGCAGTCCTTCCAGTGTAACCGTCTGGGAATCCAGATAATCACGGCTGATATAACGGTTCGGACGGTTTATGATCTGCAGAAAATCTTTCCGGCTGCGATTTCCGTTTGCAATGCGTATGTAGGTAAACAGATCGTTTGCGATCCAGTGTTCGTAAATATTCGGCAGTCCGTCCCGCATCCGGAACGGGAGGTTGTATTCCATGAATTTTTCCAGATAAATACGTGCTCCGGTATTCGTCCGGAACAGAACTGCGATCTCCTGCGGCTCTCTTCCGTCTCGCAGCATATCCTGCACTTTTTTGACAACCGCCAGAGCCTCCATTGCCTGATTCTGAAAGAAAGAGATTGTGATCTTCTCTCCGTTTCCGCGGATGCCATGTGTGCTTTTCTGAAAACGGTTGGTGTTGTGAGCGATCACCCTGCCGGCTCCTTTGATGATGCACTCCGTCGAACGGTAATTCTCTGCAAGCTGGATCATCACAGCTTTCGGAAAATCTTTCTGAAAATTCAACATAATCTCCGGCTTTGCACCGCGAAAACGATAGATAGACTGGTCATCATCGCCGACGATAAACAGATTGTTTCCAGGCTGTGCCAGAAGTTTGACCGTCTCATACTGGATCGCATTGATATCCTGAAATTCATCGATCAGAATATAGCGGAAACGTTTCTGCCATCCCCTGCAGATATCCGGTCTTGCTTTTAACAGTTCGTAAGTGCAGACCAGCATATCATCAAAATCCAGTTTCCGTTTCCGTATCAGAGCCTGCTGATATTCTCTGAAAATACTGCGGAACACATCTTCCGGGCAATTAGAAGAATAATAATGCTCAAGCGATATCCGCTCGTTTTTGATCAGACTGATCTCCTCTGTGACACCCAAAAGAAACTCCTTCTCATCTTCGATCTCCAGATCCATCGGTTCCAAAATATCACGCAGGATCGTATATTTCTCTTCTTCTCTTAAAATATTTTCTGCCGTATAGTGATAGGCAGCTTTGAGGATCGTAAAAAAGACCGCATGAAAGGTACCAAAAGTAACCGGTGCATAACGTCCCTTCATTGCATTGTGAAAACGCTCCCGCATCTCGATGGATGCTGCTTTGGTAAACGTGATGACCAGGATTTCCGATGGGCTGATCCCCTGCTTTTCGATCAGGTATTTTGTTCTCTCGGTGATAACGGTGGTTTTTCCGGAGCCAGGCCCTGCAAGACAGATGCAGGGACCTGCTCCATGGGCGACTGCCCTGGACTGAGTTTCACTCAAACTCATAGATTATTTCTCCAATTTCTCTATTGCCGCATGGATGCGTTTGATGGATTCTTCTTTTCCAAGAATCTCCAGGATCTCGGTTGCACCTGCCGGTGTTGTCTGTTTACCGGAAAGAGCAGTACGGATCGGCCACATGATATACCCGGTCTTATATCCATGTTCTTTACCGAATGCTACCAGTGCCTCAAACAGTGCATCGTTGCTGTAATCATTCTGTGCCTCAAGCAGAGGAAGTACTTCTTTTAACAGGTTCAGAGAAGTTTCCTCTGTTGTTTTCATTTTTTTGTGGCAATACATCTGTGTATCATACTCCGGAACTTCTTCATAAAAATCGATCAGCTCTTTGATCTCCGGGAATACTTCGATACGTGTCTTAACCTGAGATGCGATCTTTTTCAGATCCAGATCTTTGTGGATCGCTTCTTTCAGATATGGCAGTGCACGCTCGTAGAATTTATCAAAATCCATCGCCTTGATATATTCACCGTTCATCCATCTTAATTTGCCCATATCAAAAACAGCCGGTGATTTATTCATATGATGATAATCAAAAGCTTCTACCAGCTCCTCCAGAGAGAAAATCTCACGGTTGTCAGACGGACACCATCCAAGCAGTGCCACATAGTTTACAACTGCTTCTGTCACAAATCCCTGCTCGATCAGGTCTTCGTAAGAAGAATGACCGCAGCGTTTGCTCAGCTTTTTATGCTCTTCGTTTGTGATCAGCGGGCAGTGCACATAAACCGGAACATCCCAGCCAAATGCCGCATACAGACGATTGTATTTCGGTGAAGATGACAGATATTCATTTCCTCTTACCACATGAGTGATGCCCATCAGGTGGTCATCAACTACATTTGCAAAATTGTAGGTCGGATATCCATCAGATTTAATCAGAATCATATCATCCAGCTCTGAGTTCGGAACTTCAATCTTTCCGTAAATCTCATCTTCGAAAGAAGTCGTTCCTTCATTCGGGATGTTCTGACGGATAACATACGGAACGCCTGCTGCCAGTTTGGCTTCTACTTCTTCTTTGGAAAGATGCAGACAGTGTTTGTCATAAACAATAATTTCTTTTCCGGCAACTTCCTGTTTTAAAGATTCCAGACGCTCTTTGCCGCAGAAACAGTAATATGCTTCCCCTTTTTCAACCAGCTCTTTGGCATATTTCAGGTAAATGCCCTGTGCCTGACGCTCGCTCTGTACATACGGACCAACGCCGCCATCCAGATCCGGACCTTCATCATGAACCAGACCTGTCTCTTTGAGTGTATGGTAAATAATATCCAATGCACCTTCCACGTAACGCTCCTGGTCGGTGTCCTCTATACGGAGAATAAAGTCTCCTCCTTCATGTTTTGCAATCAGATATGCATATAATGCAGTTCTTAAATTTCCTACGTGCATCCTTCCTGTCGGACTTGGTGCAAAACGTGTTCTGACTTTGCTCATATCTTTCCTCCTCATCCTTGGGCTTTTCTATGCTTCCCAAAACGTCATTTCACTTCATTATATACTCTGTTTTGTAATTTGTACAGAGAAAAAAATCCCCGGAATTCTGAAAATAGACAGATATCTGCATTTCCAGAATTCCGGAGATTTTACTTTAGTTCTTCCATAATGTCCGCCACATGCTCCAGTTTTTCTGCCTTCCAGGCATTTGCCCCACAGAACAGCAGTGCTTCGTCCAGATTTCCTTTCGCCGCCGCGATCAATGCACGTGTGATACAGTAAGGGATTTCTTTTGGATTACAGTGTTCCAGGCAATGGAGACATTTTTTATCAATTTTATGCGAACCATGTTTGATAAAGGTATTGAAAATAGCACGCCCCGGCATGCCGACAGGGCTTTTGACAATACCGATCTGTTCTTTTTTACAGTCGATGTACGCCTGTTTATAAGACAGATCTGCGTCACACTCGTATGTCGTGACAAAGCGTGTCCCCATCTGTACGCCATCCACGCCAAGTGCCAGAGCCCGATCCATATCGGCACGGTCATAGATCCCGCCTGCCAGCACGACCGGTATATTTTTGTGGCTGTCCGCTTCGATTTCTCTTACCACGGTCAGGATTTTTTTTACTTCCTGTGCATAGGTCTCATCCGTAAACATTTCCAGCTGTTCCCGGTGAAAGCCCAGATGTCCGCCTGCTTTTGGTCCTTCGATCACCAACAGATCCGGCACAACATTGTATTTTCTTTTCCAGATCCGCAGCATCACTTTGGCCGCTTTTTCTGTGGAAACGATCGGTGCGATCTTCGTGTTGCTGCCTTTTACATATTCCGGGAGTTTTTCCGGAAGCCCTGCCCCGGAAATGATCAGATCCGCCCCGGCTTTTACAGCAGCCTTCACGTAATCTGCATAATCTTTTGTGGCAACCATGATATTAAATCCGACGATTCCGCCGCCTGCAAGTGCTCTTGCCTTTGCAAGCTGGGACTGTATGGCACGCAGATTCGCTTCTTTTGGATGTTCTTCAAAATCTGGCTCTCGAAATCCGATCTGTGCGGCAGAAAGGATACCGACACCGCCATTTGCCGCCACACTGCCTGCCAGATGCGAAAGACTGATCCCAACACCCATTCCGCCCTGAATCACCGGAATCCTTGCAGTTAAGTCTCCGATTTTTAATGGTTTTCTGTCCATATATATTCCGTCCTTTTGTACGATGTCAAAGTCAGACATCTAATACCTGCGAAAACGCTCGTAGCGTTCTATGGCAAGCTGATCTTCGCTTTTTTCTTCCTGTTTTTCCAGGAAACAGAGCATATGTTCTTTCATGTTTCCTGCAATCGTTTCCAGATTTTTCTTCTGTGCCGGCTCGACTTCCGGAACGATCCACTCGATCACACCAAGTTCTTTTAAATCTTTTGCCGTGATCTTCATGATCCCTGCCGCTTCTTTTGCACGTTTTCCGTCTTTCCAGAGAATCGATGCAAATCCTTCCGGCGAAAGGATCGAGTAGGTGGCATTTTCCATCATCCAGACTTCATTTGCCACGGCAAGGGCAAGTGCCCCTCCGCTTCCGCCTTCTCCGATCACAATGCTGAGTACCGGAACTTTCAGACCTGACATCTCACTGAGATTTTCTGCGATCGCTCTGCCCTGTCCGCGTTCTTCTGCTCCGATCCCGCAGGCAGCCCCCGGCGTATCCACAAAACAGATGATCGGACGATGGAATTTTTCTGCCTGTTTCATCAGACGAAGTGCCTTACGATAGCCTTCCGGAGATGCCATGCCAAAATTGCAGCGGATATTTTCCCTGGTATTTTTCCCCTTCTGCTGTCCGATGACTGTAACCGGAATACCTGAAAGTGTGGCGATTCCGCCGATCACAGCTCCATCATCTCCAAAGCAGCGATCCCCGTGAAGTTCAGTAAAATCTTCAAAAATCTGATCGATATAATCTCCCGCCGTGCATCTTGCCGGACTGCGTGACAGTTCCACCCGCTCCCAGGCACTTTTCTCCTTTTTATTTTCTTTATCAGAGTTCTTTTCTTCTATGGGATCTGCCTGGAACATGCTTGCTTTTGATGCAAAGGTTTCTGCTGCTTTCTGACTGTGAAGCCTAAGTAATTTTCCAAGTTCTTCTCTCATATTTTTACGCTCAATAATCGCATCGATCATGCCTTTTTCCAGCAAAAACTCCGCTCTCTGGAATCCGTCCGGCAGTTTTTCTCCGGTTGTCTGACGGATCACACGCGGACCTGCAAATCCAATCAGGGCTCCTGGCTCTGCAAGGATCACATCGCCAAGCATGGCAAAACTTGCCGTCACACCACCCGTTGTCGGATCCGTCAGCACCGGAATGTAAAGAAGGCCTGCATCGCTGTGACGTCTGATTGCCGCTGTTGTTTTTGCCATCTGCATCAGAGAAATAATCCCTTCCTGCATTCTCGCCCCACCGGAACAACAAAACAGGATCACTGGCAGTTTTTCCTCTGTCGCTTGTTCAAATGCCTGCGTGATACGCTCTCCTACTACATATCCCATGCTGCTCATCAGAAATCTGGCATCGCACACACCGATTACCGTTTCCCATCCACAGATGCTTCCTTTTCCGATCGTAACGGCTTCCTTTAATCCTGTTTTTCTTCTTGTATCAGAAAGTTTTTCTTCGTATTCCGGAAAATCAATCGGATTTTTCTCTTCGATATCCGTTCCCCATTCCTGAAAGCTTCCTTTATCAAGCAGCAGGCGAAGTCTGGTCTTTGCCTTGATTCGAAAATAGTCACCGCATTTCGGACAGGTGTAAAACTTTTCTTTTACATCTTCCCGATAGACCATTTTTTTACATTTTGAGCACTTCAGCCACATACCATCCGGTACAGACGGTCCCTTCTCTTCTGGCTGCGATCCAATTTTTATATAGCCTGTCTTTTTAAACATGGATTTGAAAATTGCCATGCTTTGGCCTCCTTATTCTTTTTCCATCTGAAACTTTTTCTCTATAAAAGAAGTATCAAAATTTCCATTGATAAAATCCTCATCATCCAGAATCTGAAACTGAAAATCAAGATTTGTTGTGATCCCTTCCAGAACCAGTTCGCCAAGGGCACTTCTCATTTTCTGGATCGCCCCCTGTCTTGTCCTGTCATGAACAATCACTTTTGCCGCCATTGAATCATAGTAAGGCGATATCTCACATCCACCGTAAATAGCAGTATCAACCCTCACGCCAAAGCCACCCGGCAAATGTATCTGACCGAGCTTTCCAGGACACGGCATAAAATTCTTCTTTGGATCTTCGGCGTTGATGCGACATTCCAGTGCATGACCGCGTAACGTGATCTCTTCCTGCGTCAGATCAAGCGGCAAACCGGCTGCAATATAAATCTGTTCCTTGATCAGATCCACGCCAGATACCATTTCGGTCACCGGATGTTCTACCTGGATCCGGGTGTTCATCTCCATAAAATAATAACGCTTCTGCTTATCCAGAAGAAATTCAATCGTTCCGGCATTTTCGTAAGCTGCCGCTTTTGCGGCACGCACTGCCACCGCTCCCATTTCTTTTCGCAGTCTTTCATCCAGCACGCTGCTTGGAGATTCTTCAATCACTTTCTGATGATTTCTCTGAATGGAACAGTCACGCTCCCCAAGTTGAATGACGTTGCCGAATTTATCGGCAAGAATCTGAAACTCAATATGTTTCGGCTCTTCGATATATTTCTCGATATACATGGAATCGTCTCCGAAACCGCGGATTGCTTCCAGCTGTGCTACCTTGAAATTTTCCAGAAAATCTTCCGCTGTCTGCGAAAGCCGCATGCCTTTTCCTCCGCCTCCAAGTGCCGCTTTTATCATGACCGGATAGCCGATCTGATCTGCCGCCTCTTTTGCTTTCCCGGCATCGGTGAGTGGTCTTTCGGTTCCCGGCACAACCGGGATGCCGGCTTTTATCATAGTATTTCTGGCTTCGGATTTGTTTCCCATGCGTTCGATCACCTCTGCGGACGGACCGATAAAGGTGATCCCGCATTTTCTGCACATATCTGCAAATTTACTGTTTTCCGACAAAAATCCAAATCCCGGATGAATGGCATCTGCTTTTGCTGCAATACAGGCACTTAAAATACGTTCCATATCAAGATAACTCTCCGCTGCGGCAGATGGGCCGATAC
>ENA-OPAL01000655-OPAL01000655.1-human-gut-metagenome-genome-assembly--contig:-NODE-655-length-25648-cov-8.221858_pt1 | contig 25648 bp, 19 predicted proteins | sample MGYA00241057_ERZ501430 | MGnify/ENA primary metagenome ERZ501430 (study PRJEB25962, sample SAMEA2042506) | human gut metagenome | biome: human gut; feature: human-associated habitat; material: faeces...
AATCCGTCGTAATGGGAAGCGATCATTCCAAGATGTTCGTCCTTTACCCATTTTTCAAAAGCAACAACGTATTTGGCCATATCCCATACTTTCTCAATGGTGCCGCCGCCCTCAATATCGAATGTATCAAGGATATCCTGTGCTTTTGCCCGGATTGCCTCCTCATCTGTAATATCATCAGCGATCGCCCACATCTTCTCCCAGTCGAACTGTTTTGTGTAGAGGAACATTCTGTTATAGAGGTTTGTCTCATCAATATACAGATCCATCATACCCGGATATGGTCTTCCGATCTGCGCAATGTTAGTCTCACGGAATCTTCTTCTTACCTGAGCAGCCTTGCACCAGTCTTCGATCTCAGCCTGAACTGCAGGATCTCCGCCTTCTACAACGCCTGTGATAACCGCATGTCTCTTGCCTGCTCTCTCAAGGTCAGCAACTGCCTCGCCTACAGCACCGCATGCATAGCCTTCACCCAGCCAGGAGGCAATGTCAGTGTGCTCATAATCCAGCGCTTTGATCTTCTGAACGTTTACAAGAACAACCGGGACATCCAGATCACGGATCGCCGGAAGCATGTTGTAGGATGTTGCGTATGTCAGCATCTGAAGAAATACAAGGTCAACATCTGCTGCACGGAACTTATCTCCTGCCACCATTGCCTGCTCTTTTGTTGTAACCATTCCACCGTCGATGATCTCTACTGTATCCGGGATTGTTTTCTTGAATGCAGCATACTGACCTTCAAATTCCGGTACCAGTGACGGGAACTGTGGAAGATAAGCGCCTAAAGCAATTGAAAATACACCAACTTTTGCCTTTGTGTTAACTAACATAATAAAACCTCCAATTATTTTTATTTATGCTTTGTATACTTTGATACCGAAGGACTCATGGATCGTGGTACGAGCCTCCTCGATAGTTTTGAACTCCTCAGCTTTCAGCATCTGTGCTGTGATATTACCGATTGCAGTTGCCTCACCAGGGCCTGCATGGATTTCTTTCTTTGTAGCTTTTGCAGTCAGCTCATTCAAGTATCCTGCATTGGAACCGCCGCCTACGATATGGATACGGCTGTAGGTTCTTCCTGTCATCTCCTCAAGCTCTTTGGCTATTTTGGCATAGCACTCTGCAAGGCTTGTGTAGATAACGGTTGCGATCTCACCAAGAGTTTCCGGAACCTTCTGTCCTGTTCTGCGGCAGTAATCCTGAACCTCTTTTGTCATATTCTCAGGAGAAAGGAAGCACTCATCGTTTGCGTCTACTCTTGACGGGAAGTCTTTTGCCTCCTCAGCCATCTCACAGATCTGAGCAAAGCTGTATGCGTCATCAAATTCATGACGTACAGACTGGATCATCCAGAGACCCATGATGTTCTTCAGGTAACGGAAACGTCCTGCGTATCCACCTTCGTTTGTGAAGTTCATCTCACAGCTCTTCTCTGAGCAGTCTGCCTCTTTTCTCTCGATTCCCATCAGAGACCATGTTCCGGAGCTGATGTAGATGAAATCGTCGTCATTTGCAGGAACAGCAAGTACTGCAGAGCCTGTATCGTGGGTAGCCGGTGCTACAACCTCAAGGTCAAAGCCAACTGCTTCTTTCACTGCGTCTGTTAAATGTCCGATGCTTGTACCCGGCATGATCAGCTTCTGGAAGATCTTTTTCGGATATCCCAGCATATCGATCAGCTCGTAATCCCAGTCCTTGGTTGTCGGGCATACAAGCTGTCCTGTTGTTGCCTCTGTGTACTCACAGGTTTTCTCGCCTGTAAGAAGGAAGTGGAAGTAATCCGGTACATGGAGAAGTGTCTCAGCCTGCTCCAGATACTCTGGATGTTTCTTCTTAACTGCCATCAGCTGATATACAGTGTTGAAGATCGCTTTCTGGATACCGGTTCTTGCATACAGGTCTTTCAGGGAAATTGTCTTGTAAACTTCCTCGTCCATTCCCTCTGTACGATGATCACGGTAGCCTACGGTATTACCAAGAACCTTGTCATCTTTGTCAAGAAGTACGAAATCAACGCCCCAGGTATCTACGCCCATGCTTACCGGAATCTTGCCGATCTCTTTGCATTTCTTAAGGCCGTTTACAATCTCGTTGAAAAGGCGGTCAAACTCCCAGCAGAGCTCTCCATCCTTCTTAACCATGCCGTTCTCAAAACGATAGATTTCTTCCAGGATCATTTTTCCGTTTTCCATATGTCCCAGAATGTGACGTCCACTGGATGCTCCGATATCTACTGCTAAATAATATGTTGCCATTTTTAAATCCTCCTCAATATGTAAGCTTCTGATCACTTTCATATCTGATGTTGTATTTATCATACATCAGGATCCTTCCGGTGATAAGAACCTCTTTTGTCAAAAAAAGTGTCTTTATTTGCAAATAATACAGCGATTATTTATGAACTACTGCATTATTTGTTTAAAAAATCCGCTGACTGAATCAGCCAGCGGATCTCTTATTTTTACGTTCGTGAACGCAATCCGCGTTCATTACAACTTCACGATCTGATCGATTATATGATTAGTCATAAAGGTTAGGAGCAATATCCTCGTCTTCCATATTTGTTGCATCATACCAGTAACCGTCTGTAGGAACATCCTGAAGCTCCTGGCCGTTTGCTGCTGCTGTCAGAGCGTAGATTGCATAGTATCCCATCATAAGAGGAGACTGTGTAACAGCACCGATGAATGTGCCATCTTTAACAGCTGCTTTGATGATAGAACCAGCATCGAAACCAACACCAACTACATCACCGTTTGCCGGGTCAGAACCAAGAACGTTAAGGTTAGCATTTGCTGCAAGAACACCCTCTGCGGAAACCTGGTTAGAACCGAATACTGCGATACAGTTCTCCTGGGAAAGGATTGCCTGTGCCTCTGTGGAGCAGAGCTCTACAGTTGTCTGTGCAGGTACAGCTACCTGGATAACAACGTCTGCGTCTTTAGCGTCTGCGTCAGCACCCTCTGCTGCGTTTACATAGAACTCGTTGCCGCTTACTGCTACAGTCTTGCCATCAGCCTGAAGAAGCTCGATCATCTTGTTGATGAATCCTGTACCACGCTGCTGGATGTTCTGAGCTGTTGCATCCTGGTTAACCTCACCGATGATAACCTGTCCGTCAGCATCTTTAACAACGTCTTTAATGGAGTTGTACATATTCTCAGCTGCTACTGCACCAGCCTGTGCGTTGTCTGTACAAACCTCGCATACTACAGATCCTTCCGGAGCATCAGCGATACCTGTATCGAAAGTTACAACCGGGATACCTTTTTCTGCACATGTCTTAAGAGCATCCTGAACAGAAGATGTATCGCAAGCTGCAAGTCCTAATCCAACAGGATTGGAGCCGATAGCTGTGTTGATCATGTTAACCTGGTCAGCGATATCAGATTCACTGTTTGGTCCCTGTGCTTTGTATGTAACACCAAGTTCATCAGCAGCTTTCTTCATACCTTCCTGAGCTGCATCCCAGTATGTAGACTGGAAAGATTTAACCATCATCGGGAACTCATAAGCTTCGTTTGCTTTCAGTCCGTCGAACTGTGCGGTAGGATCCTCAGCTGCTGTGGAATCTGCGGATTCCTCTGTTGCTGCATCTTCTTTCTCCTCAGCTGCAAAAGCTGCTGTTGCGCTCATGCTTGTTACCATTGCTGCACAGAGCATTAATGCCATAACCTTTTTTGCTTTCATATAATATTTCCTCCTTAAAATATATTATATAGTTTTTTATGTTCATACGCCGTTGCTACCCCTTGGCGTTTCACATCTTTGATTATCGGATACTGTTCACATTTCTCTGTGAACAGCACCCTTGCTTATTGTACCACACTTCTTAATATTAGTGTGCTGCTTTTTTCTCTTTCAGGATATCGATCAGAACGGCTACGATCAGAACGATACCTGTGATGATCTGCTGCCAGTTTGCCTGCAGGCCGATGTATGGAAGACCTGTTTTCAGAAGCATGATGACGAAGATACCAACGAATGTACCGATTACGGAACCATATCCACCGGTAGCTGCTACACCACCAACGAATACACCACCGATAGCATCCATCTCAAGTCCGGCACCAGTACCAGGCTGTACAGTAGGTGTTACTGCTGCGTATGCGATTGCCGCAAGACCTGTAAACAGACCGCAGACAACGTATACCATTACGTGATAGAACTTTGTATTGATTCCGGAAAGGGCTGCTGCCTCTTTGTTGGAACCGATTGCAATTGTATAACGACCGAATTTTGTGTGGTTCAGGATGTACTCCATAACCAGTACCAGGATGATCATCCAGAGGAAACCAAGTGGATAACGGGAAGCGCTTCTTCCTGTACCAACTGTTACCTTGAAGATGGTATGGAACCATCCGCCCGGCTGTGTAAGTCCCGGCCAAGGTGTCGCACTGCAGAGAGATCCGGCACCACGGGTAATCATACAGGTACAAAGTGTTGCCAAAAATGGCGGCAGGGTCATAACACCGATCAGTACACCGTTCAGTGCACCGACTGCGATACCAAGAACAATACAGATCAGCATTGCCAGAGCTACCGGGCAATTGTTGTTTCTGATCAGTGTTCCTGCGATCAGTGCGTATGCTACCATACCAGTTCCGATTGACAGGTCAACACCACCAGTGATAAGCGGGAATGTAACTCCGATCGCCATAAGAAGATCGTAATATGAGAAATCCAGCATACTCAGGATCGTGGTGTACTGTCTGAATTCTTTACTCAAGCCTGAGAATATTGCACACAGGACAATGATAACGAGCAAAACAATAAATCTCTGATCACTTAAAATACTTTTTTTCTTCTTAGTCATGACTTTCCTCCTTAATTGATGTTCCGTGTTGCATGATTCATAATGTGTTCCTGTGTAGCTTCGGAAATATCAATATTTCCTGTAATCTTACCTTCACACATAACGATAATGCGGTCACTCATACGGAGAACTTCTGTCATTTCAGAAGAAATCATGATAATAGATTTACCTTCTGCTGCCAGTCTGTTCATTAACTTGTAAATTTCATTCTTGGCACCAACATCAATACCTCTGGTCGGCTCATCAAAAATAAGAATCTCACTGTCTCGTGTCAGCCATTTTGCGATAACGACCTTCTGCTGGTTACCACCGGAAAGATTGACTACCAGCTGCTCGCAGTTTGGAGTTTTGGTTGCCAGCTCTTTAACGTATTTCTCTGAAACTTCTTTTTCTTTTGATTTATTAATGAAGATACCACTGGTAAATTCTTCCATGGTTGCCAGCGTAGTATTCTCTGTTACAGATTTCTGTACGACACAACCATATCTTCTTCTGTCCTCTGACAGATAACCAATACCATATTTAACTGCATCCTGAGGACTGTTGATAGTTACCTCGCGAAGCTGTCCGTCTTTTCCCCTTATAGAGATCTTTCCACTCTGTTTCGGGTCAGCACCAAACAGTGCTCTTGCTGTCTCAGTACGTCCGGCTCCCATCAGTCCTGAGAAACCAAGAATCTCACCTTTGCGAAGTTCAAAGCTTACATTCTGAACCATCTTACCTGCATTCAGGTTCTCTACCTTAAGAACAACAGGTGCATCCGGTGCAACCATGCTGTGTTCCTTAGGATCTTCATAAATGACACGTCCAACCATCATGTTGATGATGTCTTCTTTTGTACTGTCTGCTGTGATCAGCGTTCCTACATAACCACCATCTCGCATGACTGTTACTCTGTCAGTGATCGTTTTGATCTCATCCATACGGTGGGAAATATAAACGATTCCAAGACCTTTCTTACGAAGATCACGGATAATCTCGAATAAGTCTGCAATCTCTTTCTCTGTCAGTGCTGCTGACGGCTCATCAAAGATAATAACCTCTGCTTTGTGGGAAATAGCCTTTGCGATCTCACACATCTGCTGTTTTCCGACGGTAAGATTGTTCATCTTTTCTTTTGGATTGATTTCAATGTTCAGTTCCTGAAAGAGTTTTTTGGAATCTTCGATCATTTTCTTATCATCAATGCTGAACCCTTTCTTTGGTTCACGTCCGATAAAAATATTCTGAGCTACGGTAAGATCACCTACCATGTTCAGCTCCTGATGCACGATTACAACACCTGCATCCTGCGCTTCTCTTGTGTTATGGAATTCAGTTTCCTTTCCTTTATAGGTAATGGATCCTGAATCTTTCTGATAAATACCGGTAAGAACTTTCATCAATGTAGACTTTCCGGCACCGTTTTCTCCCATAAGAGCATGTACTTCGCCGCGTTTCACTTCAAAATTAACGTGATCCAGAGCATGAACTCCAGGAAAGGACTTATCAATGTCCTTCATAGTCAAAATAACTTCACCCATTGTTACATCCTCCCTTCCGATCAGTTCTTTCTGCGTCTTGCAGAAACGTCGACATAAACTGCTACAATTACGATAAGTCCTGTGATGATCATCTGCTGACCTTTACCAAGACCAAATGCCATGATACCCTGCTGAAGAAGAGAAATGATAAATACACCGATGACTGTACCGCCGATAGAAGCAAGTCCGCCAACCATGGATGTACCACCCATTACACAGCCTGCAATCGCTTCATTGTTGTACTGATCGCCGTATCCAGGCTGAACAGTTGTATAAGCACCAACAAAGAAAATTGCTCCGATTCCTACAAGAACACCGCAGATCACATAAGCAAGCATTCTCCATTTTTTTGTATTAACACCGCTGAGTCTTACTGCTTCGCTGTTAGAACCAAGACAAAGGATATAACGTCCCGGTTTTGTGTTATAAAGAATAATTCCACAGATCACTGCTGCTGCCAGGAAAATCACAAGTCCTACAGGGAATCCCTTATAGGAGATAAGATTTCTGAACCATCCGTTTACAGGATCACTTCCCAGTGGCCAGCTGACGGACTGTGTCTTTGTAAATACAGATGCAATACCTTTTGCAATGTTCATAGATGCCATGGAAATGATAAATGGCGGAACTGACATATAAGATACCATCCAGCCATTAAACACGCCAAATGCAAATCCGATCAGGATACAGATCACCATTGCTGCTGCACAAGGTACATGATAAGATGTCATGCAGTAACCTGAGATCAGGGCACAGCAGAACATTACAGGTCCAATGGAGAAATCGATTCCTCCAGTGGCAATTACAAATGTTACTCCAAGTGACAGAAAGCCCAGGAAGTATACATAGTTCAAAGTAGATTTGATACTGTCACCTACAGGGAACTTACTTCCCAGAACTACTTTGAAGACTACGAACATAAGAACCAGAATACATGCTAACAGGATTCTGTTCAGACCGAGTTTCTTCACAATTGGATTTTGTTTCAACTTTTCCAAGTTTTTCACCCTCCTTACGTTATTTCGTATCTCTTTGTTTTCTATATCTTACCTTACCTGTCGGATAATTGTAATGAAATATCTTCCAAAAAAAGGTTAAATATTTCCTTTTTTTCATCCGGAAATATTTAACCTTTTTGCTTCTTTTATCCTTATATTACGCAGTCGTTTCAACGCGTCAGTCAGCTAAACGGGAAGATCAGCCGTTCAATATCACTGTTATACATATTCTCCGGCGTAACCAGCTCGCATCCTGAATCAATATTCTTCTCTACTGCATCCCCGTTAAGCATATGAATGGTTTCTTCCACTCCGATATACCCCATCCGGAATGCTTTCTGCACAATAATTCCCTTATAAACGCCCATTTCCATAAGATTGATGGCCTCCTGAGAACAGTCCACACCAACTACTGCGATCTTATCTTTCGCTCCTGCATCACTGACTGCTCTTCCCACACCAACTGCAGAATATTCGTTCATTCCTGCAATCAGTTCCAGATCCGGATATTTCCTCATCAGTTCCTGCGCCAGTTCATAGGATTTCTCATAGAGTGAGTTACAGTAGACAATATCTACTATGTTATCAGCATAGTCACCAAGACCTTCCCTGAATCCCTGTTCTCTCTCCACAGCCGTGGAAACACCTTTTACATGGCTGACAATGGCTATCTTTGAATCTTTATCGATTAATTTTCTGGCATACTCTCCTAACATCCTGCCCGCATTCACATTATCTGTGGCAACTGTAAGATCCTGCAATTCTTCTTTTGTATAGGAATCAATATAGGTAATACGGATTCCTTTTTCTTTTGCTTCCTTCAGAAGTTCATCTGATGCATCCATGCTGGAAGGAGAAAACAGAATCGCATCCGGTTTCTGCTCAATGGCCTTTTTCAGAAGTTTATTCTGTTCTTCTATATTCTCTTCTTTATCCGGAGCCAGGATTTCAAGGTCAGATTCATATTCCTCTGCCGCCATCTTACAGCCGGATATTACCGAAGTCCAGAAATCATTGGTGTTATCCCTGATCTTTGGAATATAAATGAGGGAGCATTTTTTCGTCTGTGTCGCCTCCGGTTTCAGGATTCCGGCAAAAATCACCACTGCTGCCGCCATAAGGATTGCAACTGTTATAATCTCTTTTTTATGACTTTTCATGGGATTCCTCCTGTATTCCGGGAATTACAACAGATGCTGTGGTTCCCTTTCCTTTTTCACTGTGATAGATAATGCCATAATCTTTTCCGTAATATAAAACCAGACGCTGCTGCACATTGTACACCCCAACTCCATTGGAACGGTAATTCACCTTATGCTTATCATAAATATGTTTCAGAGTTTCCTCATCCATTCCCACACCATCGTCCGTAATATCGATTACTGCATTCTCACCTTTCATATATCCATGTACTGTCAACAGTCCTTTACTGTCTTTATATTTTAAGCCATGATAAATTGCATTCTCCACGAGCGGCTGCAATACCAGACGAATGATAGGTACCTGTGTAATGGATGGATCTGCCTTTATCTCAAATTCCAGCTTATCCTTGTAGCGCATCTTCTGGATCGTGAGGTAACTTCTGACATATTCAATCTCCTGTCCGATTGTTACAAGCTCATCCTCATTGCTGATACTCTGTCTGAGCAGTCGCGCCAGAGAAGCCGTCATTATCACCACTTCCTCATTCTTCTTTCCTTCAGCCATCCAGATAATAGAATCCAGCGTATTATACAGAAAATGTGGATTGATCTGCGACTGCAGGGCTTTCAGTTCTATTTTTCTCTTCTGCTCCTGCTCCTTTACATTCTGCTCCATTAATTCCCGTATCCTGTGCGTCATCACATTAAAAGATCTGGTAAGACTTCCTATTTCATTGTCGGAAATCACCTCTATATCTTCAATATCAAAATTTCCTTTCTGCACACTTTTCATGGAATCACGAAGCTTCTGGATCGGCAGCGTAATATTCCTGGCAATCAGGCTGGAAATCAGAAGAGCAACTATGATCAGCCCCACTGCTACCAGCACATAAATACTTCTTGTCTGCCTGCTGTTTCGTAAAAGTTCAGACATATTCATGCATCCCACAATAGTCCATCCTGTGATATCAGAATGGGACAGTGCATAAATTTTCTCGTCATCTCCCTTTCCGACAGTAACAATATCTGATTTTGCATTCATAACAAGTGAAATGTTCTCTGTCTGCAGTTCATTATATAACTGCTGCTGTTGTGGATGATAAACGATATTTCCATTCTGATCAAGAATAAAAACATATCCTTTATCTCCCATGCTGCTCTGTGCACAGAGTTCACTGATCGCACTGTAATTCAGATCCAGAAAAACTACTCCATCCTCTGCTTCTGTTCCTATATAATTGCGGATTCCTCTGCTGAGTGTGATGACCCATGGTCTTTCTCCCTTTATCACATTCTGCACATGAGAAGATGTCAGATTATACCGGTCATATTTTCCGACTGCATCTGCATACCATGGCTGTGTATTAAGATCTACATATGTATTTCTCACAGATAATCCATTGTCAAACAGAGATGGAGAGTTCTTATCCTCTCTGACAATCCCGATATTTCTGATATCCGCCCTGCCCTTCAGGATCGTTTTAAACTGTTCCACAAGGCGCTGTCTGTATTCACTGTAATTTTCATCCTTTATGGCTCCATATCCTTTTTCACTGTACAGATATTTATAAGCATCACCGCTTTGCGCGATCACTGACGCAATATTATCCATATAACTGATATACGAATCTATATTCTGATTCAGCTGTTTGATGATCGTCTGTGTATACATGACAGAATTTTCATAAATAGATGAATTCGTATATCTCAGAGATACCACTGTCACAACCAGCACAGCACTTAATACCAGGATCGACACCGCACAGAAAATAGAACTCTGAATACTCTTAAATTTTGAAGAAATCTTCATCGGCGTTTCTCCCTTGCATATTCGGTAGGTGTTTTTCCTGTCATCTTCTTAAATGAAATTCCGAAATAGTGTGGATCTGAAAATCCTACTTTTTCCGCAATCTCATAATTCTTCAGCGTTGTATTCTCCAGAAGTTCCTTCGCCTTCTCCATTCTTATCCTGGTAAGTGATTCGATAAATGTTTCCCCTGTCATCTCCTTAAAAATAGTACTGAAATAGCTGGTACTGATATTCAGATAAGAACAGATACTGTTCAGACTCAGATCCGGATCCATATAATTTTTCCGGATATAATCCATAGCCATCATTCCCTGCCTCTGGCCGCTGGAACTATTCAGATCCTGAAGTGATTCAAATACTCCTTCAGCATACTCCTTCACCAATGTCACTGCTTTATCAAAGGTTTTTGCCTGAGAAACTTCTTTCAGAAGCTTCTCTCTCTGAGCAATGATCTTTTCCGGATCATCACTCAGGGACTGGCAGGTATTTCCGATGGCACGTATCACCTGCTGAAGATAAATGCAGGCATAGCTTTTCTCCACCAGTGCCCCTTTGATCTCATGCTCGATCTGCTCCAGGATTTCTGTCACTTTCTGCCTGTTTCCGACCTTTATCTCTTCTGTCAGTGTTTCCAGAGATTTTATAAGATTAATACTGTTGTCCGTTTTCTTTTCTTCCATATCCAAAAGGAGGCTGCCTCCCAGCAGATACCGATAGCCAATGGCTTTCTCAGCAAGCTTATAGGAATAGACCAGTTCCTGAGGTGATCTCACCCAGCTTCCGATTCCTATAGAAGTTTCAATCCCAATCACTTCTTTTACTTTCTGCTGGATTTCCTGACAGATACTATGTATTTTGTCTCCGAATTCTCTGGATCTGCATCCTGTAAATATAATGCATACCCGGTTACTGCCTTCCTGATAAGCAACACCTGCGTTCTCTCTGGTAACAATTTCATTTCCTATATTAAAAAGTACAAAGGACATCAATGCGCTTTCCTGCTGTTTATGCATATCTACCTGATACATTTCTGAGTAAGTGTCCATATCAAAAACAGCTACTCTGTAGCTAGAACAGTCAAAGCTGATCCCCAGCTTTTTCAGTTCCAGAAGACTTACCTGTACATCTCTGGTACAATTTACAAGAGTCTCCAGTGCTTTCGACCGGATGACATCCACATTCTTGTGATAATCCTTTGAAGTCTGCGACAGGGATTCCATTTTTTTCTGTTCTTTTTTTCTGGAATCCAGCTTTTCTTTCATATTCCGGAGCACTTTTGTCAGTTCCATTGCTGTGACAGGTTTGAGCATATATTCACTTACATTATAACGGATTGCTTTCTTCGCATATTCAAATTCCCCAAAACCGCTGAATATAACAATAAGAATATCCGGATAATTATCATGAAGAAACTCGCTCAGTTCCATACCATCCATATAAGGCATACAGATATCTGTCAATACAACATCCACCTTGTGGCTCTGCACAAATTCCACTGCCTGTCTGCCATTCTCACAATCCCCCACAAGCTCACAGTCCAGGCTTTTCCAGTCAATGTTCTCCCTGATTGCATCCCTGACCAGGATTTCGTCGTCTACCAATAATATTTTGTACATATTAAATTTTATCCCCCATAAGATCAGGCATCATCCCTCTGCCTGATAACCCAAATAAAAATGTTACTGTTCACTCCGTTCACACTAAACTTAGCCAAAATTCATTCCAGATTGCCTGCGGCAATGGAATTCTGGCTTAAAACTACTACATCCTTTTACTTATTTTACCGAATCAGGTAAGTCCTCTGCCAGTCAGCTATTCGGTTATGAGCAAACAGCAAAGTAAATTTCAAATATCCGCTTGATTCGCTATAATGATAATAGCATATTTATACTATTTTTTCAATTTTTCAATATATTTTTTGTGCATTTCATACAACTCCGTGTGTTACTGTTTCCTCCGCTGTAAACTATAAAAATTTACTCTTTTTGCGTAAAATATTGCCTTGAATAATCTGATTTTTTTCATTAAACTGTTTACAATGATTTTCAGAATTTTGAAAGGAGAATACAAATTATGTTAAAGGGAATTCCTGAAATTTTATCACCGGAATTATTAAAAGTTTTATGTGAAATGGGACACAGCGATCGTCTTGTTATCGCAGACGGTAACTTCCCTGTTGAATCTATGGGAAAGAATGCCATCACTATCCGCTGTGACGGACATGGTGTACCGGAAATCCTGGATGCGATCCTCAAACTGTTTCCACTGGATACTTATGTAGAGCATCCTGTAAATCTCATGGAAGTTATGCCTGGCGATAATGTAGAAACACCAATCTGGGATACATATAAAGAAATCGTTGCCAAATATGACGAGCGCGGCGATAAAGCGGTTGGAAATATTGAACGTTTCGCTTTCTATGAAGAAGCCAAAACTGCATATTGCATTATTTCCACAAGCGAAAAAGCTCTGTATGCAAATATAATGCTTCAGAAAGGTGTTGTAATCAACAACTGATTTTGCTTTATCTTTTCGTTACTGTTCACAGTAACGTAGCCAAAATTCATTCCAGATTGCCTGTGGCAATGGAATTTTGACTTGTATGTCTCGGGATTTTGGCATATTCATGCCAAATATCATTTTTACACATTATACACACATCACACATACATATATATACAACAGGCTGGTATCTGTACACACAGATATCAGTTTGTTTTTTTTGATTCCCCCTGATACAAACAGCCGCCCAAAGTCAGATCATCTCCAACTCCGGGCGGCCGATATACATTCTTACATATCGGTTTTATTTATTATTTGTAAAGAGGTCCATAATTCTTGCATGCTCTGAAATCTGCACCTTCTTTATCCATTCCAAATGCATTCCATGCTGCCGGACGATAGATATCTTTCTCAGGAACATTGTGCATGGATACAGGAATTCTCAGCATAGAGCACATTGTGATAAGATCTGCACCAATGTGTCCGTAGGAGATTGCTCCATGGTTTGCACCCCAGTTGTTCATTACATCATAAGCTGTCTTGAACGGTCCTTCTTTGCCATCGCATCTTGGAGCAAACCATGTACATGGCCATGTATAGTCTGTACGTTTCCACAGCTTGTCAGATACTTCTTCAGGAAGAGCTACTGTCCATCCTTCAGCAATCTGCAGAACCGGTCCAAGTCCTTTCACAAGGTTCAGACGGATCATTGTTGCAGGCATCTGGGCACGTGTTTCATAACGGCTGGAGTATCCGCCTCCACGGAAATATCCGTTGTCAGCCATACACCATTCTGTGTTTTCCATGATTGCTTTCTGGTCTTCTTCTGTGATATCCCACCACTGTTTCATAACAGCTGTTCCATCAGCTTCTTTTGCTTCTCCGTTAGCATCAAGGCAGGCAGCACCGGAGTTGATCAGGTGAAGGAAACCGCCGGCTTCTTTTGCTACGCCCTCAAGGTCATATCCTGTAGCTTTCTTAACAGCCTCCGGGCTCCAGTATGTACGAACATCAGCGAAAATCTGTGCTCTGTTTGTAAGAAGTTTCATAAACAGCATTCCAAGTCCGTTAAGAACATCGTTCTCTGTAGCCAGGATGTATGGTTCACGTGCTCCGTTCCAGTCAAAGGAGGTGTTCAGCATAGCTTCTGCAAAGTCACCGTTCGGATAGAAATCTGTCCACTGTCTCTGTCCCTGGAAACCGGCTGCCAGAGCATTGTGTCCGATTGCTTCTTCAGAGAATTTAGGATCAAGGTTGTCACAGCCGTTCATCAGTTCTTTGATGATAACTGCCATCTTAACAACAAACTCGAACTGCTCTTCTTTCTTTTCAGCTGAGAACTGAAGTTCTTCAGGGTTCTTGTCCCAGCCGATCTTACAGGTTTCTTTTGCCCATTTCAGAGCTTTCTCAAATTCTGCGTGATCATAGATACCTTCTGTCATACGACGGATGATCTCTACCTCATCAACAGACTCAACTCTCATTCCGAGATAGGACTCGATGAAATCAGAATCGATGATAGATCCGCCGATACCCATTGTTACAGAACCGATCTGCAGGTAGGATTTACCTCTCATGGATGCAGCTGCAACTGCTGCACGGCCGAATCTTAACAGTTTCTCTTTAACGTCTTCCGGAATGGATGTGTCGTCAGCTTCCTGAACGTCATGTCCGTAGATACCGAATGCCGGAAGGCCCTTCTGTGCATGTGTAGCAAGAACGGATGCCAGATATACAGCACCAGGTCTCTCTGTTCCGTTGAATCCCCATACAGCCTTGATTGTCTGTGGATCCATATCCATTGTCTCAGCTCCGTAGCACCAGCATGGTGTAACAGTAAGAGTGATATCTACACCCTCTTTACGGAATTTATCAGCACATGCAGCGCTCTCACCAACACGTCCGATAGTTGTATCAGCGATAACAACTTTTACAGGCTCACCGTTTGAATATTTCAGGTTCTCCTCGAAAAGTTTTGCTGCGGATTTCGCCATGTTCATGGTCTGGTCTTCCAGAGATCCTCTTACATCAAGAGCTCCTCTACGTCCGTCGATGGTTGGTCTGATACCGATAACCGGATAGCTGCCTACTAATCTGCTCTTTGCCATAGTAACAATTACCTCCTAGATTTATATTCACTATTATAACTTACATTTTTTCAGGTTCTGACAACTCCTGTCCGAACTATGTTTTTATTATACGATTGCATCTTGTAAATTACTTGTGTTATAATAGCAAAAAGCAGTACAATATTCACTTTTTTATATAAGTTCCTAAAAAATCTATAAAATTTATGAAAGAAGGGTTTTATTTTGCACGATCTTGGAAGAAATGAAGACAGGCTTCGGGGAACCTACGAATTTCCTTTTGAGTTTCACCATATTGACAGTACGCATCCCCGCTATGTCATGTCCTACCACTGGCATGTGGAATGTGAAATCATGCGGATACTCCAGGGCACACTTACCGTCACTTTAGACGAAAAAAGTTTTACAGCCAAAGCCGGAGATGTGATTTTTGTCAACAGCGGAGTTCTGCATTCCGGAATTCCTCATGATTGTATCTATCAGTGCATTGTTTTTGACATGAACATGTTTCTGAAATTTAATTCCGTCTGTACTGAATATATGCAGAAGATCAGCCACCAGGAACTTCTGATCTATCATCATTTTACTGAAAAACATCCGGACATCCAGAGATCGGTAAACTCTCTTTTTGATTCTTTCTGGCAGAAGAAACCAGGATACGAGCTGGTTGTATTTGGACAATTTTACCACTTTTTCGGATTGGTTTTTGGTAATCATTACTACCTGGAAAGTCTGCGGAAAACCAGACGTGATTACAAACGTATCGTCCAGCTGAAGCAGGTGGTGGAATTTATCGAAAAGAACTATGCAAACCCTATTACCCTGCAGGAGCTTTCCGCTTCGGTCTCCATGTCTCCCAAGTATTTCTGCCGGTTCTTTTCCGAGATGACCCACCAGACCCCTATGGATTATCTCAACCGCCAGCGGATCGAACAGGCCTGCTGCCAGCTGGCCACCACCGATGACTCCATCACAGAGATCGCATACCGGAACGGGTTCAATGACCTGAGCTATTTTATCCGCACATTCAAAAAGTACAAGGGGATCACCCCCGGTAAATATAAGCGACGCTGAAATTATGACAAAAAGCAGGATCTCACACATATGGTGGATATCCTGCTTTTTCAGAAATTAAGCTGTTTTATTATTTCTGTGATTTCTCCTTTGCATCTGCTGTCTGTATGTAAACACAGCTTTTTCGGCCTGGCAAAGAACTGTCATGCCGGAACGGATTCCCGTTTCACAGACGGGCTATGTTCATGTCTTTTCTGAATACACGCTCCTCTTCTGTATGAGAAAAAGCCGGCAGGGCAGATTTTCTGCATGAAAAAAGCCGACGCAGATCGTGTAAGATCCTGATCACTGTTCACTCCATGACCAGCACCAGATTATGTCTTCATGAAAAGCGGATACGATCATCCACCTCACTGCTTGCTTCTGACCAACGGATATCTCATACGGTCGGTCCATCTACTCGAAGGGATTCCACGGCTGCATAGAACTCTGCTTGCGAAATGCCTGTACACCGCACCTGAACGTGCAGCAGAAAAAATGTCTCAGGAAAAAACAATCCGGCTGCTCCACGGCCGCCGGACGTTTCCTGCTTGTCTTATTCTAACAAATGCCTCTTTAAAATGCAAGAAATTTCAGAACATTTCGCTCTTCATTTTACGACGGCAAATGTCTCTTTCTTACAGATTTTGCACCGCATCGATAAACCTTTTTCCGTATTTTTCGTACTTGTGCCTGCCGACTCCTGTCACATTCAGCATTTCCTCCTCGCTTCCAGGTTTCAGAATGCACATATGGATGAGGGTTTTGTCGGAAAAGACCATATACGGAGGAATTTTTTCCTCTCTGGCGATCTCCAGACGAAGCGTGCGGAGTTTCTGGAAAAGTGGCTCATCCTCTTCAGACAGTTCACCAACCGCAGATTTGGGAAGCCTGCTCCGTTTCTCTTTTTTCTTCGTTTCCTGCTCTTTCGGCATTTTCATTGTGAGGGTATAATCCTCCTCCAGAAGCGATTTCGAAGAAGCGGTGAGTTTCACAATGGTATATCCGTCATCGGTCAGATGCAGATATTCCCGCAGTACCAGATAATTAAGGATCTGACGCAGCCGGTGCGCCGGGATCTTTGCACAGGCTCCATACTCCGGATTTCCATCCATATCGTACTGCCGGATCTTGGCCGTGGATGCGCCACGCAGAGTATCCAGTATCACATTCACACCGTATCTCTGCCCGCTGCTTTCCACGCACCGGACCATGGCCCTGGCTTCCCGGGTCACATCCTGCTCCTCAAACTCAGTCTGGCAGTTCAAACAGTTTCCACAGTAACTTTTTCCGTATTCGCCAAAATATTTCAGGATATACTCACGCAGGCAGTCATGGGTAAAACAGTAAAAAGTCATCTGCTTCAGCCTCTCCTGATCCCGTTCCCGCACCAGACGCCAGGTTGCCGCATCCAGCTCCTGGTTATCCTGCCCTCTCTCAATGAGATACTGGTTGGTGACCACATCTTTCCCACTGTAGAGAAGAATACATTCTGCAGGATCTCCGTCACGGCCTGCACGTCCAGCTTCCTGATAATAGCCCTCCATGTTCTTTGGCATATTATAATGAATGACGTACCGAACATCAGACTTGTCGATTCCCATTCCAAATGCATTGGTAGCTACCATCACATGACAGCGGTCATAGATAAAATCATCCTGGTTGTTCCGGCGTTCCTCATCAGAGAGCCCTGCATGATATCTGGTGGCAGTGATACCGTCCCGGATCAGTTTTCCGCAGACCTCCTCCACCAGTTTTCTGGTCAGACAGTAGACGATCCCGCTGTCATCCGGATGCTCCAGTATGTAGTCGTGTACTTCCTTGTATTTATCTTTCGGCGTTTTTACCGCAAAGTACAGATTCTCCCTGTCGAATCCTGTCGTGGTGCAAAAAGGATCCCGAAGCCCCAGAAGCCTCGCGATATCTTCTCTTACCTCTTTGGTTGCCGTAGCTGTAAAGGCGCTGATCACCGGACGCTTTGGAAGCTGTGCCACAAACTCCGCGATCTTCAGATAACTTGGTCTGAAGTCCTGTCCCCACTGGGAAACACAGTGTGCCTCATCCACTGCGATCATGGAAATATCCGCACTCTGAGCAAAATCCAGAAATGCATCGGTGGTAAGCCGCTCAGGTGCCACATAGATAATAGGGTAACGTCCTGCTTTTGCGTAACGCAAAGCTGTAAAATACTGTCCCTGTGTCAGGGAGCTGTTTAGGTATGCCGCTGAAATTCCTGCCTGGTTCAGGCTCCGCACCTGATCTTTCATAAGTGAGATCAGCGGCGAGATCACCAGGGTGATTCCCTTCATCATCAGGGCCGGTACCTGATAACAGATCGATTTTCCTGCCCCGGTAGGCATTACCGCCAGGACATCTTTTTCTGCAAGAAGCGCATCGATCACCGCCTCCTGCCCTTCTCTGAAAGTATCATACCCGAAGTGGGTCTTTAAAATTTCCTGTTTCGTCATAGATCGACATGATCCTTTCTTCACAAAGCGGACAAAAGTATCCGCATTCACTGTGTAACTTTACACCAGATAACTGCTGTTTTCCGAATGTTTTATTTTAACATATTTCCGGATAAATTACCAATTGATACAAAAAAATCACAAAGTAACCTTTCCTGCACCTCCTGTTATAATGATATAAGAGAAAAAGTCTGGCACTCCGGCTCTGTCCGGAATATGCAAAAGGAGGTTTTGCCATGTGTAAAAGAAAAATAAAAACTGTGAAAGTACTTCTTTCCCTGCTGCTCTTTGCAGCCGTCATGTTTCAGATTCCCAGCGATGTACACGCCCAGGTTGAAACCATGACCACAAAACCTGCACTCTGTTCGAAAGCAGTATCTTACAGCTCTGCCGCAAAAGCATCCGCTGCGAAAAAAGCAACTGCAACTTTCCGTTCTTCCAAAACCACTCTGTGGGTCGGTCACAAAGTTACCATGCGTTCCCTTATCACTCTGAAGGGCGGCACCAGCCTGAGTATCAAAAGCGCAAAATCCAGCAGACCATCTGTTCTGGCAGTTTCCGGAAGCTATCTGGTCCCAAAAAAAGCAGGAACTGCCGTTGTCACCGCAAAATTAAACGGCGTCAGCCGCAGGATCACCATTACTGTATCTAAACTGGCTGCCAAACCTACTGTCAAAAATCTGAAAACCAGTGTTGTCGGTATCAAATATGGCCCGAATAACATGAAAACCTATTACACCCTGAAGTTTACCAATACTTCCGCGAAAACAATCACAACAGCAAAAATCCGAATTACCACAGGCTTCGGTATCTACGATCAGATGTACTGGACCAGAAATCTGACTCTGAATCTGAAGCCCGGAAAATCCATGACGAAAACCTATTTTATCCAGAATATGGTCCAGGCTCCGGAAAAAAGTGATATTTCCGTCAAGTGCCTGAAACTCAGCTGGAAATAGGCCAGTCCTCTTCCCATTTACCAGAATATCACCCGTTATTTGGTGTAGAGCAAGTAGCGAAGCGGATTGCGAATATCCGCTTGACCCGAATATCCGCCTGACCTGGCATAAAAAAATCTGCAAAGACTCTCTGTCTTTACAGATTTTTTACGATTTATAAGTATATAGATTTTTCTTTTCTGTATCTCACAGCACTTCTTTCAGTACCTGCAGTCCATATTCTGCAAGGCTGTTATCCTCTTCTCCGGTACCACCGCTGATACCAAGACCGCCGATAATGGTATCGCCGACTTTCAGCGGTACACCGCCTCCGAATATCACGATATTATCGCTCATTTTTCCAAGGCCATAAAATGTCTGACCCGGCTGTGTCAGTCTGGAAAGCTCCATGGTGGACATCTTCACAGCAACAGATGTATAGGCCTTTTTTACGGCCATATCGAAACTTACAAGAAAAGATCCGTCCATCACATGAACCGCAACCGGATTTCCGTCCGGGGTGCATACCGCAATTACGGAAGGCTTGTTTCTTCTGAGGGCTTCCTGCTCAATCTTCTCGATGAGACGTTTGGCAGAATCCAGTGTGATACGTCCCTGGATTCCCATACGCTTCAGCACTTCCTGGATCATCGCTGTATTTGCTGCCATAATATCATTCTGTGCCATCGCTGTATTTCCTCCTGCTGTTGTTGTCACAGTCTTATCTTGCACATTAAAAGCCTGTACATCATTTTTCTGCGCCAGCTGTGGATCCTGTCCCCCTGCATTCGCCACTGATGCATTCGTCGCAACATTTACAGTATTTTCAACTATTTCTGTCCCGGCATTTTCTGATCTCACAGCACCTTGAACACTTTCAGCAGCTTCTGCCTTCTTCTCTTTGATCTTCGCAACATCCACATACCTTGCCAGCACATAAAAATAATCTGACAGCCGGTTCATATATTTCTTGGCTCCGGTATCCGATCCGAACTTCACGCTGACAAGCGCAAGCTCTCTCTCAGCTCTCCGCGCCACAGCTCTTGTCACATCAACCTCAGCCGCAACTCTGGAGTCCCCCGGCAGGATTGGAAGTTTCTCCCCGGAAAAAATTTCTTTCATCCGGCCAATCTCTTCCTCCAAAAGCTCCGTCCGGTCTTCGCTGACCTTAAATTCCCGATTATAAGGATCAGAAACCCCATCTATGACCTTCTTCAAAGTCTCCGAGATCTTCTCCAGCATCCGGACAACATCCACATCATCAACCAGAACCCGCACAAGCCCAATATGACTCATCAGCTCCTCAACTGACCCCATCAGACAAATCCGATCATCCGACTTTGAAACATTCTTCGTATGGGAAAGATCCGTCATCCCCTTATCACCATACCCGGTATAAACCTCCATCCAGCTCAACCTCCCAGAAACTCCTGATAAATAACCCAACCCATATCAGACCAATTTTACAATCCTCGAAATGCTACGCATTACACATATACGTACCACACTCCACAATCATCCCGCCAAACCAGGCGCGGCGTTCACAAACGCGCCAGCCCCCGCCAAAACGTCACACATCCAAGGCGCCCACGGCGCCCATCGGCACAACGTTCAACCCGGAACAACCGCAGCATACAGGCACAAGTCAATAACCTTCCGCCCGCCACAGTCAAACACTCTAAAAAAAGCCCGAGGGGTGTGCAGAGGGGCCGCGGCTTTGCGGCCCCTTTGCGGTTTTTCTTCAGTCTTTTAAAAAGACCACAACTTCGTGTAGATTTTTACAATATCCTCTTTCTTCGGTACACGCGGATTTGCCGCTGTGCAAGCATCCGCAAGTGCCATATCCGCCATCTTATCAACCGCTGCAAAATAAGCATCCGGTGTGATCGTCTTCATCTCTTCGATGGTAAGCGGGATATTCATCTCTTTCTGCATAAACTGAATCCAGTTTACAAGAGATCTGACACTCATAACTTCGTTATAATTGCTCAGTCCAAGAAGATGTGCAATATTGGAATATCTCTTTACTGCCGGAAGATATTCTTTCTGACTTCTGCTGCGTTTGTTGATATTTGCATTATATTCAACAATATGCGGCAACAGCATCGCATTAGCTCTTCCGTGAGGAATATGGAAAATAGCACCCAGCTGATGAGCCATACTGTGAGTAATTCCAAGACCTGCTGCATTGAAGGAAAGTCCTGCCAGACAGGACGCTACATGCATCTTCTGTCTTGCATGCATATCATTACCGTCAACATATGCACGATAAAGATATACGCCACAGATCTCGATTGCTTTCTCTGCAAGTGCAGATGTAAACTCATTATGGTTGATGCTGACATAAGACTCAATTGCATGAGTCAGAACATCCATACCTGTATCTGCTGTAATCGCAGGCGGAACACTACGTACAAGCTCCGCATCCAGAATTGCCTCATCAGCGGTCAGGCTGTCTGAGATCAGCGGATACTTCACATGTGCTTCTGTATCATTTACAACTGCAAAAGAAGTAACCTCGGAACCGGTACCACTTGTTGTAGGAATGGCAACCAGTCCGACTTTTCCGTAATTATTGATCTTCAGGGCAAACTCACGGATTGCCTTGGAAGAGTCGATGGCAGAACCACCACCTACTGCAACGATCGCTTCCGGCTGATACTGAAGGAATTTTTTGACTCCTTCGGCAATTTTTCCAACCGGAGCATCCGGAACAACATCACAGAAAATATCAAATTCTTTTCCACCTGCCTGAAGCGGTTTTGTGATCATATCGATCATTCCGCTTTTTACAACAAACGGGTCTGTGATAACAAGGACTCTTTTGTATGGAATTTCTTTCAGTCTTCCCAGGGCATCAGCTCCAAAATGGATGGCTGTTTTCATTTCAAATGTATTCATAGAAACTGCTCCCTCTCGTCATACCGGAACACAGGTCTCTTTTGTCTGCCTGTGGCCGGATAAAGTAAAGCGGATCTCCGCATTCCGCATACACTGCATGCTCATGAACACGATCGTTTCACGATATATGTTCAATCTATTTCGGGTAGATGCATTCGATCTTATGCGCGCTGAAATGGTTCAGCCACTTTTCAGACGGCTTTTTGTCTGTGATCACCGTCTCGATATCCCGTAGCTGTCCTGCCACGGAAAAAGCAGTCTGATCAAATTTCGTGCTGTCTACCACCAGAATACGCATTTTTCCGGAATTGATCATGGCTTTTTTTGTTGTTCCAAAGGCTTCTTTGGATTCCATGATTCCCAGATCCTCATTTAATGCTTTACAGGAAAAAATAACCTTGTCCACATAATAAGAGCGGATCACTTCCTCGGTTCTGGCACCCAGGAATGCAAGATATCCCTCCTTCATTACTCCGCCGGTGGAAATGATATTCCAGCCGGATACATCGGAGAGTTCCAGGAGGATTTCCATGGAATTGGTAACAACAGTAAGACGCTCTTTTTCTTTCAGTGCCTTGGCCACAAAAACTGCGGTTGTACTGGCATCCAGAAAAATATGGTCTCCGTCATTCACCATGGAAGCAGCGATCTCCGCCATCTTCTGCTTTCCCTGTACATTCTGGTTTTTACGAATGTTAAATGGTAAATCGATACCGACATCTTCATTGATCACCGCGCCGCCATAACTCTTTGTGGCAAGTCCTTCTTTTTCCAGCTTGTCCAGATCGCGGCGGATGGTTTCTTCTGAGACACTGTAAAGCTGGCTTAGTTCACTTACAACAACCCTTTTCTCTGCCTGTAATTTTTCGAGAATCAGATTTCTTCTTTCCAACGCTAGCATAAAATGCCTCCTTTTCGGATGTCATTCGGGATATCCCTGAAAAGGATATCCCGTTATCATAGACAATATTAAAGGATCGTATCGATCATTCTCTTGTCCGGATGAGCGATTACTGAGGAATCCATGTACATTCCTTTTTCAGCTACCAGCTCTTTTGCTCTCTCAATGGAAGCCTCTACTGCAGAAACCTCACCTGTAAGAAGCATGTAGGATTTACCGCACATACCTTTTGCGATACGAAGCTCGATCAGATCAACGATTGCTGTCTTTGCAGCCTGATCTGCTGCCTCGATGATAGATGCTGCATCGTAGGTCTCCAGGATTCCCAGCGCACTGATCTCCTCAACCTGTGTGGTTCCGTAGATTGCCGGGAAAATGGACTCATGCGGATTGCCCAGTACAAAACTGTCAATGCATTTATCCTCGTATGTTGTTACTGCTGTGTCTACAGCAGCTTTCACTGCGCTTAAATCTCCGGTGATAATTGCAATATATTTTCCCGGACATACTGTCTGCGCCTCCACGATCTCTACTTCAGATGTCTTAACCATGGCATCTGCTGCAGTGATACCAGCTGGTGTGGTTTTAAACTCAATCATTCCGATTGCTCTACTCATTTTGTGCACGTCCTTTCTAATTTCTTGCAATTACAACATGGCGGTCTGTTACTTCTGTAACTTTTCCGCTGATCGTTGCATGGATTCCGACACTTAATCCCTGTGCAGGCTGTGCGATCATCTGACCTTCTGTTACCATATCGCCTACATTTACGATTGCCTGTGCCGGTGCACCAATATGCTGGCTTAAGAGAACTTTTACCTTGGATACATTTACAAGCTCTTCCTGAAGCGGTGCATCCTTGTCATATCTGGTAAGTCCCAGACGTGCCATCAGGCGCTCCTCAGGAACCTTGCGGTATTCTCTTGACTCCTGTACCGGTTTCGGCTGAACACCCTGAGGTGGTCTGATTCCGGCTTTACGAAGTCCGCCTTTCATATCTGCAAGCAGTGTTCTCGGAGCCAGGCTCTGCGGACACGCATACATCTCGCAGACACCACAGGAGCTGCAGAATGCAGAATTGATATAAGGATTTACATTTCTGAAATCCTGGTTTGATGCTGCCATCATGAACATTGCCGGATCGATCGGATGTCCCAGATTATGTCTCGGGCAAAGATCTGTACATGTGTGGCAGTGGCAGCAGATGGATGCTGCTCTCTTTAAATCTATGGAAGAAGTCCGCTGCTTCTTCATGACAATAACATGGTCCTTTGGAAGAACCAGGATTGCATTCGTTGTTTTTGTAACCGGATCAGAACCATTTCCGATACGTCCCATCATCGGGCCGCCTACGAAATATACTGGATCTTTCACAGTTGTTCCGCCTGCCTGGGCAACAACCTCTTCCAGTGTACATCCTAACGGAACTTTCACTGTAACAGGGTTCTCAACCTCTGCAACAACGGAAACATATTTGCTTGTGACCGGTTTGTGTTCTTCTACCGCGCGATATACATTGTAAAGTGTCTCTACATTAAATACGGCTACTCCCTGCTCAATAGGCAGTCCTCCTGGCCGTACCACGCGTCCGGTTGCCTCATAAATAAGAACAACCTCATCACCCATCGGATAAACCTCATCCAGAAGATGGATCTTAACCCTTGGGAATTCTTCGATATGCTGATTTAAGGCATTGATTGTCTGTACATAAGATTTTTTGATTCCGATGATGGCCTGGGAAGCTCCTACCGTCTCCGCAACCATATCGAATGTTTTCATGATCTCATATGCGTGCTTTTCCAACAACTGTCTGTGAAGTTTCAGTAATGGTTCGCACTCTGCACAGTTCATAAGAATGGTATTTGCTTTATCTGTCAGCTTCATGTATGTAGGGAATCCTGCACCACCCATTCCTACGATTCCGGCATCTCCAATCTTATTAATGATTTCTTCCCTTGTCATCTCTTCCAAAGGTTTTACCGGTTCATATTCAACTTCCTTATACTCTCCATCGTTTTCTACAACAATGCACTCCACCTGGGATCCAGTTGGATTAAAACGTTGTTCCAATCCTTTCACTTTACCGGAGACAGATGAATAGATCGGAGAAGATACAAATCCTCCCGCTTCAGCAATCAACTGTCCTTTCAGCACACAATCGCCTTTCTTAACTACCGGTTTAGCCGGTGCTCCTATATGCTGTGAAAGTGGATAGACCAGTTCACCCTGAGGTACTACAGGTCTGATCGGCTGATCCTTTGAAAAACGTTTTCCATCATCCGGATGGATTCCGCCTTTAAATGTCAAAAGCCCCATCTCATTTCCTTCCTTTCTTTTATCATTGTCATTACAACAATAATATTTTAATTTTGTAATACTTATTTTACTAGAATGCGCTCTGAAAATCTAGCAAATATGTAATAATTCTTGTATCTTTCGCTATACATCTTGTCGAATTTTTAACAGAAAAAGAACCTGCCAATGGCAGGGTCTTTTAAAA
>ENA-OPAL01000665-OPAL01000665.1-human-gut-metagenome-genome-assembly--contig:-NODE-665-length-25315-cov-4.132977_pt1 | contig 25315 bp, 24 predicted proteins | sample MGYA00241057_ERZ501430 | MGnify/ENA primary metagenome ERZ501430 (study PRJEB25962, sample SAMEA2042506) | human gut metagenome | biome: human gut; feature: human-associated habitat; material: faeces...
TAATGATTATTATGGATTAATTTTTAGGGCAACACAATCCGTCGAATTATTTTGCACTTACTTTATAGAAGTACGCCGACGGTTGCAGGACGCAAACATGCAGCGTGAATATGGGTCGAGGTGAAATTTTAGTTTGATGATAGCAGCCAGACCATTGTAACTTTTTCTCAGATCAGTGACACCACAGGAAAGATATACCGTCGTTCCGCCTGCCAGGTCAAGCATGGTGCTGCAGGAATCCCAGTATGGATTCCATCAGTTCCGGTCTGCAGGAATCAGATATTTCAATACGGATACTGTCTGAGATAAAAATACGCACCGATGAAGATTCCTCAGATAGAATCTTTCTGGCAGCTTCCTGTTCAGATGGCAGTCTGGCAAAGACCAGATCCTGTTCAGATTCAGATGCCTGATCTTCTTTTGCAAGTCTGCGGGTCCAGTATCCCATCGTAGATAAAGGGATACCGTTTTCTGCACATCATTGTTTATATGTTTTCCCACTGGTCTGGCATTGTTGGATACGGTCAGACCAGAGTTTTGCTTTTTCTTTTTTATTCATAGTGTATAGAATACCTCCTGAGTTTTAAGGAGATTGTAGCAGAATAAAAAATGAAAAAACAGATACGGATGATTACCTACTTACATTTCTTTTCTCTCTACAAAACCATACAACATCTTTGGGATTAAATTTTATACATAATTTAAAATCAAATTCATATGCGTAATATTTTCTCCTAATACATTCTATGGCTCTCCTTTTATCCAGCAAAATACCATCTACATAATAAAATTCTCTATACTTTCCGAATTTTTCTAATTCTTCAATACATTCTTGTTCTGTTAGATTTTTCATTTTTGCTTTTGATACTACAAACTTATAGTGAAAATCATCCTTCTTTACATATACATGCTCATTTATTCCTGACATTCTGCACATCTCTATCGCATTTTCTTTCTCTCTCAGTTTCTTATAGTTCTCAGATTGTGCATATTTTACAAGTGCCCAATCTGATGTATATGAGAAGTTACGCATTGAGAAACTTGTGCCTTCTATGTATTTCAGAACCGTATCAATGCCATTTTCATCATAAGAGATAGTCAATTTAAGACATTTATTCTTTATAAACCAGTTTAAAGCTTCCCGACCACATGTTTCTACAAATCCTGCGACCGTTTTTTCATGTACAATATCAGAATCATCTGAATAGTGCATAATTGCTGTTATTTTGGTATATTTTATATAACAATCCATTTCATCTTCAAATTTCCATCCAAATATCTTATTCCGTTGCATACTATTGTTTAAGTATTTTGCAATTATTTTCGTATCTAAATCTCCAGCTTCATCCGGTTCTGAATTTGCTAATTTTATGTCCACAATTTTTCTTTGCTCATTTTGAATCCAATTATAAATTCTCGCCTGTTCTTTTTCACTAATATTATAATTATGATTATAAAGTTCTCCCAGTTGTTTACACTCTTTTATGAATGATTCTTTCAATAAAACTGTCTCTCTATCAAAAAAAGCAGCTAACTCTTTTAGCGTATAATTCTTTTCTGATTCAGGAAAGTCATTCCAAGAAAAAAACTCTGACAGTTCACAGAAGCCTCCTATCAAATCATAATATTGGCAATAAAGCATAAATAGAAATTTTACATTAAATTCTTTCGTCCATATCTTGTATTTTGCAATAATAAAATCTGTACTTGCCTCAAATGTATCTGTTATCGAAATGTCTTTAGGGATTCTATACTTAAAGCTCTGTACAATATTTTCCAGATTTTCCTCTAAAAGAAATGATATTCTTAATCCACTAATTATATCATCTGTTATTGTTGTATCTAACAGTTCCCTTATTCCTTTCCGATATTCTTCCGTTCGTACTTCTGTTTCTGAATAAGCATAGTAATAAATCAACTGAAATATCATTGACAAAAACAAAAAATAATGCAAATCTCTTTCGTATTGATTCTTTACAGTTATGCTACGAACAAACAAGGTATAAATCCTTTTCCGTTCTTCTATATTATCCGTGTTTAAAATGTATTTAAAAATATCTAAAGCAACTTCTTCCTCAACTAGCAAATTACCATCATCACAATTTCGGGAAAAATGTAACAATTCATCCAAGTATTTTTTTAATATCTGATTTTTAATCTTAGGAGTTGCTGATTCATTTTTTATCAACATATAGAAATATTGATACAATATCTTTCTCCATTCAACATTTGTTATTTTTCCATTTTTATATTCTTTTAATACACACACAGATAAAACTTGATTTCTATAATCATTTCTTTCTAGTTCTTTGTCATCAAAATACTTAATTTCATATATTGGTTTTAAATACAAATCTTCTTTCCAGTAATCATATTTAGATATGCCATTGAACATATCTACGATTTGCTCAAGCATTTTATTATACCCAAATTCTATACTTATATTACAGCATACCTGCTGAAGTCTAGTTTCAATGAATTTTTCCTGTTCCCACGACATATCCACATTCTTATCAACAACATGCATTAATGTAGAATATAGCGTACATAATTCTTCCATTTCCTCTATGTTAAGTTTTTTACAACTTTCTATCAACGCATTAGTCAACGTATTAATATGATATGAAATCTTTCCATTCTTATTAAAATCTTTCTTTACAAGACTTTCATATCCATCCTTCAATGTTTTTTGTACAGATTCATCATTAACCATAATGTCAAAAACTGAATATGCCATACATCCCGCTGAAAAAATAGTAGCTAACAATAAACATATCATAGTGTTGACACAGCTTACTTTAAAATACAGACTTAGCAGTACAATACCTAATACAATCCATAACAGTGATATTCTTATATATCTCTTTAAATTAATACGTTTTTTTAATCCATCAAATGTTAATAGTTCCCTTAATTTATATCCATAAAATTTTTCTTGTAGAATACCCGCAACTAATGCAATTATTGAAAAACTCAGTAGTCCAACCGATACAATAGCTGCAAAAATATAATCCATGTATGATTCTGTCACAGTAAACAGCGATATATCTGTCACCGCAACCCCTATATCAAGAATAATTCCAAGAAATATTATTCCTAAGGATATTTTTAGCCAATTACAATATATTTTTTCTTTCATATAGTACCTCTTTATTTAACGATATATCCATCGTCCCTGCTTCCAATAAGGTTGAACATCATTTGCTGAACCATGAAGCTCATCAAAAAGATTAAACGCTACTAATTTTGCTGTATTCAAATCATGTATCTTTTTTTCGTGATACTGCCATCGTGTTTCCCCTTGAAAAATCACACCCCATCCTGACCCAAATTTACTTCTCATAATCGTGATATTCTCACCTTTATATCGTAATACATAATTTCCACTTCTAGGATGCACATTCCATCTTTGTTTCATAAAATTCTTTCGTCTATTAGATCTATTTCTCAAATCTTTCTCTCTTGCTTCTGGATTTACATAATCATCTGTCATTTTTGATGCACATACACATCCTACATGTAATTCTCCATTCTCAATCCGTATGATTCACTTGAGTTGCACTTTATTTGTATTGCCATCTAAAGTTGCCATCAACAGCAAATGTCCATCTACCCAAGATGATTATTCCGGGGCTTTCTGAGCCACCTGCCGCACCGTAATATTCAGTTTTATATCTTACATAAGTAAAAATTCATCTTCATCCGACGTTTCTATGGTATATGTATGTCGGGTTTGTGTCATCAACATATTATCACTATTTATAATTTTTTCAGATAAGCAAAACTCATCTGGATCAGATTCTTCTACCGCATGGGTAAGATAAGTTGGATCTCCCATTATAAATCCATCTGGATCTGAAGCTTCAGTTGATTTGGTAAATAACGTCGGTCCCAACATATTGAACTCATCCGGATCTGACATTTCAACATTTTCTGTTAACACAGTAGGTCCTTCTGATTGCATCAAAAATTCATCCGGATCAGATATTTCTCCTGCTGCTGTATTAACGGTTGGATTAAATATTTGTTTCATCCCGGAATTATTTATGTATTGACTTAATATATGTTTTCTTAAATTGTCTTCCATAATCATTTCTCCAAAATTATTTTAATTTGATTTTTCTGTAACGTATTATCAAGCATCCATGTAATTTTCTGATTTTGAAATTTCTTTAATTTTTCAGCAAAATTATTATCCTCTACCTTATTATACAAAATAACAACTTGAGAGTATTTATCTGTTTGTAGCTTTGCGAGTATTAAATACCAATCTGCTGCTGATTTATCATATGTACTTTCTATCAAATTCGTATCTAATGTATATACGTCATTTTCACTAGTCAAAGCAGGCATACTCTTTTTACCAAAAGGTAAAAATACAGAAAAAATAATTGTCAGTATGATAACAGTTACTATCCATATCTTTGTATGCATCACAAATGAAACATACATATCTGCTTTTCGTATGGACTGCTGCCAATCATAATAAATTTGCCAGTTTTGTTCCCTTCGCTTATTTGAATTATTTTTTAGATCACCAAAGCTACTTGCCTTAAAACCTCTAACATTAATCGCCTGAAATATCCATGCACATAAATTTACATTCGCATAAATTAACCATATAAAAATAAATATTCCTAGCAGGTTTAATGAAAAAATTGCATCCCAATTTACTAATGCAATTGCAATCGGTATCACAGCAACTACAATAGTTGTAAAAGCATTCATTTTATTATAGCTAATGTCTACTCGTGACTGTTCATCAGATAAATGCCGTAATAATGATTCTTTTTCAATCTCTTTATCTATTTCATCAGTTAATAAGTTATAATGATTTTTGTAATCTGTTTCCAACTGGTTAGCTTTCTCATCTGTTATATCAAATGCACCCATATCTGAAAGTTGTTTTACTCTAAACAAAATCATCTTTTTTTCTGGTTGCTTAATAGGAAATGAAAAAAACTGTATTTTTTTCTCGCCAAATAAAATGCTAATTATGCTAAAATAATACTCATGTTCCTCATCACCTTTATTAGCCGTTAAAAATCCTAAATCATCAGTCAACGCAAAAACTGGCGTATATGCCCATATAAATAGGAACAAATCTTTTATCCACATATCACACCCTCAAGAAATAAGATTATCAAGTATCTTTTTAGAAATATCCAAGCTAAGGCTCTGTTCCAACCATAACCATTGACCATTAGGATTTACTTCAAGAAATATCCATTCATTTTCTGGAGTTACAATAAAATCAAATGCACCAAATATCAAATTAAAATCTGTCATCATTTGATAACATTTTCTTATAATATTCTCTGGACAAGTAATCAAAGTATACTTATGATTTGAATAGTCCAATCTCCAGTCAATTTTATTCTTTGTGTCGATCCGTACAGCATACACTTCTTGAGCTATAATTGTAATGCGAACTTCATATTGCTTCGGAATATAATGTTGTAAATATACTGGGGTAAGGTCAATATCTTCTTCAGTTCCTCTAAATATATTAGTTTGATATAATTCCCAGCCATTTTTACCGTATGTTTTTCCTGTCGTTAATGGTTTTATTATTGATAGCGACTGTGTATATTTATTGCTTAACTGCTTATCATTTCCAATATATGATTCAGGAATATTCCATCCATGTTTACTTACATAAACCATTTGATATACTTTATTTTCTGTTTTTCGAAGAATTGAAGGTTTTGTGATTACTTTGCCATGAAAAGAATCAACTATACCATTAATAATTGAAATTATATCTCTCTGAATTAACAAATGATACTGTGGATCATATATTCTTAAATCTGGAAGCATTGGTTTCCTGTAGTAAATCGAATGTATATTTTCTGAATTTATTGTTGCATATTTATCCGAAATACTCCAGCCATCGTTTCCTATACAGAATCTATATTCTGAAAATTTGTCAACATTAACCCGAAAAAAATCTACTAAATCAGAATACTTTCTTATGATATATGATGCCGTTTCATCTATAGAACTCGTAATTATTAATATTTTCTTTAATTCCATAGATTTTGCCTCCATCCCATCTGTGGTAGTGTCAAAACTACCTGTTTTTTATTGTTCTAAATCCTTTAAAACCTTGACTTATTGGAAGTTTACAAATAAAAACTTCTACAAATGTTTGTGTCTGCTCCGCAGTTTCCTGGTAAGCCTCACGGACTTTTCGGAGCCTCCAGTAATAACTCGCTTTTGTAATGTTATGCAGCTGACACTATTCATCGATCTTCATTCCTTGCGGACGGTTTTGACAGTCTCTGATCAGATCAGCCCATTCACTCAGACGGGTTTGCTGTGTAACTAAACTTGTGTGAGATTTCATGACTCACCTCCTGTGATAAAGTCTAAAAAGTTGAGTACTAAACTATTTGGACTTTGTAATGATGAGTCTATTATCTCACATTGGATGATTTTGAACAGGTACTTACTATTTTGCGTTTACTTAATTCTCCACAATACCAACCTAAAAAACGTCCAATTTTATATGCATGATCTGCTGTTAAATTCTTGTTAGCTTCTCCTCGGAAGCCATCTGTTCCAAAATATTTTCCCATACTCATTGTCCTTTAATTTTCACATTGTTTATATATATTTTGTCAATAATTTCTTATGAGCAACAAAAATGCATGTTATATATATTATTACACTGATTGCTCCGTATATTAAAAAGCTAATTATGTAAGGATACGTTGGCATACTATTTTTTAATATTATTACAGAGATTATTGTTAAAAATACTGCTAATTCTGTTTTCAAAAATTCTTTTAAAGTATCTCGCATTTTTACTTGAAATCCATATGTTTTCTTTAGTCTCAATATGATACAACATAAAGAAACTAAACCTGCTACATATGTTCCTAATATAATTCCATAAACCCCTAAAAATTGTGATAATATTAAGCTAAATATTATATTCACAGTGCTTGTTATAACCCCATTTTTAACCGTAATTTTAGTTTCTCCAAATGCAAAAAAATATCTATATACTAAATCTCTGACAATATTATTTTGTTGATCAAAAACATATATACTCATACAGATATAAACAGATGTTGCAGCTTGAGATGAAAACTCCCCATGTTCATATAATAAGCCTATAAATTCTCTTCCAACAGAAATAAAACCTATTACAATCAAGCATACTAAAGCATGAAATATAATTGCATAATCCCATAAAATCCTCTGGCTTTTATTTTTTTCTATTGAAACTGCCTCAACAATTTTGGGGTAAACATAGGTAATTAAATTACCTATAATCAATACATTTATCATACCAACTATTGTATTCGAATATGTAAGTATTGTTAATTGCCCTGTTCCCAAATTTGAAGATATAAGCGAATCAATCATGGTGTTTATTCTATATATTCCTGTACTAAATAATGTCGGTATAAAAATACGCATTAGAGATTTATAAGTAAGATTTTTCAACTGAAACTCTATTTTAAATCTAAATCCTAAATGAATGGCACACATCAAGTCTACTACGAATTGAAAAACAGCACCCCCCAATAAAATATATAAATATTGATATAAATCAAAATTTTTCATTATTACCAATATCATTGTGGTCCCAATATTAGACAATAATAAAATAATTTTAGGCAAATTAAACTTTCCAATACACTGATAATAAGCAGCAGTAACGCCTAATATTGCCGGTAAAGCTTGAATTAATATTGTTAACAACATCGTTGTACATACATACATTCTGAATGTTGTATCTCTTGATGTTAGCAAGTCAACTAATTGACCTCTTAGCAAAAATGTTCCTACTAAAAAAATTCCTGTGACTCCAAATACTACTGTTAAAAATGTATCTAAAGCCCTTTTATCTAATTTTTTTACATATGCTGGGATTACAACGGTTGTAATCCCAGCACTAACAAATGTGAGGAAAAAAGTAGATAAATTATTTGCAAAATTGTATGCATCTAACTCTACACATACTCCAAAGTTAGCAGCTATTATAGCGGATTTATAAACTGAGATAATCTGTGTAATAATTGTAATAATCATCATACATGATATTTCTCTCGCTGCTGTTGCTGATTTCATATTATTAACAAATTGTATTATTTTCTTCATTTACATTTTCTCCACCTATGTATTTTAATCTTTTAATGGACAGACTTTTATGCAGCTATTACAACCTACACAACGATCAACATTAATTTTAGGATACTTAAATCCTTCTTCATCATTCTCCATATCAATCGCATTTCTTTTACATACTGTTGCACATGCCGCACATCCGCAACACTGACTTTTCATATCAAATAAAATTGGAATTTTAAAATTACAGCTCATCTTTTTCTCCAGATTGTAGATAACCATTTTACTTTAATGTCTCTTAAAATTTAATTCTTTTCCCTAAGTTCTCGTAATTTTTTTATCGCCTCAATTCCTTGCTCCCCAACGAACTTCCAACCATATAGTTTTTCACTTTTTACAAGCATCGGTAAATCAGATACTGTAATACTATTTTCTGATTTTTTTGCTAATTCTATGCTTCCTCCACTAAAATCTTTATTCCATGAAAGAGCAGGTTTAATAAATCTAAGACAACTTTCATACTCATCATCTAAGTTATATATTTTTTTTCTAAATTCCGAATTGTAAAGCAATGTTTGTATAAACAGCTCATCTCCGCAAAAAGAATGCTTGTATATTTTTTTTATATTCTTTTCATTTATTAAAATATATTTTATGGCATCTTCAGTAAGCGACCAATACACAAATCCTTTTTTAAATGAAATGTTTCTTGTTGGTTTATATATATATCCTATTTTTTTCTGAAATCCATTGAATTTGTTTCTTATAAGTACTTTGATCTGATCAGTTTTTGTCGTCGCTTTACCAATTTCGTTATAAATGTGGTATAAACACACCCGACTTTCAAAATTTGAACTATTATCAAAACCTATAAATTCTTTATTTCCACAATTATCAAAAAATTCAAAAATTTCTTCTTGACTCTTTATTGGTGCCATTGCTCCCGTCATCATATGATAATATGCATGATGCCCACTTTCTAATGCATTTCTCATCAAATGTAATTCACATGCAATTTGGGTATAGCCTCCCCAATTTACATTTTTCCTTGGAATAATCACCAAATTTGCTTCTTTTACTGCAGAACAAAGATGTTCAATCGGTACATTTTGAGATTTTCTATCTATATGCAAAAATATATCATTTCTTCTGTAATCAAGTTCTCGAAGAATTTCATATAACATATCAAAATCATTATGTGCCATTATCATATAGGCATGCCTAGATTCTTTCATATTCTTCCCCTTACTTATACATATTTCAAATTTGGCAATTATTTCTTTATTTTTCTTAACAGCCTTGTCCATATAGACTGTACAAAATTCTCGACGTTAGATGTAATCGCATATCCAATAATTTTACACCAACTGGTTCTTTCAAAAAACGCTTCATCTGATAGTACTTGTTCATCCTTTTTCCATACTATTTTTACATAATATTTTTTTTTCCTATCAAGTTTAATATTTTTGGTCATAATTATTTTTTTGTTATTTACATATAATTCAATATTAGTCGAAGTCAGTGGCATAATATGTATCTCTCCCGCATAACATATGTAGCAAGAGAAACTATTTAAATCAATATCTTCTTTCATCCAATATGAATATACAAAATTTTCTTGTGTATCTATTAACTTTATAAAATCAATAGTTTGTTCATTTCTTATATTTCTAATCCAGAATACCTTATCTGAATTAATCACACTTTTAGCATTTGAAACAGCTAATTGAGTGTGATGTTTTTTTAATGCTTTATATGTTAAATTTTTAAACAATATATTTCTGCTTGATTCTACATCTACTGGAAATCTAATACGTTTAGACCAATCATAATTATTTATATTCTCATTTTCCTTTATAACCGTCTTTTTTAAATTAATGCCATAAAAGTCTCTAGGTGCTGTCCACGAAGTTGAATAACAAAAACCGGTATATACTGTTGGAATATTATTTTCAAGTTGTGATTCTGCCATTTCATATGCAGCTGCTAACAATTGATGAATCGGATGATTATCTCTATTAGAATAAAAAACAACAGACGGATCAATTTCTTTCAATACATCTCCTATATCTCCAATTATAGACTTTAATGAAAATTCTTTATGTTTTCTATTTTTATAATAACAAAACTCCGGTTGTTCTCTTAAACCATAGGTTTCTCGTATTCCTTGCTTTGAACTTACAATTATATCAGGATTATTAATCATTAAATCTACCATACTTTCATCACATTCCGGATATCCCAAATATAAAGCATGTCTTTTATCTACGCCCAATATTTTTAATGATTCTTGATATTCAATGATTCTCTTTGTCGTTATTCCATAATAATCTCCCATAGTTAATACGACACAAAAAACTTCCCAATTTTTCTCAACTAATAATTTAAGAAGTCCTCCTGCTAAATTAATTTCGTCGTCTGGATGGGGCACTAAAAAAAGTACTTTTCTATTTTTTCCATCGATTAAATTCATTTCCCCCTCCTCATATTAAAAAAATTATTTCTGTAAATGTAAAATTCTTCTTATTTTATTAACACCCTTTTTAACAATCCCTGTTTTTGTGTATTTGTAAAAGGTTTTTTCAAAATTTCTATTAATTTCTGTCCAGAATTCATCTCTGTTGCTTGGTTTTTTCACTGGAAATTTTAAACATTGTTGCATTGCATCATCAGTTTTAATCTCAACCTTCATGATATAAGAATCCATCATTTTGAAAAGACTTTCTCCTTTTTTAGTATTAACCAAAACTACGGATACACCATTTTTTTGATAAAAATCAGGTACTATTCTCTCGGCTCCCCATAAATCACCAATGGACAAATCACCAGTTCTATTTAATGATGAAAATCTACATTCATAGCAACATGGTCTAGAGATCAAATCTTTATAATATAAACTATCATATTTTCTAATATCTATATCTTGATTATTAATTCTCACATAAGCAAATGGATATATCCAACCGTTTCTTTTATCTTTAAAATCAACTCGTTCTACTTTCCCATTATATTTTTTCTCTAAATAGTGTATATATCTTTTCCAAAATCCAGGGCTAGGAACTCCATGACACAACAAATCAATGTAAAACACTTTTTCATCCGAAATATTATAAAATAATATTGTTTTTTTTATTGCTGCAATTTGACATGGTGTTCCAACAACTAATACGTTCTTATCTTGCTTTACTATATTTAAAACACTTTGTATCATATTCGAAGAATCACTTTGTATATATTTTGAACCACTTGCTTTTTTCACATCTTCAAATTTTGAATATACTTGATATTGAACACTTTGCGTATCCACCTCATATTCCGATGCAACTATATATCCACCTTGTGATAATATTGCCATTGAAGCAGCTAAAAACATCCCTCCCGATGAACTATGATATAATAAATCACTATCTTTAATATATGCTGCATATGTCCTCATTAAATAGTTCTCCTCTTCAACGTATCAATCTTTATAATATGTAAAATTTTAGATTTTAATATATATTTTGTACAATATACTCTAATCCTCTCTGTCTCATATCTTCACGTATTCCTCTAGCTTTAGTATAATCAATCTCTTCAAAAAGATCCTGTTGCAGTAATTCATCAATTTTACGATATCTAGATGTTAATCCCATTTGTTGCAACATTGCCATTGCTCTATCATCATCTTTATCGACTACAACTCTATTTCCAAAATGCCAAAAATTCTTTTCAAATAATGATGCAAATAAAGTTCCATGAAATGACTGACTAAATATAATTTTTGCACTCTTCATCAGTGATAAATAGGTTTGCGGTCCACTCGTCTTATACAATTTAATACCATATTGATCAAGTCTATTCAATCCCCACTGCCTTGAATTTATCACATATATAGGAAGTCCAGTTTTTCTGGATATCTCCTGAAAAATCCGATTATTATACGTATCATCATATGAAAATGCGTAACAAAATATAAAATCTTCTTCTATTTCATCTATAGGTATTGCCTTTTCCCATTCTTCTTTGTTCATCAAAATAACTGGATCTGGAATAATCGGTATCTCTTTTCCTGTAAGTTGTTCTAACCATTTCTTTCCATTAGGCTCTCTTACTGATAGTTGACGAAATTCTAAAAGATCCTTTTTATATTTATCTTTGTCTTCTATTAGATTTATATTTTTAGCTCCCAAACTTGGGGCGTATGCCACTTTCGGCTTAGTATGATTAAAACATAGAAAATACGCCTCATCAGCATCGCCACATCTAGTATTCCATATTTGATCTCCACCAGCTAATAATAAATCATATTTTTCAGCAACGGCTGACAATTCCTCGGCTTTTTTATACGACTTATTTGTTAATACGAAATATTTTTTCTTAAACTCTTCGTAATCTTGAATTTCTGATTGAATAAGATTATAATATGGCATTAATTTTAGATTTCTTTTAATAATTCCTGGACGTAATTTTTTATTCCACAATCCATACATATTTCTCTGTGCATTATTAGAAAAATCAATTATTTCTGCATCATATCCAAATTTTTCTATCAATGTATGTTGAAGTGCAAATGCTTGAAGCATTGAACCACAGTTATGTGATGCATGAAAAGTCATCATTCCTATTTTCATATTTCTTTTTCTCCTCATTTATCTATACTATTCACAATATAATCCAATGAACGTTGTCGTTCATATTCAACCCATTTATTATATGTATTCCAATCTACTTCTTCGTCATCTATTTTCATATTTTCATGAATTATTCTATCGGTTAAATTAACATTTTTCAGAACTGATTGTACTCTTGCATTGCCATTTCCATCTGGTCCACAATAAACATAAAATTTTTTCTTAAATATTAAAGAAAAAGCTGTTCCATGGAAAGCATTCGTTACAACATACTGTGCATCTTTTATCAGTCCTAAAAATTCTTTTGGACCACACCCAGTAACAAATTCAACCTCTTCATCCCTCCATGGTTTCTGACATACTAGATAAACTACTTTCATTTTATTTCTTCGAGCAATTTTTTTCGCATATTCTAACATTTCTTCAGAATGTCCAACTGGGTATACAAAAACATAATCACCCAAATCTTTCATGCTAACAGCTAACTTACTCCATTCTTTGGAATCAAGCAAAAACGTAGGGTCAACATTAACATTAACATTTCTATTCGTAATTTTAGATATCATATCTGCCCCTTGTTTTTCTCTACAAGAAAAGGCATTAAATGACGAGAGTCTCCTCTTATACTCGGTAATCATTGTTTCTGGAATGTGCATCTGATCAAAACTAGTTGCATATGAAATTTTTTTATTACTGTCAGTAACAAAATTCAAAAAATATACTGCATCAAATCCAGCACAATACGGATCCCATACCTGATCGCTTCCCGTTATATAAAAATCATATTGTCCATCAGCATTATAAATATTTTCTTCGTCATATTGTTTTTTACTGCATATTAAATCTTTTTGCACAAACTCTCTATATTTATCTCTAAGTTGTATTGTTATTTTCCTAGATTTAAAGCTTCTTATCATTCTTTTAATATGTATCGTTATTTTGACTGGCGCATAATCTTTTTTAAACTGAGGACAATCGTAGTTAATGATCTCATTTTTATATCCGTTATTATCCAAAAACTTCTGAAGTCCATATGCCTGCAAAACAGCTCCATAATTTAAAGCTGTATGAAATGTTACAATTCCTATCATATTAATTCCTTTCTTTTATCTTTATCATTAAATAAACAGGTGCAAAAACAGATTTTCTAATACAAATTCGAATAAATTTACATTTTATACCATAAGCCACTTTTTGTGTTGCTATATCATGATATCCACAATTTCTTGTTAAATTTTCAAAAACAATTTTTAATGAACTGTAAGAACTATCCTTCTTATATTGCCTTTTTAATAATCTAAAAAAGCTAATATAATATTGATTCGTAAAGTCCATCCATTCCATACCTAACTTTCTTATAAATGCTTCTTTAATAGCAATATTATCAATTTCTGACTTTTCAACAAGATCCAAACAATGTGTCAGTGACTCGCAACCAGTCTTATCATAAAAATATAAATTTTCATTAATGCAAACTACTTCATTCACTTTTTCTATATATTTTAAATTAAATTCTAAATCTTCTCCCATAGATCTTTCTTCATTGAAAAAATCTTGTATCTTGCATTTTCTAAATAATTTATTACATGGCGAATTACTCATTCCTGTTTTTATTAAGTCCATACATACTTCCTTATACTTTCCTGTTTTATTATATAAAGATGAATCATATAAAGCTGTATGAACTATTTTACTATCGTCAAATATGTCTACAAATCCACATATAACTATGTCTGCTTTATACTTTTGAGCCGCCCTAATCATATCATTACAATAATTATCTGAAACCCAATCATCAGCATCAACAAACATAATATAATCACCTTTTGAATTCGCAATTCCTTTATTTCTGGCTGACGATACTCCACCATTTTCTTTACTAATTACTTTGATTCTACTATCTTTTTTTTTCCATTCATTAGCAATTATTAATGAATTATCCTTTGAACCATCATCTATCAAAACTATTTCTATATTAGAATATTTTTGATTTAGTACACTTGAAATACATCTTGATAATTTTTTTTCCGCATTATAAACAGGAATAACAATGCTAATCAAATCATTTTGTTGCATTATTTACTTTCCCCTTTCTACTATATGTGCTGGAACCCCCACTAAAGTAGCACCTTCAATTAAGCAGTCTTTTATTACAACTGCCCCACTCCCTACTGTTACGTTATCTGAAATTTTAACACCACCAATAATTTGTGCACCAAAACCAACATCAACATTATTCCCAATTACAGGAGTTGAAAGGCTATTTCCGGCATTTCCTATACAATTATTCCCATGCAATTTACAATTTTTACCTATTTTAGCATTTCCATTTATGATTATAGTTCCATAATGATAGATTAAAAGTCCAATATCTGCTACATTATTTCCTATAAACAGTCCTAATCGTTGACCCATTTTATTTTTTCTTCTCTCAGAATATATATATAATAATGAATACACTATATTTTTTCTCTTATTATAATAATATTCAGTTATCCTTAATCTTTTTAAATATTTAAAAAGCATATATTCATGTTCATTTAAAATAATAGCTTGAATACGATTCTTCCATTTTGATGGTAAATATAATTCTTTTTCATATTTTATATATTTGCATAATTCTTTTTTTGTAGTTATCATTTTTTCTCCAAAGTACATTTAGCTATAAATGTTAAAGATATTCCATACATAATTAATTCATTTACTGTGTATATAGGGTTTCCAGTTAATCCATAAAGAAGAGTAATCATTTGCACAAACAAAGAAAATAATAGAATTTGTTTATAATCATTTTTATTAAATATCTTTATCTTTTTTATAGTTGTAACAATCCCCATAACAAATAAAAGTACAAACAAACACGTCCCTATAATACCTGTTTCAGCTAGCAATTGATAGTATATATTATGAGCGTTTGTTGACCATGCGATTCCATCTCCTGTGGTCAATCCCCACATAGATGCCATCTTATTATACGCACCATATCCAACCCCCAAAAACGGATAAGTTTTAAATAGGGCTAATGCATATAACCAAAGATTATCCCTGCCTCTCAATGTATCATCTTCATACATTGAAAATCTTTGAAAAGTAACTCCCAATTGTGGAATTGCATTAGAAGCAATATAAAAAATAGCAATTCCTAGTATAATAGATCCTACAATTGTAGTAACTTTATTTTTCTTCTTTAATAAAAAAAGTGCTATGACATAAATTACAATTGGTATTGCTAACAACATTCTTTTCCCTGTTAATAAAATTCCTAGTAAATATAGTATAGCCCATATATAATTTATTTTTTTCATTTTTTCATTTGTAAAATATTCTGCTCCAATACAAGCCAGCCCTATATTCATAATATATGCTGCTGCTGATTTTTCACATGCAAATCCTGAATAATATCCTTTTGCAATATTTTTGCTTAAAGTTTCCAGTACTCCCATATCATGTTTTGGTGTCGCTATGAACCAAAAATATTCTGTAAATAAATTAGGAATAATTGCTTCCATTATAATTGAGATTGCTACAATTGAGGCAAGCCCCTTGCATAAATTTATAAAGTATAATTTATATTCTTTTTTTAAGCCTATTAAAAATACAAGCTCAATACATAAAAACAACCTAAAATAGGCAGTTGTTTGAATTGAAAATTTGGATGTAAGAATTGACCCTCCTATATAGAGAGTTACCAATAAAAAACAAATATGTATTCCTTCTATTTTTTCTATTTTTTTTCGTATAATTAAAATTATAACGCCTAGCAAAGTTGCCATATAGCAAATTGTCATATTATAAGAGACAAACAAACTTTGTCCTGTACATCCTACAACTGCTAATAAAAACAACATTATTTTCGTTAAATTTATTGTTCCTAATTTTTGCATCATTTTCCCACCTATTTGATAACTATAATATTTCTATTTGTTTTGAATTTGTTTGCCCAACTGATATAAATAATACAACATTTTTCCGCTTTTGCATTTCATAAGATAATAAATAATATATCCATTCACACTCATTCCCACTTTTTTGCATTCTCTTAAAGCGTTTTGACAATCTGCTGTATTTAAATATTTTAAAATATTTTGTATTGCTAAGTTACTATTCTTACTCCAACCGCTACATTCATTAGAAATGCAGGCATAATATCCGTCTACACAAAAATTATTATATTGTTCTTTGTATTTTTCAAAGCATTTTCCTTGCTTCATTATTTCTGCATATTTTATATAAAGTTCTTGTTTTCTTTCAAACATATCTTTTATATATCTTTTTGACAATGATCCTTCACGAAAATCATAATAATATAATACCTTATGTGAGACTTCCAATGTTTTTGCATAAATCATAACATTTAAATTAAAAAGGTAATCTTCATTTAATATTTCACGTTCTGATACAAATTTAATGTTATTTTTTTTCAAAAAATCTAATAAATAAACATGTGCCCATGCAGATTTTATGGGATTTTTTTTATAATTAAAAAGTGTTTCTGGTCCAACTACACCTGGTAAGATATCACTTTCTATTTCTCTTCTATCATATATTCCTTCTTTAAAACAGGAATGTACGTTTTCCCCATGAATACCCTTTAACACTTTTTGAAATCCATACTTTAATACATCAACATTACTTTTTTCTAAATGTGCATATGCAAACAATAACAATTCTTCGCTAATCCAATCATCTGAATCAATAAAGATAATATATTTCCCACATGCCCTGTCCATTCCATAATTTCTTGCATCTGCCAAACCACCATTAGTCTTATGATATGTCCTAATTTTTTTAGATTTTTTTTGCAATTCATCACAGATTTTACCAGAATCATCTGTTGATCCATCATCCACCAAGATAATTTCATAATTATCAAACTTTTGTTCTAAAATTGAATTAACACATCTCCTAATATAAGGTTCTACATTGTATACTGGCAAAACCAATGAAAAATATACCATTTTCTTTTCCTTCCATACCCTATAAATCTTTAATCATTTTTTCATATTCAGAAATAGCATATCTTTTACGTGATCTATATGATTCTAACTTTATATGTTCTAATAGTTTTTTATCTTTCATGCATTTCTGAATAATTTCCAACATCTCATTTGGATAATCTTTTTTTAAAAGAAATCCCTCATCTTTGTCTTCTCTTATAATCTCAGCATTAAAATTCATTGGACTAGCAATTACAGCTAATCCTGCCATTTTAGCTTCTACCAAAATTCCAGGTACTCCTTCTCCCTTCCAGTGAGTAGGGAATAGCAAAATATCATATTCATTCAATTTTTTATATACACTAGATTTTGTTGAGTCAAACACGCCACAATATTTTACGTTAGGAGATTTACTGACAAATTCTTCAAATTTCTTTTTAAACTCTCCTACAATTTGTCCATAAAAATCCAAAGAATACTTTATATTCTTACTACTATCTAAAATATGAACTAATTTTATAATATCTTTAACGCCTTTTTCTTTACTTATCTGAGAAAAAAACAATAATCTCAAAGGATCTTTTTCTTTTGAAACTCTTGGTTCACAACATCCTATTTCGGATTTTGGATTTGGAAAAACTTCTATATTATCATATCCCATATCTACCAATTTTTGTTTCATTCCTTCTGTTTCAACCCAAATTCCCTTAACCAGCCTAAGATTTCTACCAAGCCTTTTGTATTCTAAAACAGTTTCATGAAAAACTCCACCAATTACTAATACCGTAGTTCTATTAAATGATTGTTTAAATATACTCTGTAATGACATAATCATCCATAAACGCTTAGAATCCAAACAATATACTATCTCAGATTTACTTCGAAAGGCTTTAATGCATTTATTTAAAACAAACGGTATCCTTTTTTTATCTCTACTCATTTCATATATATCAATTTGCTTTACATTTTCTCCACCTTTTCGAAGCATTTCACAAAACAATTTACATTTTACTGTTGCTCCACCATATGGTGGGGGATAAACTCCTATAACATAACATTTTTTATCCATTGTAAATCTCCTAATTATTGCTCAATATTACATATAGCCCATATATATTTTCCACGAGGCGTATGTCGTACCTCATGAACAATTTTTATTTCCACATCAAGCAGCCCCTCACAACGCTGATCTATATATTTCTTAATGTTTTCTAATTCTTTTTTAGTAAGTTCCTGTTCCTCTACAATATGTAATTCAACTTTTCCTATTTCATTTTGCACATACTGATATGCTCGGACCTTTTGAGTTTCTGCCATGTGAAGAGTCATCGCCCCCTTAAAAATTGGAAATCCATTTTTACCAATAAGTTTGACCTCTGATTTTCTATGCCCTATCAATTTATAGCTTCCATCTTCCTGCACTTGAATAACATCATCTGTGACATAACGAATCAATGGCATTTTATGAGATATAAATCCGGTGCAAGCAATTTGGAACTCATTTTCAATATCTGTCGGTATTAATTCTGTATACCCATACAATTTATCAAAAATGCATTTTTCATCTACTATATATCCAAAAACAGCTCTTTCTGTATGACCATACGTAGATACCACTTTGCATTTAAATACACTCTGCACTATTTCTATATCTTCTGCTGTCCAGTTTTCTGATGTAAAGACCACTCCTTTTAGACGAAGCATCTTATTATACTTTTTACATAATTTTGCAAAATATGTAATTGCCGATGCATAACATGTTATAAAATCCGGTTTGAAATCAGATATTAGTTTAAATATATCCTCAAAGTTTTCCTCCCGAAACAATCTAAATGGTGAAATAGCTAAATCTGCCTTAATTGGAGAAAAATAAAATTCTTTTCCTTTGTTATGCCCTATGAATGATACAGTTCTTGATTTTTTAGGATCATATCCTAATGGTTCAAGAAAATGTGTAAAAAATGCTCTCTCTTTATAATAAGAATCTTTGTCTAAAAGACATTTCAATGCTTTTCCACTACTTCCACCTGTATAAGATGTATAATAAGGTATCTCCTCATCTGAATAAATGTCTTCCGCTGCTTCAACGACTTTTTCTTTTGTTAAAACTGGTATATTTTTTATTTCATCCACAGTCACCATTTTTTCTGGTTTAAAATCATATTTTTCAAATAATTGTTTGTAATACGGCACATGATTATACGCATAAATAAGAGTTTCTTTTAACTTTTTAAATTGTACTTTATCCTGTTCTCCAGGTTCCAATTTGCTAAAATCTTCCAAGTCTTTGCAAGTTTTTTTAAACACCGGATTATCTGCGATAACCTTCACAAACAATGGTAAAAATGCAAATTTTATTTTTATAGGTATTTTTTCATATATTTTCTTCACAAAATCAAATTTCATTTTTTTATCCCTCGTATTCAACTTAACTAAAATGGCTACTCCTTCTTGAGATTTCCATTAATCTATTACAATTGTAGTTACTATCGTTACTTTTGAATCAGTGATTTGAAAAACGGAGCATTTAAATTTCGTTGTATTACTTATATCGTTATAACCAGTTGCACAACACGTTGTTTCCTTCTCTATTTGTGCAGTGGATTTAATATTTAACATATAGTTTCCAATATTTATACATGCATCTTCCATCCATCGACACTCTGTTCCCAACATAAAAATCTGTTCTACTTTTTTAGTATCCTTTGACAACTCCAAGTCATCACAAATTTCTATTTTAATTATATCTTTATCTGATATTCGCATTTTTCTTTTATGTGTATTTCCATTATTCTGAATGGCTGCTTCAAAATAAATTCCCTCTTCTTGCTCCTGTACTTCAGCTTCCTTACATTCATATCGTTTTCCCCATAAAAATGGACCTAATATCTCTGCCTGATTTGCGCCGTCTACACAAACTGTATTATGATTTACGGTTGCCCGTAAATCATCTCTCATCTTTTTAGGTACATGATAATTATATGTTCCAGGATCAACAAATACTGGCATACCTTCTATAAACATCTGGAAACTTAATGCATCGGCATGTCCATGAGCTGCTAGAGAGCCAAATCCTAAATCTGCATGATCAATTCCTATCAAAACTTTGTTATTTTTGCTTCTCCAAAGTGTATAGCCGCCTTCTCTATAGCATTTTACTTCTGGACTGTAGTAACAATTCTTTTTCAAAACACTATTCTGAAAATCATCACTTAAAATCCAATACAAATTTTCATGGATATTCTCCATTTTCGAATATCTTTTTGGTAACACACTTCCCATCAAATCTAATACATAACGATAATGATCAAAATGTTCTCCAGATAAATCTAATATCTTTCCTTCATCGTTATCACCAAAAACTACAGTTTCTCCATACTCTCCGCAACAATCACACATAAATTCACTCATGTGTAAAAGATATTCTTCCCATATTTGAGGGATTTTGATATGATTATGCTTCATTTCTAGCATCAACAATCCATAGGCTTCCATTACAAAGCTCTGATAATGTAATGACATTTCCTTATTTACGCCGTCTGCATAGTTCTGTCTTGGCAATTCTTCCGTTAATATATTAAACGCAAGTTTTTCCCAAGGTTTATAATCAAAAAATATTCCCGACATTCCCACCGCATACATTTCTACAATCAAATGATTATTTGCAGATGAATACTTTGCTCTATGTTTTACTATATAGTCTGCCATTACAATTATGCCACGAGATATATCTTTTAATATTTTATTATTTTCTAAATTATATTTTTCAAATGCTTTATTCAAAAAGCAATATGTATATATCCATGAATTGACTCTAATTGCAATTTCCATTGCACTCGTCCATTCAACACCACACAAAAAATAATTTTTATTATTCCAATCATAAAAAAGTTCTTGCAACTCTTCTAAAATGCTGAAATCACCCGTTACATAGAACGATTTTGCCATTCCTGCAAACTGATAGTGTCTATTTAATTCCCAGTTTGTCCTTATATCTCCAATATCTTCTCTCTGAGAAATCAAAATATCATATGAGCATTGGTCTGTCGGCCAAACATTTTCTGTTTGAAAACCAGCATCCCATGCTCTTTTATACTTATTATAAGAATATACTCTGAAAAGATTCTGCTCTTTAAACACAGTGAATTTTTCATTATTCCAATTGATGCTTATTCGATCCACTTGAGCATTTAAATTTTTCAATTCATCCGGCAATTCAAATTCATAGACAGGCAGGTTTTCTTTATAATATTTCCTTCTTTCCTGCTTCTGCAAATTTTTCTGCTGAAAACGCCAGCAGATTTCGCCCATATTCATAGCTTTCAATCTATTTAAATACCAAGTTATCTTTTTCATCAATCATCACCATATTTTATAATTTTTCTTCAAGAATATCTGCAATTCGCTTACATGCAAAACCATCTCCATACGGGTTGCTTGCTTTACTCATCTTCTCATATTCATCTTTGTTTTCAAGTAAACTCTTGAAGTTCTGATAAATAGTTTCTTCTTCTGTTCCAACCAATTTCAACGTTCCTGCTGCAATTCCCTCCGGACGCTCTGTAGTATCTCTCATAACCAGCACCGGCTTGCCAAGAGATGGAGCTTCTTCCTGGATTCCACCAGAATCCGTTAAAATCATGTAACTTCTATTCAGGAAATTGTGAAAATCAAGTACTTCTAGTGGTTCAATAATACGGATTCTTTCATCATCTCCCAGAATACTATCTGCAATTTCTCTTACTACCGGATTCATATGAATTGGGTAAATAGCCTTTACATCTGGATGTTCATCCATTACTCGACGAATTGCTCTAAACATATGTTTCATAGGCTCTCCAAGATTTTCTCTTCGATGAGCGGTTATCATAATCAAACGGCTATCAGATACCCATTCCAAATCTGGATGCGTATAATCTTCTCGCACAGTAGTTTTCAATGCATCAATCGCAGTATTACCAGTCACGAAAATTGTTTCTTCTTTTTTTCCTTCTTTAAGAAGATTGTTCTTAGAAAGTTCAGTTGGTGCAAAATTAAACTGACTAATAATGCTTACTGCCTGACGGTTAAACTCTTCTGGATATGGGCTGTAGATATTATATGTACGCAATCCCGCTTCTACGTGCCCTACCGGAATCTGTAAATAGAAACATGCCAGTGCAGTTACAAATGTTGTACTCGTATCTCCATGTACTAAAACCACATTTGGTTTTTCTTTTTCCAATACTTCTTTTATCTTATTTAAAATATTTGTAGTTACATCAAATAAAGTCTGTCTGTCTTTCATAATAGACAAATCATAATCTGGCTCTACCTGAAATGCTTCTAGCACCTGATCCAGCATTTGCCTATGCTGCCCAGTTACGCATACTACTGTTTCTAACTGTTTTCTTGTTTTCAGTTCATTGACCAATGGACACATTTTTATCGCTTCCGGACGCGTACCAAAAACTAACATTACTTTTTTCATCTGTTTTTCTCCAACATCTTCACTGTGTACAATCTTATAATCTGTATACTCCATCTAAATCACAGATTTTTCTAGTATCTAAAATAACTTTACCTTTTAATTTCTCCATATTCTGCTTGATTTCATCATGACCAACTAAAAGAACCACAAGTTCCACATCATTGATAAACTTATCAAGATCATGATACTGATTTGGCACAATATCTTTCGTGATGAATGGATCATATACTTTAACAAGGTCACCACATAAATGCCTTTCCATAGATTCTAACATCTGTAATGTTGGAGATTCACGCATATCATCTACATTTTCTTTGTAGGTAAGACCATATAAACCAACTTTGCTGATATCTGTTATCTTGTTTTCTTTCATAATTTCATAAATACGATTCAGTACAAAGTCTGGCATTCCATCATTTGTCTTCATGGACTCATCAATTACTTTTGCAAGACTTGGATAATCACCAACAAGGAACCATGGATCTACAGAAATACAATGTCCTCCAACTCCCGGACCTGGCTGAAGAATATTAACACGAGGATGCATATTACATATTTTAATAATTTCATAAACATCCATATTATCATGACGGCAAATCTTAGCTAATTCATTTGCAAAGGCAATATTTACTGCTCTGAATGTGTTTTCTACAACCTTTGTCATTTCTGCAGTTCTAATATCTGTTACTACAATTTCTCCCTGACAGAACGAAGAATATAATTCCTTAACTTTTTCTCCCACTGCCTTATCATCTGCACCAATAGTTCTATTGTTGTGAAGAAGTTCATATACCATGTTGCCTGGAATGATTCTTTCCGGAGCATGAACAAGATTAATGTCTTGTCCAATAGTAAAACCATTTTCTTCGATAACAGGTCTTACAAATTTATCAATAGTTCCCGGTGAAACTGTTGATTCTATAACCACAGTTGCCCCCTTATGGCATACCTTCATTACATCCTTCACTGCTTCAACAACATAGCAGGCATCTACTTTCTTAGAGAATTTATCATACGGTGTTGGTACAGAAACAATATATACATCTGTATTCTGATATTCTGTTGTGAATTTGATACCAGCTTTTACAGCATTTTGAAACAATTCATCCAAACCATCTTCTTTGAATGTTGTTTTTCCTGCATTTAATGTATCTACAAGTTCCTTGTTATAGTCAGTACCTATAACTTCTACACCATGAGAAGCCATCATAAGTGCTGTCGGTAATCCAATATAACCTAATCCAATAACGTTTACCATTTTCTTTATCTCCTTTTACTTTTTAATTTTTTCTTTGTTTTATAAGTCAATGCAACAAATTTCACATTCCCTACTATATAACGTTTCCACATTCTACGAGGTTCCTGTATAAAACGGTAAAACCATTCCAGACCATGCTTCTGCATCCACAACGGTGCACGATCTGTTACGCCTGCAACAACATCAAAACTACCTCCTACTCCCATAACAAATGGGATGTTTAACTGTTTCAAATATTTATTTACCCAATACTCCTTCTTAGGTGAAGAAAAAGCAACAAACATCATATCCGCACCTGATTCTGCCATATTCTTAACTATTTCAGGCTCATCCTTTTCTGTAAAATATCCATTTCTATATCCTACAATCTGAATGTTGGGATATTTATCCTCAAGTATTTTTTTAACTTTAGTAACAACTTCTTCTTTAGCACCAAAAAGATAGATTTTATAACCCTTTTTACCTGATAATTCAATCAATCTCTGGAATAAGTCTATTCCTGTAACTCGTTCTTTTAACGGGACACCCAATTTCTTTGCTGCCCACACAATAGATGCTCCATCCGCATTAATTAACGGACACGCATTTACTATCTTTCTTAATTGCAAATCCTTTTCCATCAGATTTACTTTTGATGCATTAATAACAACATGTTGTGTAGGAATACCTCTTTTTACGATTTCTTCAACACGTCGAATTGTTTCATCCATTGAAATTGCATTTACATATGTATTTAAAATTTCATAGCGGTTATCGGTGTTTTTATTCAATGACACTTTGTTTGCTCCTTCTTCATTTATATTTATAACTTATCTATATATATCTCTTCTGCAGCTTAACTTCTATTTTTGAAATCAAGCTGTAAATTGATATTTTCATCACATAGATCCATCTTTTCTTAGAACTACCATTACTGTTTTAAACAATATTTTTATATCTAGCCCAATGTTCCAAT
>ENA-OPAL01000686-OPAL01000686.1-human-gut-metagenome-genome-assembly--contig:-NODE-686-length-24825-cov-3.378563_pt1 | contig 24825 bp, 17 predicted proteins | sample MGYA00241057_ERZ501430 | MGnify/ENA primary metagenome ERZ501430 (study PRJEB25962, sample SAMEA2042506) | human gut metagenome | biome: human gut; feature: human-associated habitat; material: faeces...
TTTCGTCCAGATAGACCCGCGTCAGTTCTTTTTCGTTCAGTTTCCGCCAGCTGTATGTTTTGCTCATCTGTTTCTCCTCTTAGTAGTTGGACTCGACGGTTGCGGCGGTGTCGACCGCGTCCTCGAGCTGCAGATTCAATAGCTTCATGCCGTATTCCGGCACGTTGATATCGATGGGTTGGCCATATAGGTCGCCGGGACGCACAAAGGCGATAACCGTCATAATGCGCGCCATGGCTTCGGGCGATTCGGTGAGCCCACGCTCAAACCAACGCTGAATCAGGCCGACCTCGGCACTCACGACGTAGGTAACGTAGTAGTCAAAGAACGTCCCCAGCGCCAGGCCCAAAATGCCCGTCTGCGCACGAGGCATCACGGCCTCACGCGCGGTGTCGATGATCTTTTTAATAAAGGCGGGGTCGCCGCCCGGGCCCAGCAGGGCCCCGATAAGGTCGCGATTAGCCGCAAGGTAGCGAAGCAGCTCAACCGAACCGGGTGCCGGCTCGAGCTCGTCGATATTGCGGTAAAGATCGGGTAATTGAGCTGCGGTGATAAGCTCCACCCGCTCGCGAATCTCGGCAAGCAGGCCGTCCTCGATCTGGCTGATAAAGTCAGGAATATCGCGGTAGTGCGAATAGAACGTTCGGCGCGTAAGACCGGCGCGCTCGGTGAGCGACGCGACGTTAATGCGCGAAAGGTCGCCGCTTTCGGCAAGCTCGCTGGCAAGCGCCTGGCGAAGGGCACGCTGCGAGCGAAGGGACCGGCGATCGCATTTCTCGAGCTGGGACAAGCGTCCTCCTTGTTACTCAACCTGTGCGCTATTGCACAGTGCGAGTATTATTGCACACCGTGTGCATCAACACGTAAAGGCAATATTTGGGTTGTGACAAAGGGACGGTCCCTTTGTCACATTCAGCGACCGCCTAGGTTGTGCCAGTTGTGCCTGGCTTTTGAAGCGGCATTGCCGATTGTTCAAAATGTCATTCGTGGGTAGAATAGTGTCGACGGCAGCCCAAGTTCTGGAAAGCTGGGCAGCGCCGTTGTTTGCATTAGGGGGTCAACGCCTTAGCGGCGGCGACCCCTTCTGTTGCGCTTCGAACGCTGCTTGAGTGCCTCGGAAAGGCCGACAAGTGCCGTGAAGAACGAGACCAAAGCGGTCAGAAGTCTCACGAAATCAATCAAATCGGTCATGGGCATCACCTCCCATCAGATGGAGGGCGCTGCCCGACACATGGAGCTGCCGTCAACGATACCGATTCTATCAAAACTTAGTTATATATACGAATATATGTTCGCATGCCAAAGGTGCAGGGTTCTCGTGAAAAAGGGGCTGTCCCTTTGTCACATTATTCGGAGCGTAGGGCTTCGACGGGGTCCTTCTTGGATGCGCTGCGAGCAGGCAGCAGGCCGGCAACGACCGTCAACAGCACCGAAATTGCAATGAGTACCAGCGCATCCTGCACGGGCAGGCTCATCAGGTTGGGTACTTGTTTGGCAGCAAGCGCCCAGGTATTAACTGGGAAGCTCACGGCCACCACGACGACAATGGCAAAGACGCCGGCAATGAGGCCCTCGATAAAGGTCTCGGCATTGAATACGTTGGCCACGTTACGCTTCGACGCGCCGATCGCACGCAGGATGCCAATCTCCTTTTTGCGTTCCAGCACACTGATGTAGGTGATGATGCCGATCATGATGGAGCTCACCACCAGGCTGATACTCACGAATGCGATGAGCACCAAGCTGATGGTGTTCACGATGTCGGTCACCGAACCCATGATGATGCCCATGTAGTCGGTGTACGAGATTGCCTGCTCGTCGTGGCCGGCGGCTTTGACCTGCCTGTTGTACGCATCGATATGGTCGAGTACGCGCTCCTTGGCCTCAAAGTCGCGCGGGAAAATCTTGACCGAGATGGGGTCTGCCTCATCCGCATAGCCCAGCGTGGTCAGATTGTTGTCGTAGGTGAGCTGCGACGCCTTGGCATAACTCATCATGAGCGAACTCAGGTCCTCGGCGTCCATGTTGAAATGGATGGCGCGGGCAAAGGCGCTCGCATCCACACGCATAGCGCTCGCTAGGTTGGCAAAACTCGAAGACATCTGCGTCGCCATCTGGTCCATAAGCCCAGCCGTGTCTGCCTTGAGCTGAGCTGACACCGTCGCCGCAATCTGGTCGCTGATCGACTTCATCACCTGATCCATAGCCTGCTGCAGATACGGAGCCAGCTGCTTTTGCACATAGTCGGTCATCGCCTGTTGCAGGCGCTCGGCCAGGGCATCGCCACCGAGTGCCTTGAGCTGAGCCAGGCATTGTTGGGCTGCGGCATCATTCTCAAGATATGTCGAGAATGCGGCAGAGAGCTTTGACGCGTCCTTAAGATCATCGGGTGTCAGCGCCTTAAACTGATCAGACTGCAAAAAGCCCTCAAACAGCTGGTTGGCAAGCGTTCCCACCTGCTGCATTTGCTCGGGCGTGAGTTCCAGACCGTCAAAGATACCCGAGAAATCTGGGGTTGGCGCCTTGGCCATGATGTCACTGATGTCGACGTCCTTGCCAACGTCCGAAAGGTCAATGTCCAGCCCGGACAAGTCAAGACCCGACAGGTCCATACCGCCGGCCGCACCCGAGAGCGCAGATGTATCGAACGAAAACGCGCTCTTGAGCGCTGCCTCGTCCACACTGAACATGCTGCCCAGATCCACGCCTTGCTTGGCCTCGCCTTGCAGTTCGTCGAAGGTTTTGCCCGTAAAGACATCCGTCTCGGGGTGGTCGAGTTGCTCCTGCACAATCTGCGAATCGGCGGCGCGCTCCATAAGCTGGCGAGTCAGCGCATGCGTATAGGCAATGCCCGGAGACAACGCACTCGCATTGGCCGTCTCGTTAGGTCGCACCACGCCCACAATGTGCACGTCAATACCGTCGGCAACCTTGGCGGTCATAAAGTCGGCGTCGTCAGACATGTCGGTCCACATGCCGGTCTCTTCGTTTTTGCGATAGGCATCGGCCGGCGACAGCACCTTAAGCGTCGTGGACAGCGCATCGTCGTAGGTAAAGTCGGCGCCGGTCTCGGGCGTTTCGATCTTACCGTCAGCCGTCATGGCGCTGTTAACCAGGTCGTTGAGCTCGTTGATATCCAGCGCGCCGATGCTGTAGAGCGTGTAGTCGCCCACCGTTCCACGGCTCGAAAGCACCATTACGGCTTCGTTAGCAGACGTGGGCCAATGACCGGCGACGACATCGTACTGGCTGTCGAGCAGGCTCTGGTCGTCAATCATCTCGTTAAAGACCGAGGTTCCCATGGATTCCATGCCCACCGTTGCCGCCGAGCTCGCGCCTCCGCTCATGGCCTCGGTCATGGCGTTGGGCACCAGCCGGACAGGCTTCTCATCGCCCTTGCCGGCACGATAGACAACCGGCGATACACCGTAACCGTACTGAATGGCGTTGACCTCTTTATCGATGCCATCGCCACCGGCATCGAGCCATGCCTTAAAGCTCGTCATGTCGTTGGACTTAACGCTCGCAAACATATCCTTTACGGCCGTGACCACGGGAATCTTATCGGTTCCCTTAGCCTTGCCGCCGGCACTGTCGTCGGACGAATCAACATTTTCAGGCGAGTCATCATCCGCAGTTCCCTGCCCGCCCATCATGGACGACAGGTCGTAATCCTGCTTGGAAATGGTGAGCGGGTAGCTCGAGAGCGTATCCTCCTCGACCTTTTTGATGTAGCCGTTTACGCCATTGGACAGCGCCAGAATCGCCGCGATACCGATAATGCCAATCGAGCCCGCAAAGGCAGTCATGGCCGTGCGGCCCTTCTTGGTCATAAGGTTTCGGGCAGAAAGCCCCAGCGCCGTCACAAAGCTCATCGAGGTTTTGCGCGTAGGCTTAGCCTCGTGGCGCGTGGCGTCAGCGACATCGAAAGGATCGGAATCGTCGGTGATCTTGCCGTCCGCCAGGTTGACGATGCGCGTGGCGTATTGGTATGCCAGGTCGGGATTGTGCGTGACCATGATGACCAGACGGTCGCGCGCAACGTCTTTGAGCAAATCCATAACCTGCACGGATGTCGTTGAATCCAAAGCGCCAGTCGGCTCGTCGGCAAGGACGATCTCAGGGTCATTGATCAGGGCGCGGGCAATGGCCACGCGCTGCATCTGCCCGCCCGATAGCTGGCTCGGGCGCTTGTTAACGTGCTCGCCCAGACCAACCGCCTCGAGCGCCTCGCGCGCACGCTGGCGGCGCTCGGCATGCCCCACACCTGTGAGCGTAAGCGCCAGCTCCACGTTTTCCAAGATGGTCTGATGCGGAATGAGGTTATAGCTCTGGAACACAAAGCCGATGCGGTTGTTGCGATAAGCATCCCAATCGCGATCACGGAAGTCCTTGGTCGAAATGCCATCGATGAGCAGGTCGCCAGAATCAAAGTGATCGAGTCCGCCGATAACGTTGAGCATCGTAGTTTTACCCGAACCCGAGGGACCCAGAATGGCCACGAACTCGTTATCGCGAAAAGACAGGCTTACGTTGTCGAGCGCCACCTGCGTAAACGACTGCGTAACGTACCTTTTGCAAATACCTTTGAGCTCCAGCATGGACGGCAACCTCTCCTGCGCAGGCACCCTGCCCGCTCTCCTCCGCCGTTCGTATTCGACGCGTTTGTCCTACTCTATTCCCATTTTTCACCGACACCAGTGAGGAATGTAGGGAACCGCATCAAAAAACGAACGGGACGACGTCCAAAAAAGAGGCCCCAAGTGGGACCTCTAAATGGTGGAGCTTATCTTGAAAGGTAGCGGACTACTTTGCACAGCGACACACGATCCACGCTATGCTTTACGCGTTTTCTACTGCTCGCTATTCGCAATCGCCTGGTCGATAAGCTTATCGAGTGCTGCGCGCTGCTCGGCGGAGCTGATGGCTCCCACGATTGGATCCCCTACGATGTTGCCATTCTGATCGATGACATACGTTGTCGGGAACGAGAACAAATTTGACGTAAACTTACCGGCCTCGCTATCCGACTTGAACCAGATGTTCTTATATGTCACGCCCTTCTTGCTCAGCACGTCCTTGGCATCTGCAATCTCGCCCTTGTTGCCATCGAGCGTAAAGGAATTGACGCCCACGACCTGGCCGCCCTTCTCGGCAAGCTCCTGATTCAGTTTCTCAAGATCGCCCAACTCACCCACGCACGGCTTGCAAGTGGTGAACCAGAAGTTCATGACGGTAACCTTGTTCTTAGAGAACAGCTCGTCGCTGCTCACGTCGTTGCCGTCCAGGTCCTTGCCCATAAAGCTGGGGAACTTCGTCGCCTCGCTCGAAGCATTGGCACCAGCCGTCATGCCAGCGGTCGAAGCGTCGACGCTCTCGCCTGCGCTCGGCGTGCTTCCACAGCCGGGGAACTCCTTCTCCAAGCTCTCGAGCTTGTCCTCGATTTCCTTGATCTGCTGCGCACCGGCCTTGAGCGTCTTAAGCTCATCCGCCGTGAACTCATCCTTGGCGCCGTCGATGGTCTTGAGCAGGAAATCGCCGTAATTGCTGCCGTCCTCAATCATTGTCGAGTCTTTATTTGCCGCATTGAATACCTTTTCCCACAGCGCGTTATCACTCGAAAAGATCTCGTTCTCCTTCTGCATGAGTTTTGCATACAACTCGGCGGCCTCGTCGGCATTGGCCGGCTTCTGCGCAGTGAGCTCTGCGATCTTAGGATCGGAGCTCGCAGATTCGCTCGCATTGCCACCGGGCGCCGAACATGCCACAAGGCACAAGGCCAATACCGGCACCATAAACAGGGCCGCAATCTTAGAAAGCTTCATAGTCATTCCTCCGTTTTGTCGAAGCTTGTTTACTTTTTATCAGCGGTCAAGGGAAGCTTTTCCGCCGACACATCCAGGCCATAGCGATAGCTGATGGCATCGACGGGACAGGCCCCGATGCACTTTCCGCACCGGATACATTCGGCATGATTGGGCGCGCGGACCACATCAACGTCCATCTGACAAACCTTTGAGCACTTGCCGCACGAGACACATTTGCACGCGTCAACCTGAATCCCCAACAAGGACACCCTATTCATGAGCGCATAGAATGCGCCGAGTGGGCAAATCCATTTGCAGAAGGGGCGGTAGAACAAAACGCTCAGCACTACCACGGCAATGAGAACGGCAAGTTTCCAAGTAAAGAGATGTCCCAACGCAGATCGAATGCCGGCATTGGCGATGGCCAGCGGAATGGCGCCCTCGAGCACACCCTGCGGACAGATGTACTTGCAAAAGAATGGGTCGCCCATGCCCACGTCGTTAACCATCAAGACGGGCAGCAGCACCACGGCAAACAGCAGCACGACGTACTTGATGTACGTGAGCGGCTTAAGCTTTTTCGTGGAAAGCTTTTTGCCGGGAATCTTATGAAGCAGCTCCTGCAGCCAGCCAAACGGGCACAGAAAGCCGCATACAAAGCGTCCCAGAAGCACGCCGAGCAAAATGAGCGTACCGGTGACATAGTAAGAAAAGTTGAACTTGGATGAACCTACCACCGACTGGAACGACCCGATGGGGCACGCACCCGATGCCGCGGGGCACGAATAGCAATTAAGTCCAGGTACGCAGACTGTTTTCCCCGCGCCCTGATAAATGCCGCCTTTGGCAAAGTTTGGCAGGTGAATATTGGTGACCAGCGTCGCCGCCGCCTGAAAGAATCCGCGAAATCGGGCCAAAACATGCGACGCAGTGTTTTCTCTTTTATCCAATTCCGATACACTCCAAGCACAGCCTAATCGCTTTGGCCAGCACGGCATCCGCCTCGCCACGCATAACACCAAAGCACACCATGGCAATTCCGACGATCAACAAAGCGACCTGTACCATGGGTTTTACCGCTTTGAACAACTCGACCACTCCTTTCGTTACGCGACCATTGGACCATATCGACTATAAAATCCGTGTTAAGCGCGATTTGAAATGTGCAAGGAGACTGTTATGCGTATTTTGATCGTCGAGGACGAGCGGGCGCTGTGTGACGCAATCGCGCGCAGCTTGCGAAACCTGGCATACAGCGTCGACTGCTGTCACGACGGACAGGAGGCGCTCGACCTGCTGGGCGTCGAAGTCTTTGACCTCGTGGTACTCGACCTCAACCTTCCCCGTATCGACGGCATGACCGTACTCAGGGAACTTAGGAAAACCGACTGCGAGACCAAGGTGCTGATTCTGTCCGCGCGTGGCGAAGTATCCGATAAGGTCGACGGACTCGATGCCGGCGCCAACGATTACCTCACCAAGCCGTTTCATCTGGACGAACTTGCGGCAAGGATCCGCAGCCTTACCCTCAGGCGCTTCGCACAAAGCGACATAGTATTAACCTGCGGAAAACTCAGCTTTGACACCAAGGCGCGCATCGCTTCCGTGGGCAGCGAGGCCTTATCTCTTACACGCAAGGAAACGGGAATCTTGGAATACCTGATGCTTAATCAGGGGCGTCCGGTAAGTCAAGAGGAGCTTATCGAGCACGTTTGGGATAGCAGCGTGAACAGCTTTAGCAACGCAACCCGCGTTCACATCTCGTCACTCCGCAAAAAGCTACGCAGCGCTTTGGGATACGACCCGATTCGCAATCGGATTGGAGAGGGCTACGTTATGGAGGATAGCGAATGAAAAGGCTTTCGCTGCAATGGCGCATAACGATTATGACGGCACTGCTCACGTGTGCGGCATGCGTGCTGACGAACTGCCTGGTCGGCTATACGGGCATGCGCTACATGGATGCCATCGGCAGTAACATCTCGGCCTTTAAGGCAACCGGCGAAGATTCGCCCCAGGCATTCGACCCGACGAAAGCGGTCCCCGATGACAGAGTCACGATCGTCGTAAACGACGCACAGGAGTCTTTTGGCACGACAACCTGGTACATCACGGCTGGAGTCACACTCCTTGGCGGCGTGCTGACATACTTTGTGAGCGGCCGTGCGCTCAAACCGCTACGGGATTTTGCAGCCCAGGTTGAGCGTGTGCAGCCTGACAACCTAAGCGAAATCAGACTCAGTGAAGATGTGCCCACCGAGCTACAACAATGCAGCGCCTCTTTCAACGACATGATCGCCCGTCTTGGCGAAGGGTTCTCTGCACAGCGTCAGTTTACCGGCAACGCCGCACACGAGCTGCGCACCCCGCTCGCCCTTATGCAAGCACAGATTGAACTATTCATCTCCGAGCACTCCGGTCTGCAACCCGAAACAGCCGAGCTGCTCGGCCTGCTACAAGAACAAACCGAGCGCATGTCTCGAATGACCAAGGTATTGCTCGAGATGAGTGAGCTCCGCAGCGTTCCTTGCGAGGACGATGTTGAACTTGGCCCCTTGTCCGAAGAGGTCCTCACCGACCTTGCGCCACTTGCCGAAAATAAGGGCATAGCCCTCAATTGTGCTGGAGACGCTTTAGTAATCGGAAGTGATACGCTCCTCTACCGGCTGGTGTTTAATCTGGTCGAAAACGCCATCCGTTACAGCCGCTCCGGCTCGACTGTCAACGTCTCCATCTGCGACAACGACAGCCACGTGATCCTGCGAGTCAAAGATGAGGGCCCGGGAATACCCAAGCAGTACCGAGAGAGCATCTTCCAGCCGTTCTTTCGTCTAGACAAATCCCGCAGCAGGGCATACGGCGGCGCAGGACTCGGACTAGCGCTCGTTTGGGAGATTGCAGCGCTTCACGGTGGCACGGTAGAGGTCGAAACAAGTTCCGAGAACGGGACCACCATGCTCGTAAGCCTTCCAAAACGATCCGCAGCGTTAACCGAACAGTAAAACGAAAGGGGTCCCGAGCAACAGGAGTACAATTGCTGCTATTGTTGCCAGCTGTTGGGAGATGGAAGATGGACTGCGATGGCTACCCACGCGTTCCCATGCCGTTGATGTGCACCGCCTTTGTGCCGGGGCAGATTGACGCTGCGGTTGCAGGCATTTCCGACCCCGATTCGCGCGCCATCGCCACGGCAGAAGCGCTGTACTTTCGCGGACAGGCCGCCCTCGCTGCCGAGACAGCACGCCCCTATCTTGATGCCACCGATCCCGCACTGCGCTATTCCGCATGCTTTATCTGCGGATACGCCAGTCTGTCGCTCAACCGTATCGCCGATGCCCGCCGTTGCCTTGCGGGCATCCTCGATACACCGGCCGACGAGGAATCGCCCGCCGTCCACGCCACGCATATCCTGTTCGCCTCCGCCGCGAGCGTCCTGCTGCACTTGCCTTCCCCGTATTCTGCCGAAGAGTTTTATCCACTTGCGGCGCATCTGCCCGAAGGCCTGCGCCTGTTCGCCAGTTACGTGATGGCGCATGCCCTGTACCTGCGCGGCGAATATGGCCGCAGTCTGGGCATGGCGGAAAACGCCCTGATCATGAAACAAGGGAGCTATCCGATCTCGGAACTGTTCCTGCACCTGGCAGCTTCCATGGCATGCATGAGCCTCAAGGACATCGACGCCGCAAAAACGCACTTCGGAGTTGCTTGGAACATTGCGCGTCCCGACGGCCTTATCGAGCTCATTGGCGAGCATCACGGCCTTTTACAGGGGCTTATCGAGGCATGCCTAAAAACGCAATACCCTGACGACTTCGCGCGCATCATCGAGATCACGTACCGCTTCAGCTACGGCTGGCGGCGCATCCACAACCCCGATTCGGGCGAGGACGTTGCCGACGATCTAACGACCACGGAATTCACCATGGCCATGCTCGCCTGTCGTGGGTGGACCAACGCCGAAATCGCACGCCATATGGGAGTATCGCCGGGCACCGTCAAAAACCGCCTATCCGGCGTATACGCAAAGCTTGACATCGGCACACGCGCCGAGCTGGTCGCGCATATGTTACGTTAGCGACCGGACTACCAAGCGCATCGAACGCGTTCCGGAACCCGGCGCTTCGCTCGATCAATTTGGACATTTTGACCCTTGAACGGCACTACCGCCACGGGGCGCCTTCTCGCAAAATTGGATTATTTCCACCGATACCTGCGGGATGGGAGCCAAAGATGCTTGATCGCCGTTCGTTACTTGTTGCCGGAGCGTCCTCGCTGGCGAGCATTATGTTGCCGCGCGTGCCGGGAAGCGCAAACGCCTTCATATTGCCGTTCGCCCCCGCCGAGGCATACGCCGACGAAGATGATCCCTTCAAGGTCTTGGTGCTCTCGCGCACCATGTTTGGTGTGGTCGTGGTCGACGTCGCCAACAAGAATACGCCCATCACGGGTGCCCAGGTCACGCTCATATCGCGCTATGCCGCAGGCAAGCAGCTCACCGCCACGACCGATGACGAAGGCACGGCCATCTTTGAGGTCGCCCCTCTTTCAGAAGGCTACGTGGACGAGACAACGCTTCTCGACGCGTACGACTTTAACGGCGGCATCTCCATTAGCATGGCGGGCTACCGCGATGTCGAGATTCCCCTTGCGCGTATCCAGGGCGGCACCGCTATTGCCGCACCCACACGTCCGCTCTCCGATGGCGAGCCGTACTTTCGACAGCTCACGTTCGACGAATGGGACATCCAGTACGCCGACGCCACGTTTATGGCAATGCCAGCGGACGAAGCAGCAAACGACCAGCCCGACACGCACGCTTTTACCGTGCAGGCTCATCTGCCGCAGGGCGGGCAGGCAACGTTGCATATCAATAAAGTGATGCCCTCTGCGGGCAGCTCAACCGAAACCGTCACGCAGATCGGCCAGATCAAGGCCAGCGCATCGGGCGCGGATAATCTGGCGACGTTCACGCTCGAAGACACGTTCCTCGATGCAGCTTCGGGCCTTCTGGAGGAAGGGTGCAAGCTGCGCTTTATGCTCGACTACCAGGGCAAAACCTACACGCTCTCATCCCCTATGGCCGTTGTCACCGCGCCGGCCGCAAAGGCGGAATCGGGCTCGACCACCATCATTCCCACCACCATGGACCAAGAGATCACTCCGTTTGATTTCCCCGCGGCGTTTCCCGGTATCGGCGGCAATAAGTTCACGTGCTGGATGCCCACATTTCCCATTCTGTTCGATTTCTCGTTTGCTGGATACGTGCTGTTTGGCGGAGGGTACAAACCAGCTAGCTATATGAACGATTCGGGCAACCCTGATCCGGAATACTGGAAGAAATCGCCGCGCGAGTCGGGCGCCAAGCAGGCAAACCGCTACCTCGACGAGATGGAGGGGAAGTGGAATCAGTACAAGAGGATGAGTGCCGGTTCGGGCACCGATCCAAGAAACACCAAGCTCCTTCGCCACCATTGCACGCCGCTGTTCACGATGGATATCGCCACACAACTGTACGGCTCGCTCGCCTACGATTGGGTGGGCAAAACCTGGGGTAACAACAACGACCCCGCATACGGCAATATTAAGGCCCTCTTCCAGGTAAGAACCGACCTCAATTGGACCGAGCAGTTTACCCTAGGACCGGTGCCATTTTTCCTAAACGTCAACCCCTGGGTGCTGGCAAAACTGGCGCTCGCCGTGGGTGCCCACACGCACGGCAGCGGCGCGGCGTTTTTTAAAAACATTTCGCTCGACTATTCAAACACGTCGGGCTCGTTCACCATCCAGATCGGGCTTGCCGTCACCTTTGGCGCCGGCGTTGCAGGCGTCGCTTCGTCTGCCGTGCGCGGCGCCGCATCCCTCACGCTGTTCATTGGGTACGAAAAGGCAGATGGACACCAGCTTCCGCGGCTGCGTGTAGGTGCAGACGTCGATGTCGACGTGATACTCCAGTTCGTAATGTTCAAGTGGACCACCAAGGCTTGGTCGGGGTCGTGGCCCACACTCATCGATTCGTGGAATATGTCGGTGAACAATGGCGACCAGTATGGGCTCCAGCGCTCTGAGCTCGCATTGGATGGAGATACGCCTTATACGCTGGATGCCTGCTTCGGCTCGGCCGGCAACATTGAGGCGGGCGGCGTGCCGCAATTTATCGCATCGGCCACCATCGTCACCAACGCCGAACTGCTCGCACGCGCCGAGGTTAAGGCCACTGCCGTAAACGCCGCGCCTGTCGTGCGCGATTGGGATCAAGCGGTCACGCGCATTGAGCTCGAGGCGGATGCAGAAAGCGACGACACGGGACAGATCGAGCATTTCGTCCACGTGCTGATGGAGAACGACGAAAACGCCGCGCCGATGTATGAGTACACCTACATCGGTCAGGCAACGAACACCGCTGCCGACCCGAACGCCGATTCTGCCGGCGTGTCGGAGGACGAGCGTGGCGGCATCAAGCCCTCGAGCGACAACGTGCTGTTTGCTGGCGTGCTCAGCGAAGCCCACATGAAGCTGGCAATGATTGCCGGCGTAGAATGCCTGTTCCGTATCGCCTCGGTGCGCTACGGCGACAATGGTCGCTCGCGCCTGGTGGTACACACAAAGGCAAACGGAACGTGGTCCGCTCCCACGCCTGTGGACTTTCCCCTTGGGTTTGGCGAGGGCGACGTGGAGCGCGACAGCATATACGATTACGACTTCGACGTAGTGGAATATACGGACGGAAGAGGAAACCAGGACGCCTACGTGCTGCTGGTCTCGGGCGAGCGCCCCGCCGGCGACGACACCCTTTTCGATATGGCAAGCACAGCCGGCATACTGTCCGTTGTGCGCCTGCGCATAAGCAACGACGGAGTTCGCGTGGTATCGCACACGTCGTGGCGCAGCATCTCGCGCGGCCGCCTTCAGGAGGATGGCTACCATTGCCTGCAGTGCCCACGCATCACGGTGGGCAAGACACTTGTCAACGGGCGCCTGTCGGGCGCCTACCTCCACCGCCGCGGAACCACCGCAGAAAAGGCGCTCGGCAGCGAGGCCGAGGTTGCGCTGGAGTGCTTTACCCTGTGGTCGGACGTTTCGGGCGACAGCCTGACGTTCCGCCAAGTTCTCCGCTTTCCGCAGGCACCGTCGAGCATCGAGCTCGGCGCGCCCGAGAATATCAACGGCAAAATGGTGGTGCCCGTTGCATACGAGACCGCAGGCGGTTGTGGCTGTGCATCGTACGCCGTGATCGGCCAGTCCATTGCGGGCTGGGGCGTTATGTCGCCAGATGCCACAGTACCCCACGCGGTGCCGTGGCCGCAGCACACGGGCTTTTTGGCTACCGTCAACGAGCAACTGCAGCATATTACTTGGACGCGAGGCGCATCGGTATTTGCAACGCAGCCCGTGGGTGCCGCAGGCTGCGGCCCGGCATCGTTTAGCGTAAGCAACAACGGCAGGTGCGTGCTCTATGTAGAGAACACCGATGGCAAAGTGGGACAAACCTACGACGAAGAAGGCAACCCGGTAGCAGTGATGGGCAAGCACTTCCGCATCTTCGCCAGCACCTTGGCAGGCGATCTGTTCACGGAGCCGTTCGTGATGTGCGAGCTGGACCATCCCGTCGATCAGATAACGACATTTTTGACGTCGGGGAGCATGCTCTCCGCGCTCGCCACGCACATTGTGAGCGCGGAGAAGAGCGAGGCAGAACTACACGGCATCGAAGTGCCCTTGGTGGCGTGTGCCACTCCGACGGGCGCGGTCGCTACCTCGGGCGCGGTGGTGCCCGGAGCAGCAGGCGAATCCTTCATGGTCACGGTGCGAAACGACGGCAACACCTTGCTGACCGCCGGCACGATCGATCTGTACCGAGAGGGCTCCAGTCAGCCGTTCTCCAGCGCATCCATCGGGTTCGGAGTGAACGCACGCATGGCATCGATCTACGATCCAGAGCTTGCCGAGGACGCTTCGGCCAACGACATGACACACGTGAAGTACACGCTCGAGACGCTGGGCGCACATTTTGCAACGCACCCGCTGGTAGCCGACAGTGGCAACGCCGTGCTGGCACCGGGTTGCACGGCACAGTTCCGCATGAGCTTCGCCATCCCCGAGAGTTGGAGCGACGAGGTGGGCAAACGTGTAACGCTGTATGCGAAGGCGCGTAATCTGGTGGCGCTCGATCCCGTAACGCTCGAGGAAATTCGACCGGGCGCAAACTCGGCGCTGGGTGCCGTACTGCACGAGCTTCATGTGCCCGACGCGGCATGCGAACGCTCAGAAGTTCAGGTCGGCGTATGCGACAACGCGGATACGACGGGGCTTCACGATGCACCGATGACGGCGGACGGCAGTGGCGGCTCCGGCGGAAGCAGCTCCGGTAGCGGCAGTGGCTCTGGCAGCGGAAAGGATCACGGCAATAACAAGCGCCCCGGAAAAGCGGGCGCGCTTGCGGGCACGGGCGATGTCAACGCTCCCCTTACGGCAGCCGCAGCAGCACTCGCCGCAGCAGGCGCCGGCCTCGTCGCCTACAGCGCCCGCCGCACGGCGCTCGAAACCGACACCGCTGATGAGGTCAATTCGGATAGGCCTCGCTAGCTCTCAGTTACCTTTGCGAGAGACGCCGACTCGGCTCATCGAACACCAAAAGGGGCTGGTTCTGGATACCCAGAGCCAGCCCATTTCGCATTAGATATCATCAGGGGAGTCGAGTTCTGCCTCGAGCTTGGCACGGCGTCTTTTCGCCAACAATCCGCACGACATGTCTTCGACAGCGTATCCAACCGCAAACGCAGCAAGACACATTCGGCCGTCTTCAAACTTACTCGGACAGAGCCGACTCGGTTTTGTCCGAGTAAACGAATCTCCATCGAACTCCGAACGATTGTTCGATGGATTTCGTGTTGGTTGGAATCGTCTGTGGGCTGGGCTATGCTACCTTGACTATCTATATGACTTAAACGCAGCAAGGGAGCACCGAGAGAGCGAGTATGGCAAAAAACACCGCAAACTATGGTAACGACAGTATCCGCCAGCTCAAGGACGAGGAGCGCGTACGCCTGCGCCCTGCCGTTATCTTTGGCTCGGACGGACTCGATGGCTGTGCACACGCTGCCTTCGAGATCCTGTCCAACGCCGTTGACGAGGCGCGCCAGGGCTACGGCAAGCTCATCACCCTTACCGCCTTTCGCGATGGTTCCATTCAGGTAGAGGACAACGGCCGTGGCTGCCCGCTCGACTGGAACCCTTCCGAGAAGCGCTTTAACTGGGAGCTCGTCTTTTGCGAGCTCTACGCCGGCGGCAAGTATAACAACAACCAGGGCGGCGACTACGACTTCTCGCTCGGTACCAACGGCTTGGGCTCGTGCGCGACCCAGTACGCATCCGAGTACATGGACGTCACGGTTTGGCGCGACGGCAACAAGTACTCCCTGCACTTTAAGAAGGGCAAGGTCGTCGGTGCCAAAAAGAAGGCACTCGAGATTGAGCCCAGCGACGAGGATCGCACCGGCACCACCATTAAGTGGCGTCCCGATCTTGAGGTCTTTACCTCCATCAGCATCCCCCACGACTGGTATCGCGAGACCATGCGCCGCCAGGCCGTGGTCAACGACAACGTGACCTTCCGCCTGCGTATCGAGGGCGACGATGGCGAGTTTTCCGAAGAGGATTTTTGCTATCCAAAGGGCATCGAGGACTACGTGCTCGAGAAGGTCGGTACCGACTACCTCACCGAGCCCTTCTTTATCGAGGCCGACCGTCGCGGTCGCGATCGCGAGGACCTGCCCGACTACAACGTGAAGATTACCGCGTGCATGTGCTTCTCGCGCACCTTCATGATGCAGGAGTACTACCACAACTCATCGTGGCTCGAGAACGGCGGTTCGCCCGAGAAGGCCGCCCGCAGCGCTCTGACCAGTGCCATCGATGCTTACATTAAGCAACAGGGCAAGTACAACAAAAACGAGAGCGGCATTAAGTGGCAGGATGTCCAGGACTGTCTGGTGCTGGTGACCAACTGCTTCTCCACCCAGACGTCCTATGAAAACCAGACTAAGAAGGCCATCAACAACCGCTTTATCCAGCAGGCTATGACGGCCTTCTTTAAAGAGCGCCTCTCGACCTACTTGATCGAGAACAAGGACGCCGCCAACAAGATCATGGAGCAGGTACTCATCAACAAGCGCTCGCGCGAGAATGCCGAGAAGACGCGCCAGAGCATCAAAACCAACCTGCAGCAGAAGACCGACATGGCCAACCGCGTGCAGAAGTTCATCGACTGCCGCTCCAAAGATAAGAACCGTCGCGAGATCTACATCGTAGAGGGCGACTCGGCAGCAGGCGCCATCCGTACGTCGCGCGATGCCGAGTTCCAGGGCGTTATGCCCGTCCGCGGCAAGATCCTCAACTGCCTGAAGGAGGATTATCCGCGTATCTTTAAGTCCGACATCATCATGGACCTCATGCGCGTGCTGGGCTGCGGCGTGGAGATCAAAGACAAGCGCATCAAGAACCTTGGCGCCTTTGACCTGGACAACCTCAACTGGAACAAGGTCATTATCTGTACGGACGCCGACGTCGACGGTTACCACATCCGCACGCTTGTGCTCACCATGCTCTATCGCCTGGTGCCCACGCTCATCGAAGAGGGTTACGTGTATATCGCCGAGTCGCCGCTCTACGAGATCAATTGCAAAGAAAAGACCTACTTTGCCTACACCGAGCTCGAAAAGAACGGCATCCTTAAGGAGATTGGCGACCAAAAGTGCTCCATCAACCGCTCCAAGGGTCTTGGTGAGAACGATCCGGACATGATGTGGCTCACCACCATGAACCCCGAGACGCGTCGCCTGATCAAGGTGGAGCCCGAGGACGTCACCAAGATGGAGACCATGTTTAACCTGTTGCTGGGCAACGACGAAGCGGGCCGCAAGCGCCATATCTCCGAGCACGGCAAGGAATATCTGGACCAGCTGGACCTGCAATAGCAGCAAATCGATAACGACGGCCCATAAGAAGTTCAAGAGGAAATCGTGGCAAAGAAGAAGACGAAGAACCAGCCAAAGAAAAAGCAGGTCAACGCCGAGAACGTCATCGGCCTGCACTCCGAGGTCACCGACCAGCCGATCACGCAGACGCTCGAGGTCAACTACATGCCCTACGCCATGAGCGTCAACGTCTCGCGTGCATTCCCCGAGATCGACGGCTTTAAGCCCTCGCACCGCAAGCTGCTCTACACCATGTACAAGATGGGTCTGCTCAAGGGCGAGCGCCAGAAGAGCGCCAACATCGTGGGCCAGACCATGAAGCTCAACCCGCACGGCGATGCCGCGATCTACGAGACGATGGTGCGTCTGGCAACCGGCAACGAGGCGTTGCTCGCCCCCTTCGTGGAGTCGAAGGGCAACTTTGGCAAGTACTATTCGGGCGATCTAAGCTACGCCGCCTCGCGTTATACCGAGGCCAAGCTCTCCCCCATCAGCGCAGAGATCTTCAAGGACATCGACAAGGACCCGGTCGACTTCGTCGAGCTGTGCCGGGATATCGACAGCGACACCGTGGACTTTGTGGACAACTACGACAACACCATGACCGAGCCCACGCTGCTGCCCACCACGTTCCCCAACATCCTTGTCTCGGCCAATAAGGGCATCGGCGTCGCCATGGCGTCCGACATCTGCGGTTTCAACCTCAACGAGGTCTGCACCGCCACCATGCACTACCTGCAGGACCCTGACTGTGACCTGCTCGAGTACATGCCCATGCCCGACTTCTCGACCGGCGGCGAGATTATCTACCGCCGCGAGGAGATGGAAAAGATCGTCGAGACCGGCCTTGGCAGCTTCCAGATCCGCTCCCGCTGGCGCTGGATTCCCGAAGAGCGCATTATCGAGGTCTACGAGATCCCCTACACCACCAAGACCGATGTCATCATCGAGCGAATCGTCAAGCTCTCCAAAGAGGGCAAGGTCAAGGAGATCGCTGACATCCGCGACGAGACCGACCTCTCGGGCCTGCGCATCGCCATCGACCTTAAGCGCGGTGTCGACCCCGACAAGCTCATGGCCAAGCTCTATCGCTCGACCACACTGCAGGATTCGTTCTCGTGCAACTTCAACGTGCTGGTCGATGGTTACCCTCGCGTTATGGGTGTGCGTCAGATCCTGCACGAGTGGGTCAAGTGGCGTATTGAGTCCACGCGTCGCCGTATCAACTTTGACCTGGGCAAAAAGTCCGAGCGCCTGCACCTGCTGCACGGCCTCGAGGCGATTTTGCTCGACATCGACAAGGCCATCGCTATCATCCGCGGCACCAAGCTCGAAGCCGAGGTCGTGCCCAACCTTATGCGCGGCTTCGACATCGACGAGACCCAAGCCGAGTTTGTTGCCGAGCTTAAACTCCGCAACATCAACGAGGAGTACATCCTCAACCGCACCAAGGACATCGCCAAGCTAGAGGGTGAGATTGCCGAGCTTGAGGAGATCCTCTCCAGCGAGGAGAACATCAAGAAGGTCATCAGCGACGAGCTGGCCGCAGTCAACAAGAAGTACGTGATGCCGCGCCGCACGGGCAGGATTGAGCCCCATGAGGTTATCGAAGTAAGCTTGGAGCCCGAGGTCGAGGAGTACCCGGTCACCATCATGCTCTCGCGCGATGGCTACCTTAAGAAGATGACAGACCGCGTGCTCAAGAAGGCGACCACGCTCAAGTACAAGGACGGCGACAAACCCTTTATCGAGTTTCCGTCCTCCAACACCCACGAATTGCTGGTCTTTACCAACAAGAGCCAGGTGTACAAGTGCAAGGTTGCGGCGTTTGAGGATACCAAGTCGGCACAGCTGGGCTCGTACCTGCCGACCGATCTTGAGATGGAACCCGACGAGAGTGTCATCTGGGTCATCGACCCCGAGGACTACAAGGCCGACGTGCTGTTCGTCTTTGAGAACGGCCGCGTGGTGCGCGTCGCGCTTTCTGGATACGTCACCAAGACCAACCGCAAGCGCCTCAAGAACGCCATCTACGGTGGCAGCAAGCTACTGTATGCCCAGGTGCTCAAGGAAGATCGCGACATCGCGCTGGTCTCGAGCGACTATCGTTTGATGAACTTCAACACGTCGCTACTCAAGACCAAGACGACCACCAACACGCAGGGCGTCCAGGCTTTCACGGCCAAGAAGGGCCGCTCGGTCACCACCGTCGGCACGACCGAGGAGATTCTTGGCGCCGGCGTCTCGGCCGAGAAGTTCACTGCACAAAGCCTTCCCTCTGCCGGTGCCCTCATGAAGGAAAACGACATGCCGAGCTTGTTTGACTAAAACAACAGTGGCCAAACCGTCATGGGTTTACAAAGCAGCGGGGCCCGGAGCGCAGCAACATCGCGCTCCGGGCCCCGCTCGTTGCAACGTAGTCGGAATAATAGAACTCCCCGTTTTTCACTCCTGCAATCCCACGGCACAAGACATGTTAAGCCGTTAGCAAAACTTGCAAAATTTAGCAAAAGTTGCAAAAGTTAGCAAAACCTGCAAAGGGGCCACCATGGATTGCAGCAAATGTCTCCGCCATGCCAGGCATGCTCGAAGATATTATCGAGCGAACCAAAGAAGCCGCAGATAGTTACCTCTCACAGCCTCATGCGCGCATAAACGGCGTTCAAATTGGTCCAGTGGGCATCGATTGGACATATGCTCAAGAGGCCCAGGGCAACTGGCGCACACGTATGAATGGCATCTTTAAGCAACTCGAAAAACATGACATCGGACTTCTCATCACCATCGATGAAGTCACCGTCGATCTCGAAGAAATGCTTCAATTTGCCTCTGTTTACCAGCACTATGTACGCGAAGGTAAAAAAGTTGCACTACTCATGGCAGGACTGCCCTACAAAGTATCGGCGTTGCTGCGCAACGATTCCGTCTCGTTCCTCAGGCGTTCCCAATATCATCAGTTGGGACGAATCACTGACGTTGAAATTGCAAACGCATTCCGCAAAACCGTTGAGGCCGGAGGCCGCTCAATCACGCCAGAAGCGCTCGAGGATGCGGTGAAGGCCGTCGACGGATTTCCCTATATGATGCAGCTCGTCGGATATCGCACATGGGATGTTTCGGAGAACTCGCCCAAAATCAGTGCACCTGATGTACAGCAGGGTTCTCTGCTTGCCCACATGGAGCTGCGCGATCGAATTCTCGAAACTACCTATCGGGAGCTTTCCGATAAAGACATTGAGTTTTTGCTCGCGATGCTGCCCGATTCTGGCCCCAGCAGGGTCTCGGAGATAGCCAAACGCATGGGCGTCGCCAGCAACTACGCAAGCCAATACAAACGCCGCCTCCTGGAGGACGGCGTCATTGGAGAGCGCGGGCGTGGTCTCGTTGGCTTTGACATCCCCGCGTTCAGGGAATTCTTGAACGAGAAGGCGTTTTAGCACACCGGAATTGTCCGCGGAAGCATCAACGCATGGCAATCAGCATTCCTCTTGGTAAGAATAGCAAGCATTTTCCACCAACACCGATCGCCATGCGTTCCTCTTGTCCTTAGGCGAGCTTGCGAGCGAGCTCTCGCACCTCCTCCAACTTAGGCGACGATGCCATGCTGTCGCGCTCGGTCATACCGCTGATGGTGACAATGCCCCGGTCCTCCCACTTGCAGTACGCGCAGGTTGACTTGTACATAGCGATCGCCGCATCATAGACGCCCTCGCTGTGGCTATCGAGCAAAAGGGCCGTCTTGGTGAACGGGAAGCCCGTAGCACCAAAGGCGTACAGGCGGTCGATGGCGGCCTTCTCCTGCGCAGTGATATCGAACCAGTAGATAGGCGAAGCGAAGACAACCATATCGGCGCCTTTCAACGACTCGATCACGTCGGCCATGTCATCCTTCTGCACGCAGGTGCCCTCATGGGTAAAGCAGTACTGGCATCCCAGACAACCAGCGATCTTTTTGCCGGCAACGCGGATGACCTCGACCGTATGGCCGACCTCGCGCGCGGTCTCGGCAAACGCCTCGACCATGGTGTCGGTATTGGCGCCCTTACGCGGGCTACCACTCAATACAACGATATTCATAGGATTCCCTCTCCTTCATGCTGCAGGCGCGCAGCATGTTTTCTTGTAACCAAAACGAATGGAGCTATTCAAGCACCTCGTTTCAGCTACTCCCACTCTTTAGAAGAATCGTTGCTGGAGACTTGGCATTGAATCGAGGCACGCCTTATTTCAGATATTCCTCAAAGAATGCCTTCAGCTTTCCAAACGGAATGATGTCCATCTGATCGTAAAGGTCGGTGTGGCTGGCACCAGGGATAATGAGCAATTCCTTGTTGTCCCCCGTCAGCTTGCCGTACGCGGTTTCGCTGAAATAGCGGGAGTGCGCCTTCTCGCCATGCACCAGCAACACAGCAGAGCGGATTTCGCTGCTGTATTGCAAAATCGGCATATTCAAAAATGACAGCGAAGACGTCGCATTCCAGCCACCGTTGGAGTTCAGGCTGCGGGGATGATAGCCTCGCGGAGTTTTGTAGTAGGCATAATAGTCCGCTACAAACTGCGGCGCATCCTCCGGTAGCGGATCGACCACGCCGCCCGCCAGCGCATAGCTGCCGTTTTTATAGTCCTCGGTGCGCTGCGCGTTCAGCGCTTTCCGCTTTTCAAAGCGCGCCTGCTTGGAATCCTCGGCGTCAAAATAGCCGTTTGCGGTCACGCGGGTCATATCGTACATGGTCATAGCCGCGGTAGCTTTGATACGGGTGTCGATGGCTGCCGCATTGACTGCCATGCCGCCCCAACCGCAGATACCGATGATGCCGATACGCTCCGGGTCAACGCTTTCCTGCACAGAGAGGAAATCCACCGCTGCGCAAAAGTCCTCGGTGTTGATGTCCGGCGATGCTACATAGCGGGGCGTGCCGCCGCTCTCGCCGGTATAGGACGGGTCAAAGGCAATTGCGAAAAATCCCAGCTCCGCCATCTTCTGCGCGTACAGACCGCAGGACTGCTCTTTCACCGCGCCAAACGGGCCGCTGACGGCGATGGCGGGCAGCTTGCCTTCCGCGTTCTTAGGCACGTACACGTCGGCAGCCAGCGTGATGCCGTATCGGTTGTGGAAGGTCGCCTTGCTGTGCTCAACCTTGTCGCTTTTGGGGAATACCTTGTCCCATTCCTGCGTCAGTTTCAACTGCTCCATGCCTAAGCCTTCCCGTCAATCGCTTTAAGGTATTGCTCGTCGTCCACGGGCTCCAACCACTCGTTGGAGGCCTCCTCGCCCGGAACCTCCACCGCGAGATGGGAGAACCAGCTGTCGGGCGCCGCACCGTGCCAATGTTTCACACCCGGGGCGATGTTGACCACGTCGCCAGGGCGCAGTTCCTGTGCCGGTTTACCCCATTCCTGGTAAAGCCCTCGACCGGCCACGCAGACGAGGATCTGTCCGCCACCGCTTTTGGCGTGATGGACATGCCAGTTGTTGCGGCAGCCGGGCTCAAACGTCACATTGTAAACGCCGACTTGCTCGGTGGAAAGGGGCGCGAGGTAGCTTTGCCCGATAAAGTACTTCGCAAACGCGTCGTTGGGGACACCGATAGGAAAGGCCATCTCGTTTTGATGCTCAGCTCTTGCATCAGCGGCATCATCATCTGCCCAGACCTCCTTCGCCATGCGAAAGGCCGCCCACGCCTTGGACCATCCCGCATAAAACGCCGCATGCGTAAGGATTTCCGCTATCTCAGCCCTAGTCACCCCGTTGTTCTTTGCGGACATCAGATGATATTGGAACGAGGAGTCCGTCAGCCCCTGTGCCATCAAGGCAACCACCGTCACCACGCTGCGGTCTCGAAGGGAAAGCCTGTCTTCTCGGCTCCATACCTCGCCGAACAGCACATCGTCATTGAGCTGTGCAAATTTGGGGGCAAAATCCCCCAGGGCGTCTCTGCCCGCCGTCTGTTTAATTGCCATGATCGATTTCCTCCTATCGATGGTTCTGGACACGAATCCGTCTCCGCGCGGCTAAGTAGCCCGCCAAGATTTCCATGCCCATTCGTCGCGCCCGTTCCAGAGCGGGATGCCCGGCGATATCGCCCACACCGCTCACGCCGCCGGCGAAAACCGTTTTGCCCATTACGGATCACCCCTTGCGCTACCGATTTATATTGACGAGAATGAAGGTAATACCTAAACCTGACTTTAGGTCAAGGAGTGAATTCGAGATTTATTCGGAGGGGCCATGTACACAATCGGACAGGTGGCGGAAATGTTCGGCTTGCCCGCCTCAACGCTGCGGTATTACGACAAGCAGGGATTGTTCCCGGGGCTGGAGCGGACGTCCGGCATTCGTCGATTCGGCGACACGGAACTCGAGGCGCTTCGAGTCATCGAATGCCTGAAGAAAGCGGAGATGGAGATCAAGGACATCCGTCTGTTCATGGAATGGTGTGCGGAGGGCCCGTCCACTTACCCCCAGCGCAAGGCCATGTTCGAGGAGCGTAAGGCCCATATGGAGTCGGAGATCGAGAGCATGAACCGCGCGCTGGACATGTTGAAGTTCAAATGCTGGTACTACGGGCAGCTGAATCAGGGCAACAGCGAGGCTGAGCTGAAGGCACTGATTCCCGACGGCTTGCCAGAAGGAATCAAAGAGGCCTACGAAAACGCTCACGCTCGATAGTGCCGTCCGATGCTCAAAGGAGTTCGTCAAGGAGTTCTTTTTCGGGTAGCAATGAAAAAAGAAGGCCGCCGAACCAGAAGATTCGGAGGCCTTTATTCCTGCCACTTTGCTGATAGCGCAGTTCAGTGGCGATGCCGAAACGATCGATAATCCTCTTTGACGCTTGTTTAGCGAAATGGGAAGCGCATGACAGCCATCCAGCGAGCCCTGGGGTATCCGGGCAGAAAGGGCCTGTTGGCGAAATGGATCGACCGCTACATCCGCTGGGGCAAAAGATCACTTGTCCAGCGGCTGCATGATTTCTAATATGATTCCATCTGGATCCCGAAAGTAGAAGGCTCTGCTCCGGCCAAAGCCATCCTGCCGAAAATCAAATATCTGGGGAGCGGAGAAACACTCCACACCCTGCTCCACCAGTTTTTGATAGACCGCATCGGCATCCTCTGCATAGAAGCAAAGTTCTGATATGGAAGTTGTGAAAAGATCCGCGGGCTTGCGGTGAATTTCATCCTCCACAAACTGGATTAGTTCCACCGGCGGCATATGCAGCTGATCCGAGCCGTTCAGATAAGCAACCCGAGCCTTGCAGTTTTCTCGCCGGAACATTGCCTCCGTCTCTTTGCCCTCCATCAGGAGCTCCCCCTGATACTGAAGGCCCAGCACATCCCGATAAAACGCCACGGAACGGCCCAGGTCGCTGACAGTCAATCCCACATGGTAGATCTGTCCAATCATAAGTTCCTCCTCGTTAGTTGTTTTCTGCTGGTTCAATGAAGGCATGGAACAGAAAGGCAAGCCCAATTGTTAAGATAATGTGGCAGATTCCGGCAAGCCCTCCGATTATGTGATCCATAAAACTACCCATCGGAACTGCTTCGGTAAGAATAACGAAAGCACCAGGTCAAATGCCCCTATGGGTACCAAGAAGCTCAACTGGTTATTAAATGGGTACCGAACGTCAATGTAATCTTTGCTGAATTTAAACTTAATATCAAGGCTAGCTACGCGAATAATTGCTCATAAAGGGACACCCCTGAAAAATTGATGCCCCGATATCCAGCGTTGTCTGAGCTCACAGCAACCATGAGCTCAGACGACTTGCTGCAGAAAACCGATACGATACAAAAAAGAGAAGTGCCCCGTGATACCACAGGGCACTTTTAACAACTAATGCTCTTTTAAACGGAATTATTCCCACTCGGTTTCGAAACTTGAATTTTTTTGAAGTTTCGAAACCGAGTGGGAATATGCGCAAAGACGCGTCGGAGGGGTAAGCCCCAGCCACGTCATGTCGGCAGCGATGAAGGGCGCGTCCGCGCGTTCTACAATGCGGGCACCAGAGATGAAAACACAGTCTACATCGGGTAGTCGTGGG
>ENA-OPAL01000693-OPAL01000693.1-human-gut-metagenome-genome-assembly--contig:-NODE-693-length-24663-cov-7.219603_pt1 | contig 24663 bp, 20 predicted proteins | sample MGYA00241057_ERZ501430 | MGnify/ENA primary metagenome ERZ501430 (study PRJEB25962, sample SAMEA2042506) | human gut metagenome | biome: human gut; feature: human-associated habitat; material: faeces...
TTCCAAATACTTTTGAAAAAACATTCATGTTTCTGCTCCAATCATTTTATTCGAATAAGACTGCTGTCTCTGATCTGTCCAATTTTGGATCATTCCAGTTCTCTGTTGATATCCGTTATACTGGATCACATATGGTATATATTCTACCACTTTCCTGTTATAAAAACAATGAACAATTATTTAACAAATCATGTCAGGAACAACAGAAAATATCCCGCATAGGATCCTGTTTTCGAGGATCCCGCGGGATATTACAGATCTTATTTCCTTACTTTTGCATTTTTCACACTGCTCCAGGCACCGTAATATGTCTTTCCGCTCACTTTTTTGTATGCACGGATACGAACATAATAAGTGCTTCCCTTTTTCAAACCGGAAAGTGTTCGGGTCAGTGCACTGGCGGACACTGTCCTGGACCCTCTCATGGACCTTGATGCCGCATACTGGATCTGATAGCCGGAAGCACCAGCTGCTTTTTTCCAGCGGACAGTCAGCTTCCCGGAAGCCTTGCTGGACGGTTTGTACTGCACCGGAGCTGTCAGACGGACGATCCGGCTGCCGTTTTTGTTATAAGCACTTAAAGCAGAGCCCTTGTATGCGCGGACTGTATAGGTATACATGGTTCCTGATTTTACTGATCCGTCTGTATAGACCAGCGTATTGCTTCCGCTTACGGTAGCGATATTGACCCACTTGCTGCTGTTTCCGGTCCTTCGATAAATCTTATAGCCGGAAGCATTTGCAGCTCTTTTCCATTTGAAGACGATGCCGGCAGGGCTGTTGGAAGTGCCGGATAACCCGGGCGTGGTAAGCTTTACCGTTGTAAGGGCCGCGGAACGGAACTGGTATACGGCTGACTGTACTTCATCAGTCTTTTTCCATTCAGCTTTCTGATAAACATACTTCTGGAAAAAGATATACATGTTATAAGTTGCGGCTTTGTTTATTCCTTTGGCAGATCCGATCCGCCAAGTAGTATTCTTCCTGTTATCGGTTGGATTTGGTGAAGTACTCCAGTAAACCGGCACCCACTTCACATCTCCGGGCCCGGGATTTGTATTCGTAGTTCCCGCACCGGTCACGGTAAAATTATAATATTTATTCGGAGTAAATTTCAACGGAGAATCCAGCCCTCTGACGACACTTTCTCTGACATCCGGTATAGAAGGTGTATAGGTCGGTGTCGGCGTTACACCGTAATCCGGAGGTGCAGATGTAAGTGTAGGTTCAGGTGTCGATGTCACATTGTAAGCTGGACGAATCCCTCTGGAATTCAGTCTTAACTTTTTCAGTCCGCTAGTTCTGCCATCCGTGCCCAGTACCTTAAGATACAGATCAAATTCTTTCTCTATATCCAGATTCTTAAGATATATCACAAAGCTTCTGTTTGCGGTAACCACCACACGAGAGCTACCCATATCAAGCTTCGGAACAACAGATGTTCCGTCCTTTTTTCTCGCTACAGCTTTGTAGTAGCAGGCTCCGTTTGCATCAACTTTAAGTGTCACATTTACAGAACTGCGGCTTACCCATTTTTCTCCGGTCCATTTTACGTTTATTTTTGGCACCGGTGTTGGTGTCACTGTCAGTTCAGGATCCGCTGTCGGTGGCACTGTCGGTTCCGGACCCGCTGTCGGTGTCACTGTCAGCTCCGGAGCTGACGCTGACATAGCTTCTGCGTTTTCTTCTTCCATACTGTCTCCTGCTTCTTCAGGTATCAGTTCTGTCAATAATACTTCCGGATCATCCTCACTGGAGATTTCTTCTGAAACTCCTTCCTCAGCTCCGCCGAAAGCATCCTCGCTGTTCTCCGCATTTTCTGCGTTTTCCACATCTTCCATGGTTGCATCGGAAGAGTTATCCACCATTTCCTCAGAAATATCCTCACTGTCTTCTGCAGGCTGCTCAGTCTCTCCCATAGACTCTGTAGTTTCCTCTGCGGAAAACAGCTCCTGGCTGTCCGCAGTATTTTCTGTGATTTCTGCATCACCGCTGCCAAACTCTGCAGCCATACCGGTTGCCGGAAGCACCGTCACACAAAGTGCAGCACTTAAAAAAAGTGCCAGAACTTTTTTCTTCATTTACCTTCCTCCTTTTCTCCGTGAGTTACATATTTGTTATGTCAAGGAGATATTCGCACTTCACACAGTATTATTTTTCAGGAAGTGAGGCTGACTGAAACTTGTACTGTACAGACTGTATCTTATCCGTAGACTGCCATTTGGAATCCCTGCAGGTATATTTGCGGAAGAAAACATACAGATTAAAAGTTCCCTCCTGGTCGATTCCTTCCTTGGAACCGATCTTCCAGGTGCTTCGGATCCGGTTGGAATTCGGATTCGCAGATGTGCTCCAGTAAACAGGCACCCACTTAATGTCTCCGTTTTCCGGATCCTCATTATCGGTACCTGCACCGATAACCTTAAAATCATAAAATGTATCCAGGTAGAATTCCAGAGGAGAATCCAGCCCCTCTACCGTACTGTCCTCTGCCTTTGGTTTGGATGCTTTATGTTTTTTCTCAGAATCTGTTTTTTTCGCCGGGCGGCTGTCCTGATCCAGCTCCATCCGCTTCAGATCACTTAATTTCCCATTCTCATCCTCAATCTGGATATACAGATCAACTGCCTGGCCTGTATCCAGGTCTGCAAGTGTGATCCCGAACTCTTCATCCTCACTGATCAAAACCTCATCATTCACGGTATTTCCGGTCTCGATCTGAGGCACCTGGGGATTTCCGTCTTCCCCCCGCTCTGCCCACTTATAATAGCAGACGCCGTTAACGGCTGACGTAAGCGTTATCTCTGCCTGGGAATAGCTGTCCCATTTAAATCCTGTCCATTGTATTTCTGACTTTTGGGAATCCTTTGTATTGTTTTCTCCGGAACTCAGTTCCAGGTCCTCCACAGTCTGTTCTTTTATGGTGTCACCACTGTTAAATTCCGCTGCCATACAGGTAGCCGGTATCATGGTCATACCAAGAGCTACACTTAAGATCACCACAGGAAGCTTCTTTTTCCTTTCTCCTTTCGCATATGTCTTCATTATATAATTCTCCCCTATTGCTTGCAACAGAAAAGAAGCCTGATTTTGCTGTGACATAAAAGGCTCCGGAAACCTGCCGATTTCTCACACAGATTCCCGGAGCCTTCCATTCAATATTCAGTTGTGATAATAAAATTCCCTATCAGAACTCTGGTTCGATCAGTCCGTAAGTATTTCCTTTACGTTTATAAACTACGTTAACCTGCTCTGTCTCAGCATTAAAGAATACAAAGAAATTATGTCCGAGAAGCTCCATCTGTACGCATGCATCTTCCGGATACATTGGTTTGATCCCAAATTTCTTGGTACGGATGATCTTAACTTCCTCATCCTCTTCATAATCCTTATCAAGGTATGCTTTCTGGAAGTTTGTGGATTCCTGCTGCTTGTCAACGATCTTGTTCTTGTATTTACGAAGCTGACGCTCAATTACCTCTTCAACCAGATCGATGGATACATACATATCATTGCTTACCTGCTCGGAACGGATAATGTTACCTTTCACAGGGATTGTTACCTCGATCTTCTGGCGATCCTTCTCAACGCTTAAGGTTACTGAAATCTCAGTTTCAGGAGTAAAATACCTTTCAAGTTTACCAAGCTTGTCCTCAACAGCTGTTTTAAGTCCTTCTGTTACTGCTATATTCTTTCCACTAATAATAAATTTCATGACTTCCATCCCCTTTGCTGTTTTATGTTGCTATTATAACACATTAAGTTGAATTTTAACATCACTTTTCAAAAATTTTACAAATTTTTTCTAAATTTATTCAATATATTCCTGCAAAAGGATTTTTTTGTCATGAATATGCAACTATTCTACTTCATCTCTGCCAGAACTTCAAACGGTATGCTTCCGCCAAAAATATCCAGTGCACTGCCAACAGTCACGTCCAGTCTTCCCTGTCCTGCCCTTCGAAGTTCCTCAATATCTGCCATGGAGCCGACACCGCCTGCATAAGTTACCGGATGAGCTGTATACTGTCCCAGAAGTTCCGCAAGTTCTGTCTCAACACCATGAGCCTTTCCCTCCACATCCACTGCATGGACCAGAAATTCATCACAGTAACTTCCAAGCTTTTCCATCAGTTCCAGTGTCACGATCTCTTCTGTAAATTTCTGCCAGCGGTCTGTGACAATATAATAGTTACCGTCTTTTTTGCGGCAGCTTAAGTCCAGCACAAGATGTTCTTTTCCTGCTGCATTCCGGATCTTCTCCAGATTTTCCCAGGAGATCACTCCGTTTTTAAACACATAGGAGGTTACGATCACATGGCTGGCACCAGCCTCCAGATACTCTGACGCATTCTCCGGGCAGATACCGCCTCCGATCTGAAGTCCTCTGGGATATCTTTTCAGGGCAAGAAGCGCCTGGGCTTTCGTCGCTTCATAGTTGGGAGAATCTTTTCCGTTCAAAAGGATCACATGACCGCCCTTTAATCCCGCCTTCTTATAAAGCTCTGCATAAAAAGCCGCATCCTGCTCTGACACAAAATTTTCTGCCGCCTGATCACCCTGATCTTTCAGGCTTCCTCCTACGATCTGTTTTACTTTTCCGTTATGTATATCAATGCATGGTCTGAATTTCATAATCCTGTCCTCCGTTTTCTTTCCATGCACTGATAATAGCATCAGAAGCAGTTTTATGCAATGCTGTGGTAAAATATCTGTAGCACCAGGTTACCTTACAGTTGCTGACCACGAAATAAACAGCAACTCTATCTGCCCTCTACCGCATTTCCTACTGCATTGCCAATATCATCCACCGCATTTCCTACGCCGTCGCCCAGGTCCTTCACACTGTCACCCAGCTCACCGGATACCGTTCCGTCATTTCCGGTTCCGTTGGCATCTGTAGTTCCAGGCGCTGCTGTTGTATTATTTCCATTTCCCGCAGGAGTCACGGTAATATTTCCACCGGCCATCTCATTGTTATCTGTGCCAGAATCTTCAATGATCCCGCCGTTGTCCATCACACCGTCATTATCTGTTTCATCTTCCATAATTCCATTTTCTGTGGCAGTATTTTCGTTTGTATTTTTTTTCTTATTTCTCTCATCATTATTTTTCTCGTCCACAGTTTCATCCGCATTATTTACCTCTGTACCACAGGCTGTAAATGTACACAGAGACAGAGTGAGCAAAGTGCCAAAAAGAATCGCCTTCCATTTTTTCATATGATCTTCTCCTTTTTCTGAAAAATTCTGTATTCCTAATATGGCACTTTTTCCAGTATTCTATCCTGGCAAAAATTTCAAAAATATTCTTTGCTATAAGGCCATATAGCGGACATTCGCATTCCGTTCCTCTACATGCTCATGAATGAAATCGCTTCGCAATTTCATTCAAAAAAACGGGCTCCGCTTTTACACGAAACCCGTTTTTATTACCTGTATCATTCTGTTACGGATTAAACTGTCAACCTGTCAGGATCAGCCGATCACGTCACTCATATCGTAACGTCCTGCCGGTTTGCCGGCAAGGAATTTGGCTGCTTCTACAGCACCTTTTCCAAAAATAGCCTTGGAATATGCGGTGTGCTTGAACTCGATCACTTCGTCCTGACCTGCAAAAATGATCTCATGCTCACCTACGATCGTTCCGCCGCGAACTGCGGAAATACCGATTTCCTTGTCATCACGTTTTTCACGTTTCTGGCTGCGGTCATATACATAATGATACTTGTTGTCCATAGCTTCATTAATGCTGTCTGCCAGTGCAAGTGCGGTACCACTTGGTGCGTCTACTTTCAGGCGATGATGTTTCTCAACGATCTCCATGTCAAATCCTGCAGTTGCAAGAACCTTGGCAGCATCCTGAACCAGTTTCAGAAGTGTGTTGATGCCAAGAGACATGTTTGCGGATTTCAGCACTGCTACTTTTTTGGATGTCTCTTCTACTTTTGCAAGCTGCTCCTCGCTTAAGCCTGTGCTGCAGAGAACAACCGGGATCTGGCGTGCGGCACTGTACTCAAGAAGCTTGTCTGTTGCTTTTGCAGAGGAGAAATCAATGATCGCGTCTGCCTCTACCTGACATGTATCAATATCGGTAAATACCGGATAGCTGTTTTTTCCCTGATCTGCAATGTCGATGCCTGCCACGATCTCTGCATCCGGATCTTTCTCCACAATGCCACTGATCACCTGACCCATATGTCCGTTGCAGCCATGCATGATGATTTTTACCATAGTATATTCTCCTTTACCTTCCGCTTACAGTCTGATTATTTTGCAAGCTTAAGGCCGAATTTCTCGATCTCTTTTGCAAGAGCTGCCTTTGTGTCTTCTTCCATCTCGCAAAGTGGCATACGAAGCGGTCCTACGTTCATTCCCATAAGGTTCATAGCTGTCTTAACAGGAATCGGGTTTACTTCGCTGAACAGTGCGTTGATCAGCGGAAGAGCTTTCAGCTGATCCTCTGTTGCTCCCTTGGTATCACCGTCGAAATATTTCATGACCATGTCATGTGTAAACTTCGGTGCAACATTGGAAAGTACGGAAATAACACCAAGTCCGCCAAGAGAAAGAATCGGAAGTACCTGATCATCGTTTCCGGAGTAAAGCTCAAGCTGTCCGTCTGCCAGAGACATCATTTTGGCGATCTGGGAAAGATCTCCGGTTGCTTCCTTGATTCCGACAATGTTCTTTACATTCTTTGCAAGGTAAGCTGCTGTAGCCGGCTGGATGTTGCAGCCTGTACGGCTCGGTACATTGTACATGATGAGCGGAGTTTCCGGAACTGCATTGGCAATTGCTGTGTAATGAGCGATAAGTCCCTTCTGTGTAGCCTTGTTATAATAAGGTGTTACAATAAGAAGAGCGTCTGCACCATAGGAAGCTGCTTCCTTGGACATCATGATTGCTGTCTCTGTACAATTGGAACCTGTTCCTGCGATTACAGGCACACGTTTGTTAACTTTGTCAATTGTGAACTTGATTGTCTGAAGGTGCTCTCCGTGTGTCAGAGTAGAAGATTCTCCTGTTGTTCCGCAGATAACGATGGCGTCTGTGCTGTTCGCGATCTGATCCTCAAGGATCTCCTCAAGTTTCTCATAATTTACCTTACCGTCTTCGTGCATAGGTGTTACGATTGCAACGCCTGTTCCTTTAAAAATTGCCATTTGTCTTCCTCCTTCTTTCTTCTGTGAACTGTTGCTTATTTCCGTTCCTGTCCGGTCAGCTCTGTTGTCATTGTGGTAACACTGTCCACATATGGCTTCAGTGCTTCCGGAAGCCAGCGTCCGGTCATAACTATGTGCATACTTTCATCCTTCTGCTTAAGCATATCGATGATCGTCTCAACTGGAGCGATTCCTTTATCCATAAGCCCGAGGATTTCATCCAGCAGCAGAAAATCACACTCTCCGGTAGCAATTACCTTCCGTGCAAAATTAAGGCCGTTGAGAATATTGGTTCTCTCTTCTGTCTTTTCCTGCTCACTCAGGTCATTATAGCAGGTGTCCATTTTTTCGAAACGGAAAATCTTGAAATCAAGATTATCCAGATCCTCAAGAAAATCCAGTTCTCTGCGTTCCCTGCCCTTGAGAAACTGTATGATGATCACACTTTTTCCCTGCGCGGCAAAGCGCAAAGCCTGGCCGATAGCCAGTGTCGTCTTTCCTTTCCCGTTCCCGCAATAAACCTCTGTTATTTCTCTTTCCATGATTCTTCCTCTTACTGTTAGTGAAACCGGTAATTCCCCATTTTTTTTAATTTTTCTTATATTACCGCAGATTGGCTGGAAATGCAAGTGTTACCTTAATATCCTCACCAATATTCAATAATATGTTCAATGTTACTCAACATATTCCAATTTGCTCACCGAAACTTCATAGGCAATCCTTTTTTCTGTCTCATTTTCACTGATTCGCTTCATATATTCCCTGCTCTGGATCCTGCCCCAGATCAGCACATGTCCGCCTACTTCAAAAGCCGAAGCATATCTGGCATTTCTTCCCCAGCATATACATGGTATGTAATCGGATTTTCCGTAAGGACGGTTGACTGCCATCAGAAGATCCGCAATCTCTCTTCCAAGCGGAGTTTTTCTGTATACAGGCGGTTTGCAGATATACCCGTCCAGAAAAATCTGATTGACCGGTATGGATTCCTCTCCCTCTTCCACAAATTTCACTTCCCTGGCAAACACCGAAAGCACAAGTCTGTTTCTCTTTTCCTCATGACGGTTATAGGACCGGAACTGTCCATGGATCTCGATATACTCTCCCACATAGTCCTGCGTGATATCGATCAGCCGCTCGGACACCATCACCGGAATCCTGTCCTCCGAATCGCTGAGACGTTTTACCAGAATATCCATCATATAAAAACCTTCTCCAAAAACCTGATGGCTGAAGGTAAATCCGGTGGCAATGCGCCCCATAACCGATACCTGATTGTTTTCAATAATTTTATCTGCCATAATAAGTAGCTCTCCTTCCTCTTCGTGTATTTCGTCTATATCAATCTATGTACAGATGCGCTATAATATGCCTGAAAACTGAAAAACCAAAAATATTTTTTTATGTCTTGTAATCTTCCAAAAATGTGATAGACTATAAATTTGGACATCATTTTTAACAAAAAGATTACTTATATATGGAAAGAAAGGATTTGGATTATATGAAGACCAAGCGTGAAGATGTTCGTAACGTGGCCATTATCGCCCATGTCGATCACGGTAAAACAACACTTGTTGACGAGCTTTTGAAACAGAGCGGTGTTTTCCGTGAGAACCAGGAAGTCCAGGAACGTGTCATGGACTCCAACGATATTGAGCGTGAGCGCGGCATTACGATTCTCTCCAAAAACACCGCAGTTCATTACAAGGGTGTAAAAATCAATATCATCGACACTCCAGGCCATGCGGACTTCGGCGGCGAGGTAGAGCGTGTGCTGAAGATGGTAGACGGCGTTATTCTTCTTGTGGACGCCTTCGAGGGTGCCATGCCTCAGACTAAATTTGTACTTCGTAAAGCTCTCGAACTGAACCTGCATGTTATTGTCTGCATCAACAAGATCGACCGTCCGGAAGCACGTCCGGAGGAAGTTGTTGACGAAGTTCTGGAACTTCTCATGGATCTGGACGCATCTGACGAGCAGCTGGACTGCCCGTTCCTGTATGCCTCCGCAAAAGCCGGCTATGCAGTTCGTAACCTTGAGGACAAGCCTGAGAATATGGCTCCGCTTTTTGAGACCATCCTTGATGCAATTCCTGCTCCGGAGGGAGATCCGGACGGAGATACACAGGTTCTTATCAGCACCATCGACTACAATGAATATGTAGGCCGTATCGGTGTCGGTAAAGTTGAGCGCGGAACCATTTCCGTGAACCAGGAGCTGATGCTTCTGAACCATCATGACCCGGACAAACACGAGCGCGTAAAGATCAGCAAGCTCTACGAATTTGACGGCCTGAACAAGGTTGAAGTCAAGAGTGCTACCATCGGAGCCATCGTTGCGATCTCCGGTATTGCAGATATCCACATTGGAGATACACTCTGTGCAGGAGATAACCCGGAGTCCATTCCGTTCCAGAAGATTTCCGAGCCTACCATCTCCATGAACTTCCTTGTAAACGACAGCCCGCTTGCAGGACAGGAAGGTAAATTTATCACTTCCCGTCACCTTCGTGACCGCCTCTACCGTGAGCTGAATACAGACGTCAGCCTTCGTGTGGAAGACACAGATACAACTGAGTGCTTCAAGGTTTCCGGCCGTGGTGAGCTTCACCTTTCCGTTCTTATTGAGAACATGCGCCGTGAAGGATATGAATTTGCAGTCAGCAAACCGGAGGTTCTCTATCATACAGACGAGCGCGGACGCAAACTGGAGCCGATCGAGATCGCATATGTTGATGTTCCGGAGGAATTTTCCGGTACCATCATCCAGAAACTCAGCGAGCGTAAAGGTGAACTTCAGGGTATGAGCACAGCAAGCGACGGAACTGTACGTCTTGAGTTCTCCATCCCTTCCCGTGGACTGATCGGATTCCGTAACGAATTCCTTACCTCCACCAAGGGTACCGGTATCCTGAACACCATGTTTGACGGATATGCACCATACAAGGGAGACTTCCCGTATCGTAAACAGGGTTCCCTCATCGCTTTCGAGGCAGGCGAGACTGTAACTTACGGTCTTTTCTCCGCTCAGGAGCGTGGTACTCTCTTCGTCGGACCTGGCGAGAAGGTTTACAGCGGTATGGTTATCGGACAGAATGGTAAGGCTGAGGATATCGAGCTGAATGTCTGCAAGACCAAGCACCTCACCAACACCCGTTCTTCTTCGGCAGACGATGCGCTGAAGCTTGTTCCGCCTAAGGTATTAAGCCTTGAGCAGGCAATCGAGTTCATCGACCAGGATGAGCTTCTTGAGGTAACTCCTAAGAGCCTTCGTATCCGTAAACGTATCCTGGATTCCAGAGATCGAAAACGTGCTGCATTCCGCAAGAGCTGATAGAATTTTGACGATTATTTATTGTTTACTGGATTCTGGCAGTGTTTTGCAGTTATAAAGGATTCGGATATATCTTTAACACGATTTACACAACTGTCATACGGGAATCATTTCCTGTATGGCAGTTTTTTTCTGGAATCATTTCCTGCATGACCGTTTCTTTCTGCAGGAAGAATCCAGGCTGCAGGATTCTCTGCCTGTGGCGAATTTCCCTGAACAACATCGGGCTTTCCTGCTCGCAGGATTCTGGCAGTTATCTCCTGCCCTGTTTTTCATTTTCAGACAAATCTATCCATTTCTTTCTGCATTCCTGAAAAAAGTCTCCATATATTTTGCTTAATTGTTCTGAAAACTCAAATAATTTCAAGTTTTTTTATCAATTATGGTTTGATGCTTTACCGTGACATAATATTTTTGTGAATTATTTATCAAAATTCTTCGTTATTTTCGTTAATTATTTATCACATTCGCTATTGACGTCTGGAATCTGTTAAATTATAATGTGTTCATGATTGATTGACAAAAGTTTAACGTTAATGTTTTAACTGCATGATACGTTTTGTCTTTTGCCAGCCCCTCATATGTGTGCATGTTTTTTGTCAGTGCTGACAAATATTTAACATGTTTTTTGTGCACAGTGCTGAATTTAAAGATTTTTTTTAAATGATTTTTCAATAATTCAGCGTTCTGCGGAGTGAAATTTACAGTATTTTCCCCTGATTTTCTGTTCGTCATTTTGCACATAGCTGCAAAATTCAGAATTTGCGTTTTTTTCTGAATTTTGATACTATATAATCATCGAAACAGAAAATTCAATCAGATTGAATCAACCAAGCAACGCAGCGCGGGGACTTACAAAAACTCTGCAGCATCTGCCGGCATAAAAAACAGGCCCGCAGAACCACAGATCATTATCATATGAAAACAGGAGGATTCCACATGGCAAAGAAAGAAACTATCCCTACCATCATCGACACTCCAGAAGCCCTGACCGCGAAAATGGCTGCAATGAAAGAAGCACAGAAGATCTTCGCTACCTACACACAGGAGCAGGTTGACAAGATCTTTAAGGCAGCTGCTACTGCCGCCGACAAAATGCGTATCCCACTTGCCAAAATGGCCGTTGAAGAAACAGGCATGGGTATCATGGAAGATAAGGTTATCAAGAACCATTACGCAGCAGAGTATGTTTATAATGCATACAAGAACACACAGACATGTGGTGTTGTAGAAGAAGACAAGGCATACGGAATCAAGAAGATCCTGGAGCCTGTAGGACTGGTTGCCGCAGTTATCCCGACTACCAACCCGACTTCCACAGCAATCTTTAAATCTCTTATTTCTCTGAAAACACGTAACGCAATCATCATCAGCCCGCATCCGCGTGCCAAGAAGTCTACCATTGAAGCAGCGAAAGTTGTTCTGGATGCAGCTGTTGCCGCTGGTGCACCGGAAGGAATCATCGGATGGATCGATATCCCGAGCCTTGAGCTGACCAACATGGTTATGCAGAACGCAGATATCATCCTCGCAACCGGTGGTCCTGGAATGGTTAAGGCAGCTTACTCCTCCGGTAAACCTGCTGTTGGTGTTGGACCTGGAAATACACCTGCCATCATTGATGACAGTGCAGATATCCGTCTTGCAGTTAACTCCATTATCCACTCCAAGACATTTGACAATGGTATGATCTGTGCTTCCGAACAGTCCGTAACTGTTCTGGAGAGCATTTATAAAGAAGTAAAAGAAGAGTTCCTTTACAGAGGATGCTACTTCCTTAAAAAAGACGAGATCGAGAAAGTCAGAAAGACAATCCTCATCAACGGCGCTCTGAATGCCAAGATCGTAGGCCAGAAGGCAGCTACCATCGCCGAGATGGCAGGCGTTACCGTACCGGCTGAGACCAAGATCCTTATCGGTGAGGTTGAGTCCGTTGATATCAGCGAGGAATTCGCACACGAGAAACTTTCCCCTGTACTTGCCATGTACAAGGCTAAGAATTTTGACGATGCTATCGCAAAAGCTGAGCGTCTTGTTGCTGACGGCGGCTACGGCCATACATCTTCCCTCTACATCAACGTGAATGAGACAGAGAAGATGGATAAATTCGAGGCAGCTATGAAGACCTGCCGTATCCTTATCAATACGCCTTCTTCTCAGGGTGGTATCGGTGACCTTTACAACTTCAAACTTGCTCCATCCCTCACTCTTGGCTGCGGTTCCTGGGGCGGTAACTCCGTATCCGAGAACGTTGGTGTCAAGCACCTTCTGAATATCAAGACCGTTGCTGAAAGGAGAGAGAATATGCTCTGGATGAGAACACCGGAAAAGGTTTACTTTAAGAAAGGCTGTATGCCGGTTGCTCTTGACGAGCTCGGTACTGTTATGGGCAAGAAACGCTGCTTCATCGTAACAGACTCCTTCCTCTACAAGAACGGTTACACCAAACCGATCGAAGATAAACTGGATCAGATGGGCATCGTTCATACATGCTTCTCTGATGTAGCACCAGATCCATCTCTCGCTTCCGCAAAAGCCGGAGCCAAGGCTATGACAGCATTTGAGCCTGACTGCATCATCGCTCTTGGTGGTGGTTCCGCAATGGATGCCGGCAAGGTTATGTGGATGCTTTATGAGAATCCGGACGCTGACTTCTCCGATATGTCCATGGACTTCCTGGATATCCGTAAGAGAGTTTACACCTTCCCGAAGATGGGTAAAAAAGCTTACTTCGTAGCAATCCCGACATCTTCCGGTACAGGTTCCGAGGTTACACCTTTCGCCATCATCACAGATCAGGATACCGGCGTTAAATGGCCGCTGGCTGACTATGAGCTTCTTCCGGATATGGCGATCGTAGATACCAACAACATGATGAGCGCACCGAAGGGACTGACCCGTGCTTCCGGTATCGACGTTATGACACATGCAATCGAGGCTTATGTTTCCATGATGGCTTCCGATTACACAGACGGTCTTGCACTGAAAGCGATCAAACTGGTATTTGAGTATCTGCCACGTGCATATAAAGACGGCAACGATGTAGAGGCAAGAGACCATATGGCTAACGCTTCCTGCATGGCAGGTCTTGCATTCGCCAATGCATTCCTCGGTGTTAACCACTCTCTCGCTCACAAACTTGGTGCTTTCCATCACCTGCCACACGGTATCGCAAACGCAGTTGTTCTTCTGGATGTTATGCGTTACAACAGTGCTGAGGTTCCGACCAAGATGGGTACCTTCCCACAGTACCAGTATCCAAAGACACTTGCCCGCTATGCTGAGATCGGCCGTTCTGTAGGTCTTACAGGCAAGAACGATGCAGAAGTATTCGAAAAACTTCTCGCCAAACTGGATGACCTGATGAGAACAATCGAGATCATGCCTACAATCCGTGACTACGGCGTAGATGAGAAATACTTCCTGGAGACTCTGGATGAGATGTCCGAGCAGGCCTTCAATGACCAGTGCACCGGCGCTAACCCGAGATATCCACTTGTATCCGAGCTGAAAGATATCTATCTGAAGGCATACTACGGAGAAATGCCAAAGAAAGAAGAGAAAAAAGCCAAATAAATATGGAACACCCTTCTAAGGGAAACACGGCCGGGAGTTTATTCGCTCCCGGCTGCGTTTCCTTTGCTTATTTCCCTCTTGCAAAAGATCCCCGATACAGTTCTGTATGAACAGGCTGTACCGGGGATCTCTTATATAATCGCTTTATAATTATCGTTTATTCTCGTTAATTTATTTCAGGCCATACTCTGCTGCAAGTTTCTTAAACTCCGGAAGAGAATTTACAATGGTATCATAAGATACACAGTATGCCAGTCTCACATAACCAGGGCATGCGAAGGAGCTTCCCGGTACCATGAGGATGTTATATTTCTTGCCGGCCTCGCAGAAGGCTTTTTCATCAGCTACCGGAGATTTTACGAAGAGATAGAACGCACCCTGTGGTTTGATGCACTCAAAGCCGCATTCTTTCAGGCCATTGTAAAGTGCCTGACGGTTTTTATCGTAAGCTGCAAGATCTGTCTTTGCATCTACACATTTCGCAACTACTTTCTGGATCAGGGATGGTGCATTTACGCAGCCAAGTGTACGGTTTGCGATGGTTGCAGCTGAGATCAGTTCTTCACTTCCGTCCGCCTCATCCGGGATCACCAGATATCCGATACGCTCTCCCGGAAGGGAAAGAGATTTGCTGTAAGAATATCCCACAACTGTATTGTCATAATATTTCGTCAGGTACGGAACTTCCACGCCATCGTAAGCCAGTTCACGGTATGGCTCATCGGAGATCAGGTAGATCACGGTTCCGAACTCTTTTTGTTTTGCTTCCAAAATTGCGGAAAGTTTCCTGATTGTTTCTTCTGAATATACAACTCCGGTCGGATTGTGCGGAGTATTTACGATAACTGCTTTTGTCTTCGGTGTGATCTTCTGCTCAAATTCAGCGAGATTTGGCTGGAAGGTTGTGGTATCCGGAGAGATTTCCACAAGGACACCGTCATAATTGCGGACATATGCACCGTATTCCAGAAAATATGGTGCAAAAACGATCACCTCTTCTCCCGGGTTCAGGATCGTCTTCAGAATTACGTTCAGGCCGCTTGCAGCGCCTACCGTCATGATCAGGTTCTTTGCAGAAAATTTTGTATCAAAACGTCTGTTTAAAGATTCTGCGATAGTCTGGCGTACATCTTCAAAACCTGCGTTGCTCATATATCCGTGAAGGACGGTCGGGTCCGTATTATTTACAAGATCGATAATGGCTTCACGAACACTGTCCGGCGCCGGTACACTTGGATTTCCAAGGCTGAAATCAAAAACCTTATCTGCGCCGTATTTTGCACGGAGGCGGTTTCCTTCCTCAAACATCATACGGATGGCAGAATTGTTTTTTACGTAGGGTTTCATTTTTTCTGATATCATTTCGTGTTCTCTCCTTTTATTCTGAGCAGGCTTGCTCCTCCTGATACAAGCAAGTCCCCACCCATTGCTTATTGCTTTTCACAACCCCACAGGGCTCTTCCCTGATCTGGTTTAATTTCTACATCATCATTTTCACCGTTTCCTGACAATCTTGTTTATAATTGTACCCCGTTTCCGTCTGGCGTGTCAATACTTTATCAAATTAAAGTGTATATAAAAAAATCCCTGGGAAAGTGACACACATTCCCAGGGAACTTCCTTTATTTGGTTAAACCCACATTATATACTTCTGTTTCTCAACATCTGTTATCAAACTTATTGATTTCCCAGCTTCGTCCTCACACCCCACACAGCCAGCGAGCTTCCCACCAGCGCAACAACGAACCCGGCCAGGACATCTGTTGGATAATGGACACCAAGATACAATCTGGAAAATGCCACCAGCGCTGCCAGGACTACTGCCGGGATTCCAATTTTCTTCGGGAGCATTCGAAGCATTACCAGGGCAACGGCAAAGGATGCTGTGGTGTGTCCTGACGGAAAGGAGAAATCCGTTGGTTTGGCGATCAGCGGGATCAGAGCTTCGATTTCCGCAAAAGGCCTTGGCCTTGCTACTATGTTTTTGAGAAGCAGATTCGTAACGATCACTCCGAAAATCAGGGACAAAACTGCCGCATAACCTGTTTTTCTCGTCTTTGGAATAGCAAGAAGAACAACTGCACAGAGGATCCAGAACCATCCTCCGTTTCCCAGAAATGTAACGATTTTCATAAATGGTGTCAGCATATCCGTTCTTAAATGCTGCTGGATCTGGAGAAGGATTTCTCCGTCCAGATTCTGTACTGACTGTAAAAAAGTATTCATATGTATTCCCTTCTCTTTCTGCTGCAACAGGTAGATAAAATACCCGGGCTTGTCTTCCGCCGCACATTCTTTACTGTTGATCATTATACCGTACATCTCTTGATTTTCTGAAAACGAAAACTAAATATTTTATAAACAAAACGCCCCTGCACTGTTCAAACCATCGCACAGCACAGAGGCGTCTCCTTCCCGTTACTCAAAACTTTCTATATCAACTTTTCTTTTTCTTACAGGATGCCTGCGCTTTGTATTTTATGCTTTACGCTCCGCGCTCTGCCTCCCGCTCCTTGTAATGATGTGCCTCCTCCAGCATCATATCTTTCACCTTCATCAGCCGGATCTGGGTACTTCTCTCGTTCTCGTCCAGCTTCATGGTGATGTATTTGATGTTTGCCTGTGCTTCCGGTATGATGACATGCTCCAGGGCGTTTACACGACGCCTTGTTTTTTCGATCTCAGAAGCCATCAGCTGACAGGCTTTTTCCACTTCTGCCAGTCGGAGCATATCCGGCAGGATATCTGCCAGAGATTTTACCGCTCCGTCCAGATCACTGGAGGTAAAAGCAAAACCATAGGAATAGATATCGTTGGCATCCGGGGTTCTTGTTTTGTATTCAAAAACAGGAATATCCACACTCATGACATTCTTTTTGCCGGTTTCCAGATAGACTTCCTGCTTGGGAGCCATCAGAGCGGTGTTCAGAGTCTCCTCCGACATTCCGGCTTTTGCAATGACAAAATTGGTGTTGGCACTTCGGATCCCAGCCTCTACTTTTTTACGCAGCTCCATGTTCTCGCGCACCAGATCCAGGAACTGTCGCATCAGCTCGTCCCGCTTATCCTTCAGAAGCTTATGGCCACGGACTGCAGTCACCAGCTTCTTTTTCTGCTTCGTAAGCTCCATACGGGTAGGATTCACCTGTGTTGATGCCACAAATCATCCCCCCTTTATACTTTTCCGTAATACTGGTCAAGGAATTTGTCATCGATACGTTTCAGCTCGCTTCTCGGAAGAATGGAAAGCAGCTTCCAGCCGATGGCCAGGGTTTCCTCGATATCACGGTTTGCCTGATAGCCCTGGGAAACATATTCCTTCTCAAAAGCATCCGCAAATTTCGCATAGATCAGGTCAATGTCAGAGAGGGCAGCCTCACCAAGAATGGTCATCAGCTCTTTGGCCTCTTTACCACGGGCATATGCGGCAAACAGCTGGTTCATGGTGTTGGCATGGTCTGCTCTTGTCTTACCCTCACCGATACCTTTATCTTTCAGTCGTGACAGAGACGGAAGAACATCAATGGGCGGTGTGATTCCTTTACGGTAAAGCTCACGGCTCAGAATGATCTGTCCCTCTGTGATGTAACCGGTAAGGTCAGGGATCGGATGGGTCTTGTCATCCTCAGGCATGGTCAGGATCGGAACCATGGTGATACTTCCTGCTTTTCCTTTCTGACGGCCTGCACGCTCGTAGAGAGAAGCAAGGTCTGTATACATGTATCCGGGATATCCACGACGGCCCGGAACCTCTTTACGTGCTGCAGAAACCTCACGGAGAGCATCCGCATAGTTTGTGATATCTGTAAGGATTACAAGAACGTGCATGTCTTTTTCGAAGGCAAGATACTCTGCTGCTGTCAGTGCCATTCGCGGAGTAGCGATACGCTCAACAGCCGGGTCATTTGCCAGGTTTACAAAAAGAACAGTACGGTCTATAGCCCCAGTTTCCTTAAAGCTCTCTACGAAGAAGTTTGACTCCTCAAAAGTGATACCCATGGCAGCAAATACAACGGCGAACTGCTCGTCTTTTCCGCGAACCTTCGCCTGTCTCGCGATCTGTGCCGCAAGCTGTGCATGAGGAAGACCGGATGCGGAGAAGATCGGAAGTTTCTGCCCACGTACCAGGGTGTTCAGTCCGTCAATAGCGGATACACCGGTCTGGATAAACTCCTCCGGATAACTTCTGGCTGCCGGATTCATCGGCAGGCCATTGATATCTCTTCTCTCTTCCGGAAGGATCTCCGGACCGTCATCAATGGGACGGCCCAGTCCGTCAAAGACACGGCCCAGCATATCGCCGGATACACCAAGCTCCATGCTTCGTCCCAGAAAACGTACTTTACTGTTGGAAAGGTTGATACCTGTGGAACTCTCAAACAACTGTACCAGCGCATTGCTTCCGTCAATCTCCAGAACACGGCATCTTCTTGTTTCGCCATCGGCAAGCTCAATCTCACCCAGCTCGTCAAATGCCACATCTTCAACGCCTCGTACCAGCATCAAAGGGCCGGCAACTTCCTGTATGGTCCTATATTCTTTTGGCATTTTACAGGCCCTCCTTTCCCAGAAGTTCCGCAGTCTCTGCTGCAAGCTGGCGGGTTACCTTCTCATATTCCGCTGCCAGCTGATCTTCTTTTGTATATTTGTAACGGCCGATCTGCTCACGTACCGACAGTTTTACGATATCATTGATATCTGCACCCTGTTTCAGCGCATCCAGGCCTGCATCATAGAATGCAAGTACCAGGCGCATCATGTTGTGCTGTTTTTCCAGAGATGTATAGGTATCGATCTCATGGAAAGAGTTCTGATGAAGGAAGTCCTCGCGGATGGAACGGGCTGCTTCCATTTTCAGGCGGTCGCCCGGAGAAAGTGCATCCATACCTACCATCTTTACGATCTCTTCCAACTCTGCCTCTTCCTGGAGAAGGGTCATCATTCTCTGACGGAGCTCCATCCAGTCCGGCGCCACATTTTCATCAAACCATCCACCTACACTGTCCAGATACAGGGAATAACTGGTCAGCCAGTTGATTGCCGGGAAGTGACGTTTGTATGCAAGGTTTGCATCCAGTCCCCAGAATACCTTCACGATTCGAAGTGTTGCCTGGGAAACAGGCTCGGAAATATCACCACCTGGAGGAGATACCGCACCGATAGCTGTCAGGGCACCTTCTCTTCCGTCTTTTCCATTACAGATCACGTGTCCGGCACGCTCGTAGAACTGTGCAAGACGGGAACCCAGATACGCCGGGTAACCTTCCTCACCTGGCATCTCCTCCAGTCGTCCGGACATCTCACGGAGAGCCTCGGCCCATCTGGAAGTGGAATCTGCCATCAGTGCTACAGAGTAACCCATATCACGGAAATACTCCGCAATGGTGATACCTGTGTAAATAGAAGCCTCACGTGCCGCAACCGGCATATCTGAGGTGTTTGCGATCAGAACAGTTCTCTCCATCAGAGACTGTCCGGTTTTCGGGTCTTTCAACTCCGGAAACTCGTTCAGAACGTCTGTCATCTCGTTTCCACGCTCACCGCAGCCGATATAAACTACGATATCTGCCTCTGCCCATTTTGCAAGCTGATGCTGGATAACGGTCTTGCCGCTTCCGAACGGGCCAGGAACTGCTGCCACACCACCCTTGGCGATTGGGAACATGGTATCAATAACACGCTGGCCTGTTACCAGAGGTTTTGCCGGCGGAAGTTTTTTCTTGTATGGACGGCCACGTCGTACCGGCCAGTGCTGCATCAGTGTCAGTTCTTTATCTCCGTCTGCCGTGGAAAGAACTGCAACGGTCTCATCTACGGTAAACTCACCGGATCTGATCTCTTTCAGAGTACCTTTCATATTGGGTGGTACCATGATCTTCTGTGTAACAACGATGGTCTCCTGAACGGTTCCGAGAACATCGCCGCCTTCCAGCTCATCTCCCACTTTTGCGACCGGGACGAAATTCCATTTTTTATCCCGCTTCAGTGCAGGTACCTCAACACCTCGTTTCAGGTTGTTGCTGCCTGCTACTTTCATAATGTCATCCAGCGGACGTTGGATTCCATCGTAAATACTTGTGATAAGGCCAGGTCCCAGTTCCACGGAAAGGGGAACTTCCATAGACTCTACCGGTTCTCCCGGGCGAAGTCCTGAAGTCTCCTCATATACCTGTATGGAAGCCTCATCTTCATGCATCTCAATAATCTCACCGATCAGACGCTGGCTGCTTACACGAACCACGTCATACATATTCGCATCTCGCATACCTTTGGCAATTACCAGCGGTCCTGCTACCTTCTTAATGGTTCCTCTGCTCATCTGAACCAATCACCTGCTTTCTCAGGGGATCTGCTGAAACTTTTTCAAAAAAGTTTCCCCCTTCTTATTCATATAAAGCGTTCAACATGCATCACGGAATATTTCCTGATGAATATCATTCATTGCTGAAAAGAATATCGGAGCCAACTGCCGTCTCCACAGATTTCTTTACATTTTCAATTCCTGCGCCTGTATTTCCGGCAATTCCCGGTATCTGAATGATCGCCGGCATCAGCGCTTCACTGTATTTACTGATCTCAGCGGAAAGCTGGGCTGCCAGCTGTTCCGTAATATAAATAACCGCATATTCACCGGCTGCCAGACGGTTTAGCTTCTCTTTTCCCTCTGCGGGATCTTCCACCGGAAAGGTATCAAGGCCAAGCGCCGCAAACCCGTAAATGCTGTTATAATCACCCAAAACCGCGATCTTATACATACATTTCCCTTGCCCTTTCCCGGATAAACTCTTCCGGAAGGCCGCTGCGCTTTCCGGTGAGAATGATCCGCACCGTCTTGATCTCATTCTCACGGGCGAGCACATAGGCTACCAGCGGTCCCAGTGAAAATGAATTGTACAGCTGAGGTCGGATAGTCTCCATGATCTGGTTGTCACACCATCTCTCAAAAGCGGAAGCCGATTCCGCCAGTGCCAGAGCTCCGTCCCCGTATTTCGTTTCTGCCAGATAACTCATGATCTGATCCATTCCGCTGACTGCAGCGTGGATCAGTCTTTCCTTATCCAGTGTGTCACATTCTGCCATAGCTTTTTTCATGAAGTCCGAACTTTTTCCTGTTTTGCAGGCACGGACTGCAATCCGGATATCTGCTACCGCAACTGTAGATTCCGCATACTGCCGGACGATCTCTTCTTTCGATCTCTCCCCGGCCGCTCTTATAGCATCCAGTGCCGCCCGGTCTACGATAATATCCGCAAGCTGTCCATCTCTTGTGTGCAAAAAGGTCTCATAGGCTTCTCTTGCCGCTTCCCGCATATCTTCCGGAAAACGGTCGTATTCTTTATCCTTCAGGAATTTCACCATATCCTCGCCGTCAATGGCACAGTCGCTGAAAAAAATATTCGGCGTTGTCCCATCCAGGATGCTGGCCTTCACAGCCGCTTTCAGGTTATGGAAAAGATCCTGATAAGAGAGAACGGAAAAAACAGATCGGTCCGCTACCAGCGAATCCATGATCTCCCAGATCTTTTCTCGCTCCCTGGAAAGAATGGCGTCCGCACCGGCTGCAGGATCACCGTTTCCCCAGCCCTTCTCTGTAAGGATCTGAAGGCACTGCTGCTCATCCTGACATGCCAGAAGCTGTTCGATCGCCGCCTGATTCAGAAGTCCGGTCTCCAGAACACGTATCCGCGCCACCGCATAGGCATAATCTTCACCAAACATATTTCACGCCCTCCTTTTTGCGATGGTGTTTTACGCAAACAAAATCTTTCTTACCTGATCCAGAAGTTCATCCCGTTTCTCTGCAAACATGGCATCAATGGAACAGTTTTCCTCAATGCCGCCGTATACCAGGATAAAACCTCCGTCTATATTTCTGGCTTCACCGGAAATCTCCAGTGTGCCGCCTTTTTTCTGTGCCAGGCCTTTAATCTCCTCACGGAAATTCGCCGGCATACGTTCCAGATCCTTCTTTGAAAAACAGATCTCTCCTTCTCTTGGAAGCAGATATTTCTCTGCCATACTCTTAAGGATCTCAAAATATTTTCCTTCATCCAGATTCTTCACACGGTCACAGGCATCCGCAATCACCTTCCCGATCAGCTCCTGCTTGGCTGCAAGAACTGCGGTACGTTTCTTCATATCTGCGGCGGAAGCTGTCCGCTCTTCATAGCTTTTCACCTTTGCCCTGGACTGTTCTTCCCTCTGCTGCCGGATCTTATCAGCTTTTTCTCCGGCTTCCCCGAGGATCTCCGCGGCTTTTTTCTCCGCGTCACTGATCATAACGGCTGCAGAAGCATCGGCTTCTTCAAGAATCTGGCTTACCATCTTCTCTAATCCTGTCATGATCTGCCCCTCCTGATGAATCAAACCTGAATTCCGCTGACTGCAAGAATGGAGATCAGAAGAGCCAGAATCGCATATGTCTCAACCATTGCCGGGAAAAGCATGGCTTTACCGAACTGCTCCGGCTTCTTGGCTACGATGCCGATGGAAGCTACGGAAGTTTTTCCCTGATGGATCGCGGAAAGAAGGCCTGCAATGGCGATCGGGAGACATGCCACAAAGATCATAAGTCCGGTTTCCAGAGAAATGTCGGCAACACCGCCGCCCAGGATCCCGACCTTGGAAAGTGCAAGGAATGCTACCAGCAGTCCGTAAATACCCTGGGTACCAGGAAGAAGCTGAAGAAGCAGAACCTTGGCAAATTTGTCCGGATCTTCTGTTACAACACCTGCTGCTGCACGGCCGGCTGTACCAACGCCGATAGCGGAACCTATACCTGCAAGAGCTACGGAAATTGCTGCTCCCAATAATGCCCAAACGATACCACTCATAATATTAATCCTCCTTAATATCTACATATTTTGTATTTTCGCGGAAGGGGTGGAACTCTTTTCCTCCGCCCTCAAAGAATTTGCCGAAGAACTCTACGTACTGTAATCGGCAGGTGTGCACGTATGCACCCAGAAGATTGATCAGAAGGTTAAACGTATGACCAATCACAAATACAAGAATAAATACGATCCATCCAAAAATACTGTCTCCCAGCATACTGCCCATCTGGTTCATAACTGATGCAATAACACCGGTGGCAAGTCCCAGGGCCAGAAGTCTGGAATAGGAAAGGATATCACTGACCCATCCTGTGATGTTATAAAGGTCGTAAGCTCCAAGCGCCAGACGGAGGAGCGGATTCTTCTTATCTCTTCCTGACATGAAGAGAATTCCCACTGCTCCGATAATAGCCATCCATTTGCCCACCTGTATCACTGCTGACGGAAGGTTCAGGTTCATCTGAGAAATAGAACGGAACATGCTGCTCGGGATAAAGATAAGGATCAGTCCCATAAGGAGCATGAACCAGAGTACTACATCGCAGAAAAAGTCGAGATATTTTTTGTCACGGATCAGCATGTAGCCCTTAAGTCCCATTCCAAGGAACATATGAATCAGGCCAAACAGCATGGAGAACACCAGAAGTCTCATAGGCTCATTCAACGGTGCAAACCATACCGGCTTCACAGTGACCGGTTTATGCAGATATACTCTTGAGAATACATCGATAAAATCTCCGAAATATCCGCCAAACATTACGCCCCAGAACAAAGTGGACAGTCCACAGTACATGAACAGCCGGATGGATTTCTGCATTCCGCTTTCCATTCTGGGGAATTTCAGAAGCACTCCCAGACAGACCGCAAACACGATCAGCCCGTAGGCCGCATCTGATAACATCAGTCCGAAAAGGAATACATAACAGGCTGTCATAATGGTGGACGGATCGATCTCTCCCTTTCCGGGAAGACCAAACGCTGCCAGAACTCCTTCTCCTGCCGCTCCGAATCTGCTGTTCTGAAGGGCAACCGGAACATTTTCTCCATCAGCATCTTCTGCTTCAAAAACAATATCGTACTTCTCCGTAAGCCGTTTCTCCATTGCGGGAACCTGTTTCTTCGGAAGATATCCTGTCACAAAAAAAGTGCTCTCTGACTGGCGGAGCTGACCTAAAACTTCATATTTCTGTGCACGGATCCGGAAGTAATCGGATACAAGCTGAAGGGAATTCTTCCTGTCATGAAGATCACGGATCTGCTCCCGGATCTGTTCGGATTCTTCCTGGATGCGCACCACTTCATTCTTAAGGTTCTCCAGTTCCTGTGCCGGAACCTCTGATACCAGCTGTGCCGGTCTTGCGAATCCCTGCATGCGGAGTGCTTCTTCCATCTCCTGTGCCTGTGTCTTCAGACAGACAACCACCAGGCTCAGCTTACCGGCATCATTTGAGATTTCCTGGATGTCAAAAGCTTCAAGCTGTGGTGCGTCCACTGCCAGCTGACTGTATACCTGGTCCAGAGTTACATTCCCGTCAATACTTCCCACAAGTACTGCCGTTTTCTCTGTTCCCTGCGAATTCATGGGGATATCCAGATCCAGCCATGGAGCAAGTGCCGCTTCCTGCTGTTCGATCTTAACTACCGCTGCGCTGTTCTCTGTGAGTTTCTTCCGGTACCCCTGGATCTCTCTGGCTGTCCTCAGGATCTCTTCCTGATCCCGGATGCGCCTGAAAATCGCGATAAAGGAAACAATC
>ENA-OPAL01000728-OPAL01000728.1-human-gut-metagenome-genome-assembly--contig:-NODE-728-length-23726-cov-5.249799_pt1 | contig 23726 bp, 28 predicted proteins | sample MGYA00241057_ERZ501430 | MGnify/ENA primary metagenome ERZ501430 (study PRJEB25962, sample SAMEA2042506) | human gut metagenome | biome: human gut; feature: human-associated habitat; material: faeces...
AATTATATATGCTTAATCCTACGTATTCAAGTACTTTTTTCATTTATTTTACTTTGATTTTACTTTTCTATGATAATCATATATTACGATGTCAGGGTCAAAAGATATTTTGTTCCTAATCTGATATCTACGAATTGCTCCATTTTCAGTAACGTAATATTGTTGTTTACTGTTTTTGTGTTATACTATAATAATTAAGGGAAAAATGTATTTTACCTCTAACTTGAATTATTTTATTTCAACCAAAGGAAGGAAGCATATCATATGCGTCAGGAAAAATTTAAAATGGAACGCCAGGGATTAATAAATGTAGGAGATGAAGTAGAAATTTCAGAATATCAGTCTTTTATGAATTACAGTTATATCATTGAACCCGCTGTCGCGATGTCCGGCTGTTATCCAAATGCACAGCGCATTAAATCCAAAAAAGGAATTGTCAGAAATATAGAACATACCCCCCGGGGATTTATCGTAACTGCTGAATTTGATGAATAACTCTATCGTTTTTTCAAAAAGAGGTCCTGTTTTATGAATACCAACACATTTATTACAATACGTACTGCCACTCTTTCAGATGCGCAGGCACTTTTAAATATTTATTCACCTTATGTAGAACATACTGCAATTACTTTTGAATATGATGTTCCTTCTGTGGAAGAATTTGCTTCCAGAATTAAAAATACACTTCAAAAATACCCTTACCTTGTAGCAGAGAAGAACGGAAGATTGCTTGGATATGCCTACGCCAGTCCTTTTCACGAAAGACCGGCTTATGACTGGGCTGTAGAAACATCTATCTATGTGGATCAGAATATTAAGCATCAGGGAATAGGCCGCAGACTTCATGATGCTCTTGAAGATGCTTTACGCAGCCAGGGGATACTGAATATGAATGCCTGCATTGCTTATCCTCCTGATGAAAATGAATACCTTGACAAAAACAGTGTAGAATTCCACACACATATGGGATATCGTCTTGTCGGTGAATTTTATAAATGTGGATATAAATTCCACCGCTGGTATAATATGGTCTGGATGGAAAAGCTGATCGGTAATCATCTGTCAGACCAGAAACCGCCGAAATTCCCGGCTTTAAAATATAAAATTCCATGATTCAAATCAGGCAATTCCCTTGCTTTAACTGTGCGAAACAATAAGCAGGGGAATTGTTATAATAAAAATACCTCAGATAATTTTCATGTTGCTTTCATGCCATATCAGGTATTGTACCAAGACGCTAACGCGTCGGCTAGCCCTAAGTACGTGAAATTTCCACTTTTTTTCATAAAAAAATAGCAGTTTTTTAATTTATGATGTATTGTTAAGTTACCACACCAAACAACCTCATAACCTCAAAAACTGCTATGATTACTTTACCATGGATTTTTAAACTCAACAAGTACATATTTCAAAATTATTATCGTCCTCCACCTAAAAATGATTGTTTTCACTTTATTTGAAAAATCATTTTAGGTTTATCGTGAATTATCAATTAGAGTTAAAACAAATTGTGGATTTTCCACGCTGCCGGATTTACCGGGAATTTATACAAACCCTTATGAAAGACAGAAGCATCCGTACCAACGGAGGTTCCTGTCTTTTTTATTTTCTCATTTCATGTTCTTATGCAAATCACAGCTCCTCTTATCAGAACATCGAACACCTTACTTACAAAGTTGTTCCTGGCGAATGGATTTGTTCTCTTAAAGAACTACAGATTCACTTCCGCCAAAAATTCCAGCACCAGGTCATATCCATACTGGATACCCTGGTTGAGCAAAACCTTTTAACTTACTCACTGCACGAAAAAAATAAGATTATCCAATACAAGATCAAAGACTGACCAAAAGATAATACTGCCCTTTCCTATAATTATCCATCTGTGCAAGGTTCTGATGCCGATCCGGTAGTATATTTTCGCAATCAGACTGGAAATCCCTTGTTCAGTTATCAGGAACTTGCCAGACGTTGGAAACAGTCGAAATCTTCTGTGTCCCGTCTGCTTAAAAAACTTGAAGATACCGACATGATCACACTGATTTCCTATTCCGGGAAACATGGCAGCATGGTATATCTGCGTAATTATCTGTCCGTTATGTTTAATATCAGTGATGTCATGATTGATAAGGAGGAAATTTCCATGAAAATGCAACTGCCAATACATATAACCGAAAATACCTTGCCTAACAAAAACAATTCTGAATGCGTTTCAGAATCTATTACTGACGAACAAATCATCGTTTCACAGGAAGGCTCCTGCGTTCCAGAATCACACATCAAAGCCATTGTTCGCAAAGTCGCTGAAATACTGGAAATACAAGGCATTTCTTGTTGTAGATGCCCCAAAACAAAGTATATATTATCTCCTTTATCAGCCTGCAAGGATAGTATATATCTATATTCACTACGTATTATCTGCCCTTGGGGGAAAGCAGCCTATCAGTTTGAGTTAAAACTAAAACCGGAAAATCACGCCATCACCAACGTCCCAGGGCATACTCCGCCTCTACAGCATACCTTACCTGCCTTCGCTGAAAGCCCAGAAGTTCTGTTGAAAGGAGGGGTTGTATAATGTCAAAGAAAAATCACCACCCTGTTTCTGCTGAAGTAGAAAATAATCCGTTGTACCATGATACCTATAAGCTGCTCCGTTGTTACCGGGATTCTACTTATAGCCTGATGGTTGCTGTCCGAAGAGTTGGAAAAGCACGTTCCCAGTATCTCCTACCGGACGTACTATCGAAGGAGGCAGACTGCTATTAACGCTCTTAGCAGCATACTATGGGGATTTTCTGCAAATGGGACACTGGAAACTTTAAATAAATTTTTCCCAAAATAAAATCGACATTTTCCATATAGGCACTCATAATTGAAAAAAAAAAGGAGGGTGCCTATTATGGATCAATTATCAAATTTTATATCCGAATATCTCAAAACATGTGAAACAATAAAAAAATTAAATTCAAAAACCATCAAAGCATACCGTATAGATTTATCACAATTTCATACATTTATGCTACCACAGGGGAATTTCACAGAAAAATCTACCTTAAACTCGTTCCTGTCACTGTTACACCAAAAATACAAGCCCAAAACAGCCAAAAGGAAGATTGCTACTTTGAAGGCATTTTTCCATTATCTTGTTTATGAAGAATTATTATCTCAAAATCCTTTTGAGAAACTCAATGTGAAATTTCGGGAACCACAAGTCCTGCCTAGAATAGTCCCTAATACTATTATAGAAATCTTTCTCCGAACTATGTATAAACAAAAAAGGCTTGCACCTACAACATACAAATACAATTCAATCCTTCGTGATATAGCCGTAATAGAATTACTATTTGCAACTGGAGTACGTGTTTCTGAACTATGCTCACTTACTCTTTCCCAAATAGATTTCACTACTTACAAAATTATTATAAACGGGAAGGGATCAAAAGAACGTATTTTACAAATTGGGAATGAAGATGTCAAAGAAATACTATCCGAATACTATGCAGCCTTTAAAACAGATATTTCTAAAACAGGGTGGTTCTTTATTAATCGTCTTCACAAAAGATACTCTGAAGAATCTGTCCGAAGCATGATCGTCAAATATCTTAAACTTGCCGCCATAGATATGCACGTAACTCCACATATGTTCCGGCATTCCTTTGCGACACTGTTATTAGAGTCTGATGTTGATATTCGGTATATACAGAGAATGTTGGGACACAGTTCGATAAAAACAACTGAAATATATACAAATGTGTCTACCTCCAAACAAAACAGTATTCTCACTGCTAAGCACCCACTTAACTCAATGCATATTGATATTACAATGTAACACTACAGGCCGCCTAATTTGAAGCGGCCTCTCTTTTTCTCCCTCTTTGCCCATTCTAAACCAAGGATAATATCTAATTATCCGATAATTACATTCTAAATAATGCGTAGTTATCCGTACTTAGGAGGATTATACTGTGAATAAGTTAATTTCAACACGATTATCAAATGACAATACTGTAGACCGTGAAGTAGAAACTGCATTCATTTTAAAAATAATCGAAGGGAAAACAGCTGACCTACTTATTCTATACGCTCAAAGTGGTGTGGGGAAAAGTACTTTATCTAATAGAGTCTTAAGGATAGTCCCTGAATACATCCCTATTTGTGTACGAACTAGTCCTGAAAATAATAATAAATTGCAACCAGAGGGAACTTTTTTAGAAAAAGTATTCAATTGTTTTGTTAGTTTTTTCTATTTATATAAAGATGAGTATCCCAAATATTGCTTCGATTATTATGTCAGCCATAATAAAAGTATTTCTATAAAACGTGAGGCATTAGAAAATATGTTTTCTTCTGTTTCAACTGATGATCCGGTAGTATCCGCTGGCATTTCGGTAACAAAATATATAACTTCAAGATTATGTAAGCTATATGAGTACAATTCCCTAAATAGACTACATCTATCAACAAAAGAGAGCATGCTTATCGCACATGAATATATAAAATATGTACTCAGAAATGCCAATATCTGTTTAAACATAGATAATCTTCAAAATATCGATTATTATAGCTTACAACTAATAATAGAATGGATATCTATTTCTGCTAGAAATAGTTTTTTTCTGCTGGAATATACAATAGATAATACAGGGAAAACAGAATCATTAGTAAAATTTGCGTCCCATTTCCAAAGTATTGATTTAGATGTACAGTTACTTCCATTAGGAGGATTAGATGTTGAAAATGCAATTTCGGCTGTAAAAAAAGCGTATCCTGATACAAAAACAGATAATAATTTTTTCGAAGAAGTTAAAGCTTTTTATATTTACCATAGTAACGGTAATATGCAAAAACTTCTTGACTTCAGTTTAAAATATACTGCTAATTCAATACTTCAAAAAAGCTATGATCCAACTTATGAAAAGCTGTCACTTGTAAAATCAAATGGTAAGTATATTTTAGCCATTATAGTCATGCATGGAGGTGAAATAGAATCTTCATTATTACATCATATTGTTTTATCTTCTATAACTCCACTTATATTTGATTATGATAATCAAATAGACAAGCTAATCCACAAATATGAATTAATAGAAGAAAAGAATAATTACTATGTTTTAAAACATGCAACGTTAACTGACGCATGGCATAATCATCAGGAAGAATTAAACCGCTTTAATATACTTGCATATAAAAATTGCTGTTTGTATTATAATCGTGTCTTGGAAAAAGATTTCAGTGATCAAGAAAACAGTGAACAGGCTCTCTTATTTTTATTAAGAGTATATTCAAAGTATGAACCGGAAAAAATTATCGAAATTATTGACCAAATGAACAATATGGTGTCTGAACGAATAAGACCCGAACAAATTTTTGAGTATTTTCAAATATTTCTGGCTTATATAAAAAATGATGAGGCTAATCATTGCCAAGTCCTTTACAAAATGATGTATTTCTGCTTTAATCATGGATTATTCAAAAATTGTCTATATATTATTCAGATATTGGACGCCATTGATTCAGAAACAGGGAAATTTGTACTATTTGTTTATAAGATCAATTGTATTGAGTATTTAGAGCTTCATACCGATGCAATTGTTCTATGTGAGAATCGCCTTAAAGATGAAAATGACGATCGCTGCAAATATATATGTTATTTACTATTAATGGGATGTTATCGTTCTATAAATCAAATGGACAAAGTTATGCTGTATGTTGATAAGATAAGATCAATTCCTAATTTTACAGAAATCTACGAGTATGGAATTTTCTTACGCTTATCAGAAATTTATATGGATAGATCGGCTGCCTTGCCTGATGTAGAGAAATCTGTATCGTTTTATAAAGGAAAGAACCGACTGCTTGAAACAAAATCCAGAATTACATATTCTTTTTTGTTAGCAGTAACGGACAATTTAGATAAAGCAGAAGAACAATTAAATATGTGTCTGGAAATTGATAACGCAACGCATTACTGGGATAGCATATTATACTTAAATAAAGCAAGTATTTTTATACTACGAAGAAACTTTGGCTCAGAAGTCGATTCCCTGTTAAAAAAAGCTGAATTAGCTACAAATAGTTCTTTTGATTTACTTCTAATTTTGACATTACAAATGATTAATGCTTACGAAATGGAACATACGTTACTAAACGATTATTTACTTAAAAGAATAGCAAGATTGATTTCTCATGAAAGTGACAAACACTTGATTGCGCTTGTGGCATATAATCTTTACTTATATTATAAGAAAATTGGAAATGAAAAATTATCCCATGAATATCGTACAATAGCAGAAAAAACTTGTAAACACAATCGTACAGTGGAACATCATTTGAGAGGGACAAAAGATAACAATACACCTAATCTCTTTCATATAGATTGGTGTATTGGATTTACCTTTTTCTGGAATGTTGATTATAATGATAATGTTTCAGCATAACCTATCAATGTGTCAAGCATTGCAGCGTAGGTATAACCTGCGCTGTAAAATGCATTGGCCATAAAGCAATCTTTATGTAAGCTGCAATCGGGTGATAACTCAATAATATAGAATTTATCATGGTATAACTTTCCATCTATACGCATACAGTCCACTTTTCCCAAAGCATTAAATAATCTTATTGCTTCCCCCAACAAATGTTGCGGTATTTCAGCAGTTACATTTTTTCTTTGAACAACGGCTTCTCCCATTTTTTTAGTTTCATATCCCCATATACGATTTGATACTGGCTGACCATCAATAATTAGTTCAATTGCTTCTAAAACATCTATTTTTCCATTTTTTCCGGCACAACAAATAGATATCTCCCTTCCCCCTATAAATTCTTCTAGCAATATTGGTGTATAATGTAGCAGCAAATCACAGGCAATTTTTACAGCTTCAGCTTCTGAAAATGCGATACTATGATCTGAAATTCCGACAGAGCACCCTTCATCATTAGGCTTTATTACGCAAGGATAAACAATATGTTTGAGAGCTTGTTTTAGATCATCTAGTTTAGATACTATTTTAGCTTTGGGGATGGAAAAATTATAATCTGACAAATAAAGTTTCGATAAATATTTATCTTGGCAAAGCATTTGTGTAAAGGCATCAGCTCCGATATATTTTATACTATATGCTTCACATATAGCAGGTAAATAGGAGCGTTTATTTCTGGAATGATGTCCACCCCATAAATTTGTAAATACAATGCTATTTGTATGTTTTACAATATTTTGAACAAATGCAGCTGGCGATTCATAGTATACAACTGGATACCCTAAAGTTTGTAGTACTCTAATAATATCCGTTGTTACTGTTAATGAGGAAAAATCTAATTCTTCCGAATACATATTAATTTCTGAGTTTATTACACGTTTTTCTGCAACAACAACAATTTCAGGTTTTTTACTCATATTTTGAGTCCCCCTATCTGTTTCAACTAAATATAATCATTCATTTCACATACATTATTGGATAATTAGATATTATCCTTGGTTCATATAACCTCAAATTCTATATTTATTATAACGCATTCTACATTTTTGCACAACATCTCCTGAGTTAAAATCACCATGCCTTTGAATCTGAATAATGTTTGTCGCTTTTTATTTTATTAAAAAAAAGTGCATATCCCGAAACCGAATATGCACTCCAAATAGCATTATATATTTATTTTCTTTTGCACAAAAAAGTACGATATTTTCTAAAACTCTATCTGTGTGTCAAAGTAAAAGCTTCTTCCACTTCCTAATCTTTGTCCGAAATGTTCCAAAAGGGGCTACTGTATTTACATGAATAAACTTATAAACTTCCCATACTGCTGTTTTGGTAGCTTCATCTGCCCACTTTCTTTTATGTGGTAAAAATAGCTCCTCTTCCGTCATAGAATCAATCATTGTAAAAATTTTCTGTATATTATCATCCAGCATGCCCATTAGTTCTTTTAGAGATAAATTGGCATAGGTATCGGTAAACCACTGATACAATTCCCCCAATTGATTCCACTTAAAACCATCCGATGGTGTTTTCACTGGAAGTCCAGCCTGTTCATCATTTTCCCATTTCAATACTAATGTGGTCCACCCAACCTGATATGCAAGATTTTCTGCAGGTGTTCGATCCACCTCCATACATCGTTTGTCCTTCAAGGATTCTGGGATATCCTCAAACTCTGCAATATATTTGTCGTAAGCCCTCTTGATTTCTGCCTTTAGTTCCTCTTTATTTTCATACGTCTTCATCATTTACCTCGCAGTCTTCCGCCTTTACTCCTTGTTCCACACTCCAAAATTAATTATCTCCTACGAATTTCAATAAGCTGAAGTACATCCGCAAACATTTCTCCTTGATCTTCTAAATCAATCATAAGCCATTTTTGTCCATTTCCCCATCTTGCTTTTTCGTAAAGTTCTCTTAATTCTGAAGTACATTCCAATAAAATAGCTTCAACTGCTTCTTTTTCTTTTTCTCCAACCACAACCAGTACCGTAAAATATCCTTCCCTGGGATATACGGTACACAGGCTTTTTCCAGACTTTTTAAATTTTACATTCCAACCCCGTTCCCAACTACAACGGCTAAATTCTATTTTCTCATTGCACCTGTACTTCTTTTTAATCTCGGAGCAAAATTGCATAAATACCGGATTTCTAATATATGCCGCAAAATCCTCTAAGATCGGAATTTCCTCTTGATTCTGCATATCAATCATGACCATTCTCCTTTGCTCTTTATAGAAACTGGAATTTTTTGTTGAAACACTTACACAAATGAAGCATAAATAACATAAATTTCTGCAATCAAAATAATTCCGAGAACACCATCTATCATCAAATTATACTGTATATCTGTCAAAAATGTTTTTGAATGTGTCAGGAAATATTTAATGTTTTCTTTCCCAGTCAAAAGTGTAATTATGAGTAGCAAAATAGGAAATAAAAAAATCTCTACCTTATTTCCAAAATCATCTGCTATTCCATTTGCAAAATGAACAGGAATAATCTGAGGTAAGAAAAACACACTTACTATTGCTAATAAAACACCAATACTGCAAATTCCCCATGTTAATTTTCTGCTTCCTACAAGTTTCATAAAAATGCCTTCTTTCTGCAAAATTTAATTTTATAGTTTTTCTCCTGGATATCCCTATTTCTCCACAAATCTAATAATATGGACTTCAGTATATCATAGCATTTATATCGCATCAACATCCAATCTTGCGAGATACATCTGAAATAATTCCCAGTAAATACTTCCTGCTAGCTTTCAATCTCTATTCTACTCTGCATCCGTTTTCTCTTGATCTGCTTCATCTCTTTTATACTTTCTTTTCGATAACCTGTTTTTTATTTCAAGCAAACCTACAAAAATAATAACAACCGTAACCATCCCCATTCCTATACCCGAAGTAATATCATTTATGATACTTTTCGCCGGAGATACGGTCACTCCCAGTAATCCCCCATATAAGATCGCAATTAGAAGGGCCGAAAGAATGTCTTTGTACTTATGCTCACGAAATGGTTTCTTATACTTTTCCTTCCATTCTTCCTTCATATTTTGGAATTCTACTTTCCCTTTTTTCCCATCCTCTAATAATAATGTAAAAGGTACATAAGCTCCGATCAATACGCTGATTGTTATATTTGGAATTTCGAAATCTAATTCCGTAATATCACGATTTGCAATAATAAATCCCGATATGCAAGCACCCACATACGCCATAAAAATATAGCGTTTTTTATCACTTATCCCCAAATCATTTTCTTTAAAACAGAAAGAAAACAGACCGTCCATAGACCAAATCAAAAGAAGTAATAGCACCGCACATATCACAGCATTAAAATCAGCCTTTATGAGTAACGAAAAGCATATATAGGCATACGATGATAGGAGCATAAGCAAAACATAAACAAATTGCTGTATCGGCTTCTTGATTCTGTTTACAAATTCAAAAACCCAATATTTCTCTCTATAAATACAATAAATAAAGCCTGCCGTAAGTATCATACCGATAACATAAGATATTATCAAAACTCTCTCCATGTATTTCCTCCTTTGAAAAAACCGTTTTGTATAACCTATATCTTCATTTTTCAAATAAAGCTGATCTCCTGCCTTAATATTTAACGCTGCAGTAAACTCATTATAATATAAGGCTTTAATTATGGCAGATATATGTAAATTTTATCATACCTCTTTTTTTCAATAATCACAATTTTTCTTGTCTAATTTGATATTTTTCTTTGCCAGTTAGATTTTTATTCTTTTAATCGTGACATATCTATGTCCCAACTTGGCACACTTCTGCGATTGAAGGGTAATTTTACCCATGTTACAATTGATATTGCTTATAGTATTCCTATTTTTACCAGCACCTTAATCGGTGCTTTTTTTGTACCCGTAAACCTTTCGCTGACAGTAGCCAATACTTACACAGTACGTACAACGTACTTCCCCTAAAAAAAAACGTATTCTGTGCGTACAGTGTAAGTAAAACTTCCTATTATATAATGAAGGGAGATTACAATGAAAACAAGAAATGAAATCTATCAAGGGGAAGGTGCCCAACTGCTCCGGTTCATTACAACTTACCATTCGCTGCAATATGAACAGATCTTACGGCTCTTTTCCAAAAACAGAGAGTCTATCAAATCTCTGATCACCAGTCTGGTAAAACAAAAACGCATTATCTATGATAAGGAGAACGGGCTTCTCTGCGACAGCCAGGAATCTGCAAACAATCCTGATTATGGCATGATTGCATCCTTTTGGGTGCTTTTGGAATTCAAAACAGCCATTGTGTACCATACTGACGGTGAATTTCCTGTAAAACTGAACTTTTTCTCTAAAGATGAGTGGTATGAAGTCCTCTATGTCCCCCATGAACAAGAATATCTTATCAATCATGTCATGGAAAGCCAGACAAAAAGCGATGCTAAACGGCTGGTTGTATTAGAAACGGAAGAACAGGCGGCAAAAATACATATCACAGGCGTGATTGCCTTTTGCCTTGTAGACTCCTCTACCGGATCTGTCAGCTATTATGCAAAGAAATGAGGTATGTATGAACACCAAAACTGTTTTTGACCGTTTACAGAGCATTGATGATGAAGTGCAAAAACTTCACAACACTATTTTTGCATTGAAAACAACAGATATTCAAGCGTATGCCGACAAATACAAAGAACTGAGTATCAGTGCTGCCCTACGTTCTGAAAGGATTGCCTGCCAGCTCAGAAATCTGGTATATACCACAACTGATACTGGAAAGAAAGACTATCTGAAACAGGCTGCGGATGTGCAGGGAATCAAAATCTCTTTTTCAAATAGTGTTCTTTCCATTACCATGCCAGGGTTACTGCCCAAACGTAAATTGCGAACCAACACCGCTTTTCTACATGAGCCATTAAACCTTGCCTTGCAGACTTATGTGACAGAACATTCTATTCCGTTATATAAAAGATGTGTGGTCTGTTTCAGTCAAATTTATGACCAGAGCCTTTCTTTACAACGAATACGTGATTACGATAATTTGGAGTTCAAACAGATTTTAGATACTATCGCTTCCTATGTTCTGGTTGATGATACGGGACTCTTTTGCGACTCCTATCACACTACGGAACTGGGTAATTACGACCACACCGTTATCTTTGTAATGGAACCGGAAATCTTTCCCGGCTGGCTGAAAAATAGAAAATCGTCTATCAAAACCATATCGGAAATTTCCTGATATTTTTCTTTCTTTTTCCGATATGGGTAATTTTTCTGCAAAGAATCCATATTCTTTGCATTTTTATGCTTAATACCGCCCTTACTTTACCCAAGTATAGGCTGTCATAGGTAAAAATCGAACTGAGGTGATGCATATTTGATAAAAACCGATTCTATAAAATATCAGCTTTTGGAAATGGTTGGACTATGTGGGGAATTCCCTTCCGGACAGCTTAACAGATTGATTGAGAGTGATTCCTATGCAGAGAAGGTGGTTACAGATTTAAAGCAGAGTAAGCTTATAAGAACACACTATAAAGATGGCCTACGAGGTTATCGCCTTACCAAACAGGCAAAAGAACTGCTGCTTTCGCAAAATTCCTGTCGCTTTCAAAACTATTTAACCGGAAATGCAGAAACCAACCTCATACGTAGCGAATTACCAAGACGGCTGCGACTTCATCAAAAAGCAGAAACCTATTTGACGCTTTCTCATGCCGGAATCCCATTCTTTCCAGACGAAAAACACCGTATTTTAAACCGTGAAAAGAAAGGATTTTCAGAAGACAGTATCAGCGAAGAATTGCAAAAGCTGGTAACCAAAGACTACTCCAGTAATATTTCAAAGGCTACCTGCAACCGTGCCATTAGCTGGTTATACTTTTCTGGAATCATTGGATTCTGTGCAAAAATAACAGAAATGGACATTCTGGATTTTAAGTCTGCAAGCCGCTGCTACTTCATGGATATGGGGCTGGCAAATTATTATCTGACACGTACCGGTACCGATTCCCGTGTACTTGCAGGCACATTAAATGAAAATTATGTCTATATCAACCTGAAGAAACGCCAGGATTTTCCACCGGAAATTTCCTTTGAAACCCCAGCTTTTGCTACTTACCGAGGCGGAGAAATTGATTTTGTGGCACAAAGCCTATCTTCTTCCACCCGATATTTAATAGAAGTAAAAGCCGGAAAAGGGACTGCTTCCACTGCCCAGAAAGCTCTGGCTCAGGGAAAAGCAGATAAGCTTCTTTATTTAAAAGGGGCAACCAAAGGAGGGATAGACGGAAAAACAGAAACACTGCCTATTTATTTATTGGAACAATACAAGTTTAATTAAATTTATGTTTACGAAGAGACTACTTGCGAGTGGTCTCTTTTTATTTAGAAGGATCACGAAAAACACAGCACTGAATTAGTGAAAATTTATGAATTTATGAGAATTGGCATAGATGTGATGTTACGGACAAGGGGTATGGATTTATTCTATTCCCTCTTTTGTCAATGCCAATTCCCATCAAGAAAGGAAGAATTACATGAACAATACAACAACTGAATTACAATGGGGAGATGTCATCTTCAAACCTGGACAACGTGTGCGGACAACCGATGCCAGCGATTATGCAGGATTGGAAGGTGTTATTTTGGAAATTCATACCGGCGAAGATAAAGAAACCGACAATCTGACTCCTGATATTCACTGTTGCTTTGATTTTCCTGAGTCTGAAGCAGACATTCGGAAACTAGAGGAACGCTTTTCTTCTCTTTACAATATGCCAAAAAAACTGGATGAGCTTGCTTTGGATGAAGTGATTATGTCCCCGGATGAACTGATTTCTATTCCAGAAGAACCCTCTCGTCTTCTTCATTATATTGGTACAGACGAATGGGCTCGCCCGGTATACCAGGATCAATATGGGAAGTTGTGGAAAGATGTAGAACTTGGTGACTTTGAAATTCCTCATCTGCACTCTGCAGTCGGAAATGAATTTGATGGAGAACCGGATATGCCTATCCGGAAACCATTTAGAATTTTAACAGATAAACCGAAAAATCCTTATGAATTTCAGTACATGATGCTTAGTCGTTTACAAAGCGACTGTGAGTATTACTTGAATTACGGAAACCGTTGTACTGGACATCTGTACTATCACAATGAAAGCAAACAAATTGCCGCCATGAAAAAACTCTGGAATGAATTTCCGGATGATGGGAAACCAGAATGGTTGACATGGAAACAAATCCTAGAATACGAAAAAGCAATGTGTTCAGACACAAAATAATAGAACCGCCATAAAAATATTTTTTTTAAGGAGAATGATTATGAATTCAATAAAAGAACTAAAAGAACAATTAGGATATGAAGAAATCGGTCTCGATGATACATTTACATTTCACTGTACCCAATGCGGAAAGTGCTGCATCCACCGGGAGGATATTCTCTTATCCCCGAAAGATCTGTTTAACATAGCAAAAAAATTTCAAATTACACCAGCGGAAGCCTTGGAACAATATTGTGAAACTTATATTGGATGTAACTCCCGTTTCCCGATAGTCCGCCTGAGACCACAAGGAAGTGTCAAACGCTGCCCTTTATTAAAGGATCAGAAATGTTTGGTTCATGATGTAAAACCGACTGTCTGTGCCATGTTTCCGATTGGTCGGTATCTTACCCTTTCTGCGGATGATAGTTTTCCGAAAAATCCAGAAGAACTGTCTGTTGGATATATCTTTAATAATCCTGAGTGCGGAGACGGAATCGAAACACATACCGTCCGGGAATGGTTTCGTAGTTTTAACATTCCACTAAAAGATGACTATTTCTTTACATGGACAAGAACACAGGCAACACTCTGCAAACATCTACAATTTCTGGAAGAACACATATCAGAAAAGACCATGATTTCAATATGGAATGCTACTTTGATAACTCTGTATCTGAACTATGATATTACAGAAGATTTTCAAACGCAATTTCAGCAAAATTCAGATGCAATCCTATCCTTAATTGAAACACTAGGAACTGTTGACATTCCTAAGAAATCATAAACAACTATAAATACTTTGAGCCGACCAGTTTTGGACGGCTCTTTTTCATATCACTTTACATTCTGGCAGCTCTTTTGTTTCCTGTTCTTATCACACGCAATCCATTCATCCAAAGTAAGCGGCTGATAATTTGAATACATACAAAAACAGTTAATCATATTACATGGAATATGCTGTGTTTCCCCCTGTGTATTCAGAAATGTTGTTTCAGATGTGATTCCTTGAAATCTTTCCAGCAATCTCTGATCCTGCGTATCGTGTACATGTCCATACAACATATAGGTTTTTGGGTTTCCTTCTGCATTCAATTTATACTGTCCGTTATAACACATAATAGGATAATGACAAAGTATCACTTTTCTCTTATTATCGCTAAGTTCCTCATACATTTTAATCCACTCAAAGCGTGAACTGTCGAAGTTTGGATCCTTGACATAGTGGTCATGGTTTCCCTGTATCAGATATAGACGTCCGTTCAATTTCTGAAGCAACTGGTTTGTTTCTTCAGATTTCCCCCATGATAAATCCCCTAAGATAACAACTTCATCCCTATTACGCACTTTACTATTCCACTGTTTCAGCATATAATCATTCATTGCATTTACATTTGCAAATCCACGTTTATCCATTTTTGTATTCAAATTTTCATGAAAGAAATGTAAATCTGCAATATAATATCTCATTTTATATCATTCCCTCAATCTTGTTTAAATTATCAATATTTACAATTGCCCAGAACACTCTTTTTAAATCTTTCCCTTTCAAAGTTGATGCCGGGATTACCGAATCTTTACCAAATTCCTGAATAAACTGATTTCTGAGTTCACGAATTTTTTGTCCTTTTTCTGGTCCCGATAAATGCTCCATACCTAATTTTTTTTCAATCTCTAATGCCTGTTTTACTTTATCCCAACCCATGCCTGAAATCATCAGTTCATACATCAAGCGAACCAGTGATGCTCCGCAGGCAACCGTTTTGGGATCATACTGCACTTTCCTGTTTAAATATAACGAATGAAAATCATTAATAAACTTTTTCAATTCTGCATCTTCACCGCTATCGGCTTGTTGATAACGCAAAAGCTGTTTCTCAACATCTTCTACGATATATTTAGGTTCATAATCTCTTCCCTCCAGCGTGCTCCCCAGTGTAATCTTCCTTGTATTCCATTCTTGTTCTGCCCGTTTTAAATACTTTTCTTTCACAACAGAGCATTGCATCTCGGATATACAGTTTCTGGACAACATCATAATATCATAGAACTGCTTCACCTGTTCATCCAGCCTTTCATTTTGTACGCCAATCGTATTACAACCTAATGTGGTGAGCTTATCCGCAAATAAATAATTCAATGGAAGGATCTGATAGTTCCATGAACTGTTTACTGCAAATATGTTTTCTCCCGTTCTTCTTTCATATTCCCATTTTTCTGGCTGGAGAATAAATTCTATTTTTAATTCCTGATAGGGAATACTCTCTCTATCCATATTACGTTCTGCATTGGATAGTACAGAAGGAACTTTCGTGTAATATGTATGTAATGGAAGATTTGTTTTCGGATTCTTAGGGCTATGTTTATGAAAGTAAAACAATTCGTCTTCTGTCCCCAAATATTCTTCGATTTTCCTCAATGTTTCCTTTATTTCCTCTTCTGTTCCAAAAAATAACATATCAATGTCTACACTTGTTCTTTGAGCATCCCTTGGCAGATAAAACTGCGTGGCTGCACCACCTTTCAATATTATTTTATCTCCTAGTATTTTCTGAATATGCAAGAATAATTCAAGATCCCATAAAAACAGTTCCATTCTCGCCATATTTTTAAACCCAAATTCTTCCATTCTCTTCTGAAAGGTTTCTCTCTGAAATGCTTCCTCTTTATGAAATAACTTTTTGTAATCCAAATTTTATTCTTCCCTTCTAAGTATTTTTCCAAACTCTATTGCCGAATCTGTAATAAACCGATTTTCAACGATAAAGCGAATATCATATTGTATATTCCTTCTTGATGCTACTGTTATCAGCTTCTTTTTATCTATATTTCCCAATCTGCTGAGATTCTGATAAATTCTTACCAATTCTTGCAATGATAGTGGATATCCATTTCTCGTTATTGCAAAATAAAGATCTACAAAAGCCTTCTCTATACTTGCCAGACCTTCACTACTGTACTGAAAATCCTCCGTTGTGTATAAAATCACCTGCATATTATGGCTACCTGAAAACATAGCATCTTCATACATTTTTTTCGTGTATTGTGGTTCTATCACCTCAAATCCTTCTGCTAATAAATTGTTATATATTTCCTCTTTTGCTGCTTTTTCAATAAATGCAATGACAGGATATTGTTCTGGTATGTGTAACATATATTTTGCCAAAATATCCAAACCGGATATATAATAATAAAATCCCAGCTCATCCATGTAATTTTTCAATTTTTGGGCTGTTTCACATAAAATAATTCCCTGTCTGCCTTTCAAATCATTGAAGGAAAATACACCGTTTCGCACTCTCTTAATGTAACCCGCCTCTACTAATTTAGAAAGATTCCAATATAAAGTAGACTTTTTTAACTCCGGGAAAAGGGGAATTACTTCATCTGTATAAAAGGTAGTTTGATTCCCAAGATTTTGTTTGATTATCTCGTATTTTTTTTCTAATGCTGTTTTGCTATTCATACTACACCTACTTTCTTTTCGTAGTATATCACATAGCACCTATAAATTCAATAAAACAAACGCAAAGTTTATATTTGCGTTTATTTTATTGTTTTTATTCATAATTCAATCTATTTGCAAATATATTTGTAATTTCAATAAAAAATACGCAAATACTATATTTGCGTATTTTTATTGAAACTCACTAGAACTGCAACAGCAGCTCATATAGCATCCTATAACGTTTTCCAATCTATCCTATTCTTTATAATGGAATGATCCTTGGAACTTGTACACCTACTGTAATTCCCATTTCTATCTTTCTCCTATAATCCTGAAAACTATGGATACGAAACCCAGGCATTCCCCAAGCACAAGAAATTTTGCGAACATAGTACTCGTTTGATTTTGTAAATATTTTCCCTTGCTTCCTGTGCAATAACTTTATAATCCGTAACGACTGAGTTGAAATCTTAGGAAACGTTCCATTAACTCTTTTATACAAATCTCCGCCTTTACTTTCTTCTAAATAAATAGCCTTTCCATATATGCAGGACCATTCTATATACGGAATGTCTATACTTCTTATCCCTGTTTCCATTGCAATTCGCAAAAATAAGGCAGTTTCAAAATCCTTTTTATATAGAAATTCGTCTGCTATCATTTTATAATGATCAACAAAATAAATTGCTCCTATCTTTCTTTCCAGTTCCAACAGCGAAACATCATCCAACCATTCCAATTTTTCTCTGTATTTTTCAATAAATATCATTCCATGTTCAGTTTCTAAAGATTGCCTCAAATCACGGATAGCCTCTGTCCAATATTTTCTTTGTTCAGGTAACAAGAAGCATACCATTTTCTGTAAAAACTTTCCTTCGCTATCTGGATGCCACTGTATTAAACGCTTTAGTTCTTCATAGGCTTGATTTACTTTATATTCCATTGTACTATTTCTCATCTTCAGATTCTCCTTCGTATGGCTCTAAAATCTTTGAAGCCCTCTCCACAAACATCCTGTCTGCCCCTGAAATCTCATATTCTTTCCAAAGTGTCTTATGTATCTGTTCCTCTGTTAAATCCCTACACTTTTCCTGCAGCATACGGACAAATGGATATATCATAGTCGCATGAATATTTTTCCCGGACCGTACCATATCTCCTTCCATTTGATATGCTTCCTGTAAGCATTCCAGTATAATGCGAACATCCGTAACACTTTCTCTCATTGTGCTTCCCCTCATCAGGCTTATCCTCCTATTTACATACGTACTCTCAGTCCATCTAATCTCGACACGTTCAGTCCAACCAGATACCAGTCATCTCCCATTTCAATTCGGACCGGAATCCAAACATCTTTCACCTTTACATCGAAACATTCCCCGCAATGTAGTCCTCCATAAAAAGATTCCAAATCAAAACGTATATCATACCTCCCTGTTTCAGTATCATAAAACAATGTTCCTTCTCTGTGTTCACTCATAACATCTGCCTCCTTAAATTTTTCTTTTACTTAGTAATTACCTCATCTCTATACAGATTGAAGAAATTCCGGAAAAATTTCATAAAAGTTTTTCCGATACCGATAATAGGTAGAAGAAGTTAACCCCAACTCCCGCTGCAGTTGTGTCGGTGTTACCTTCTTTTGTACCACCCTCATAAATTCCTGGTTAAACTTTTCCTGTTCTATAGCCCGTGGTCTTCCTACTTCATCCCATTCACCCCGAAGCCTTTTTGCCTCCATACCTTCCTTTTGTCGCTTCTCCTTTTTCTCCATCTCTGCCTGTGCCATGGATGCATAGAGTTCAATCATCATATTATTGATTGTTTCTATCATCATCTTTGCCAGATTATTTTCCATCTGAGACAGGTCAAACAACGTGGTAGGAAGTTCCAATACCATTACCCGAACCCCTTTTTCTTCTAAAAAACGTAGCTGCTTTAAAATCTCCTGCTTGTTCCTGCCAAGTCTGTCCAGCTCTGTAATAATCAGGGTATCCCCTACCCGTAAAACATCTTCCACAAGAACGGTATAACGTGGTCTGTCAAAATTTTTACCGGTTATCTTATCTGTAAAAATACTTTCCAGTTTAATTTTCTGATTTTCACAGAACCTCTTTATTTCTATAATACCTCGGTCCAAGTGTTGTTCCTTAGTACTGATTCTGTGATACCCATAATATGCCATACGTATCCCCCTTTATACATTCCCAAAAAGTCTTAAAATATTTTGGCATATCTCAAAACTTTCTTATATACTTTTTGGAAATAAAAAAATAGCCTATTACATCTCCCATCAAAAAGCATACTTTTTGGGAGGTGACTTTCACTACTTCTGTACGCAAGATGGCATAAAAAAGCAACAAAAAAAGACAGAGGTTTTAAAAAATTCCCTCTGTCTTCAGATCAACTATTCTGGAAAGATGTCCATCTTTTTTCCTTCAAACTTATATCCTACACCTCTCACTGTTTTAATATAGCGGCATCGCTTTAGCTCCGGTTCGATTTTCTTTCTCATACTGGATACCAGACAGTACACAATATTATCAATGCTTTCCGGCAGCTCCTCGTTATAAAGAATCTCAAAAATTTTTTCTTTAGTAAATATCACACCTGGTCTCCCTGACAAAAGCATAAACAATTCATATTCTGCTTTCGTTAAGACGATCTCCGTCTGCCCTCTATAAATCTTATGATAATCCGGATAAATCCTAAAATCGGAATTTTCTTCATCCTCTCCCAGAATGCTTTTTATATTTTCCGCCACATATTCTTTGTATCCCAATACAGTTGAAATAGTTACTTTCCCCAAGCTACACTTCCCTTCTGTTTTCTCTTATTTGGAAATCTCAACACACAGATTCCTTTTAAAAATGATTCTCCAGTCTCCATTCATCGATAAGCTGTACAACCTTCGTTAAATTGGTATACCAGATATAATGTCCTCCATTTACAATATATAACTGGTGATTACCAGATTCTAAATCCAGTTGGTTTCTATGAGCAGTCTCCCATGCTGGAACATTTTGTACATTCTCTGAAGAAATCATGGTTAATACAGGAAGTGCCGATGGGAATTTTTTATTCTTTATAGAGAGTAATGACTGATCCATCCCGTTCACTTCGTTTCTAACCGTATCGTTACTGCTTAAAGAATATGCCTGAATGTATTCCTCCCTATCAGTCTCCGTATAGGTGTACCCGGAAACCTGTGGTAATGCTGCTCCATATTTCTCCGGATCTGCTTTCAGTACCGTCTGAAATTCTTCCAAAGAAGAAAAAGAATTCTTGATTTTCTGAAATTCATCAATGCCCTGCAGCATATATTTCTTTTCCACTTCCATAGCCTCTGCCAGTTCTTCATCATATACTGTATTATCAACGGCAATGAATCCTTTTACTTTTTCCGGATAATTCTGTACAAAGTTGAGTCCATATACTCCAGAAATCGAATGTACCAGCAATACACACTGCTTAATTCCCATGGTGTCCAGTGCAGCATTCAATTCACTATTGATATTATCTACAGTTCGGTTAGTCGATGCACCATCACTAAGTCCATATCCAAACGGCTCTACAATCACTATGTTAAAACTCTTATCTAAAGATTGTGCCAGAGGTTTGAAGTAGATATGCGGTGATGGAACTCCCAGTGCCGGCATCATCACCAATGTGGTTTTTCCTTCATCTGCAAATGTTTCTCCACTTGCATCCAATTTTCCATACAAAGCAAGATGCATATCATTCCCTTTCACTGTGATATATTTACTCGCATACCCAACTTGTGTCTTTTCCATAGCATGTACCATATTAGAATTTCCTATCAGAAATACAAACAGCATCACAACCGTCACAATTCTTGAGATTCTATTTTTGTATCTTCTCATACGCTTCCCCCTAAGTAAATTATTCCAAATATTTTTTCAGTTCTTCTACCCTATCTAATCTTTCCCATGGAAGGTTAATATCATCTCTCCCAAAATGTCCATAGGCTGCCGTCTGTTTATAGATTGGACGGCGTAGATCCAACATCTGAATGATTCCTGCTGGTCGCAGATCGAATTCTCTTCTTATGATCTCTACCAGACTCTCATCTGAAATTTTTCCGGTTCCAAATGTGTCTACCATAATAGAGGTCGGATGCGCTACCCCAATTGCGTAAGACAACTGAATTTCACATTTTTTTGCCAGACCTGCGGCCACAATATTCTTCGCAACATAACGAGCAGCATAAGATGCAGAACGATCTACTTTCGTACAGTCTTTTCCAGAAAAAGCCCCGCCGCCATGCCGTGCCATACCACCATAGGTATCTACAATAATCTTGCGTCCTGTTACACCACTATCTCCGTGAGGACCACCGATGACAAAACGCCCTGTTGGATTGATGAAAAATTTTGTATTCTCATCTACCAGTTCTGTTGGAATAATCGGTTCCAATACATATTTTTTTATATCATCGTGGATCTGCTCCTGTGTCACATCTGGATCATGCTGTGTTGACAGAACCACTGCATCCAGCCGGTGCGGAATACCTGCTTCATCATATTCTACAGTAACCTGGCTCTTACCGTCCGGTCTTAAATAATTCAACAAACCATCTTTACGGACCTGGGTAAGCTGCCGAGTCAATTTGTGTGCCAGTGAAATTGGATATGGCATAAATTCATTCGTTTCGTCACATGCGTAACCAAACATCATACCCTGATTCCCAGCACCAATTGCATCAAGCTCTTCTTCTGACATTTTGTGTTCTTTTGCTTCCAATGCCTTATTCACGCCCAAAGCAATATCTGCTGACTGCTCATCAATTACCGTTAAGACAGCACAGGTATGTGCATCAAATCCATAATCTCCATTGTCATAACCAATTTCTTTAATCGTTTCTCTTACCACCTGCTGCATATCTATATACGCATTGGTCGTGATTTCTCCCATCACTAATACCATACCCGTTGTAATTGCAGTCTCACAGGCCACTCTGCTCATCGGATCCTTCTCCATAAGAGCATCCAATATGGCGTCTGATATGGCATCACAAATTTTGTCCGGATGCCCTTCTGTTACTGATTCTGAGGTAAATAATCTTTTCTCCATAGTAAATTCTCCCTTGTATCAATATTTCATATTTGTCAATAACATAAAATATCTTTACTATGATTACTATATTTTTTGTCTACATTGTACTTTTTTCTGTCCGGTTGGTTTTATCTTTAAACCAAATGACTTTGCTATTCTTCTATGAAATAACATATCCATCTGATTAAATCAAAATATTAGCAAGACTGGTTATTTAATCGCTTACACCTTCATGGCAGTATTGATACTCCTATCATTCTCCACATAAAAAAAACAGTGTAAATCCACTGCTTTTTCTCCATCACTTAATTTGTAATTTCCACAAATGAGTATCTTTCTTCATTCTTTTGTACTATTGCAGAACCCGTTTGTTCCTTTATTGTTTTTAACAACTCTTCTACATATATTTGGGCTTCGTACACTTCAATGTTCGTAGCGTATGCAATTCCTTTAATCGAAAAACTCAACTCTGAATCACTCATCAAAAATTCTAAAATATCCCATTGTAGATCAGTAATTACAATTTCCGTTCCATCATAAATCATCCTTTTCTTTTTAAATTCAATATCCCATTTTCCGAAATGAACTCTTTCTTCTAATATATTTTGCATATCTAATCACATGACTACAAAGGACGCTTCCGGCCAATATTTCTTTAACAATTCCTCTGTTCTTTTCTTTCCTCACAATTCTTAAAGTATAATAATTCTCCCATTCTCTGCCTCCTCATATCATTTATCGTTATACTTTAAGTATACAGCCGAATTATTGCAGAAATCTTATTAAATTATTCCTTTAGCCTTTTTTCTATGATACTATCTTCATTGTATTTGTGTAACTGACCGCCCAATAAACGCTTTCCTATAATAATCCAGGTATCTCTATTGTACTGGTCCATATCTCTATACAACTCCATAATTTCTCTTTTATTATCCTGTTCTCTCTGCTGTTCTTCTTCATCTTTTCTCAATATATAATCAACTGGGACTTTAAAGAATTTGGATAATGCAAGCAACATATCACCAGAAATATTCTCGTCTACATTTTCATACTTACTAATTGTCTGCTGACTGACTCCTATTTCTTCCCCTAATCTCGTCTGAGTCAGGCCTAATTTTTTTCTTAATTCAGATATTCGATTCACAAGCGTACACCTCCCGATACAATCATTTTACACTTAAATACGCCTATGTTTTACTTCATTTAAGAGTATTACTACCATGTATCGCGGTATATCGTAGTATTACTATCTCAATTTCTATATATCTATGCCGAAAAAAAGTCAATCTATACAAACAATATAGTAATTTCTTTTCTTTTAAATATACTAGAGCGTGTCTGAAAAATAAAAATTGCACAAAACGCATGTTTTATTTCCCTTTTTCATGATAAAATAAAGAAAAAGGGGTGTTCACTATGTTGAGACGATATGAGTTGACTGATGAAGAATGGCTTCGCATTGAA
>ENA-OPAL01000765-OPAL01000765.1-human-gut-metagenome-genome-assembly--contig:-NODE-765-length-22878-cov-3.632564_pt1 | contig 22878 bp, 18 predicted proteins | sample MGYA00241057_ERZ501430 | MGnify/ENA primary metagenome ERZ501430 (study PRJEB25962, sample SAMEA2042506) | human gut metagenome | biome: human gut; feature: human-associated habitat; material: faeces...
CTTGTCTGTATTCAATAATTCTCTGTACGCGTAGGTCATGCGAATATCCTGCAGGTATGTCTTAAAATTGACATTTGCATATTTCTGAAACATTCTGGATAAATATGCATCCGAGTAGCCAAACATATTCGCAACTTCAGCCAGTTTCAACTCTTCCTGATAATGTTCTCTCATATAGGAAGTGATTCTTGCAAGCGCATCCAGACGTCGGCTGTGACGTACTTCCTGCTCCCCTGCCTCATCAAGGCGATAATAATTGACCAGAAGATACAATACATCATAATAAAAAGAACGGATTTTAAACTCATACCCGGTTCCGCGTTTACCGTAAAGTTTATACATTTCACGCACAAGTTTTGAAAGCTTCCCGTCCATTTCCGGTAGGCTTCCCGCAAAACGGATAAAACGGTGTGCCGTAAAATAATCTTCAAACTGTTTCAGCGGAATCTGCAAAACTGCCGTATGGTTTTCCTCCGGTGAATCAATTGAATGCACTTCATTTGAATTAATGATCATCAGCTCTCCCGCCTTCAGCGGATGCTTCTCGTCATTCAGGTAAAATGTCAGCGAACCTTCCATTACCGCAAAAATCTCGACGGATGTGTGCCAGTGCTTTTCCCGTACATAATTACCCTGACTTCCCTCAAACAAAAAGAATTTAAATGGCAGCCCCTCATCCGGGATCACCAGTTCATGCTGGAATTCCATGCCATACCCCTCTCCTGACTCATTTTCAATAGTATTTATACAACCCCTGTAACTATTTTCATCTATTTCCTATCATAGCATGAAGATATTCTATTTACAAGCGAATGAAAACCGACTGGTCACCACACTTTCTCAAATAAAGTACGGTGCACCGGGACAGCAAAAAACTCCGGCGGCAGGGAACTCGCCCGGAGTATCCTCTGAATCTGGTTCGCTTGAAAAAATTCGTCCAAGTATCGGAATGTACAGGTTTTTGCGTTGATACAGAAAATGCTGCTGTTTGAGCATCTTTGATGCGAGTTCAGCATTTTCTGTATTGTTCTTAGCAAAGTTCTGTACACCTTGGTACCTTAGAAGTTCTGAATTGAGACGTATCCAGAGGAACATTTATCGAAAATCCCATCTGGTTCATTTAATTATCCCATAATCACCGGGAATCCTTTATTATCTCTCCTCACGGAAATACGGTAATCCAAGTCCCGCCGGCGGCTGGTGCTCCTTCTTCTTTCGGAAGCTTGTAAACACCAGTACAATAATCGTTACCACATACGGCAGTGCCTTAAACACCTCCTGCATACTTCGTCCCAGTCCCGGGATATACAGATACAGGATATAAAGTGCTCCGAAAAGGAACGCTCCCCAGATTGCATTCAGTGGTTTCCACAGTGCGAAGATTACCAGTGCAACTGCAAGCCATCCACGGTCACCAAATCCATTGTCTGTCCAGGTTCCGCCGGAATATTCCATTACGAAATAGAGTCCGCCAAGTCCGGCAAGCCCTGCTCCGATACAGGTAGACAGATATTTGTATTTGATAACATTGATACCTGCTGCATCTGCTGTTCCAGGATTCTCGCCAATTGCACGAAGATTCAAGCCTGCTCTTGTTTTAAATAAGAAGAAAGACAAAACCACCGCTACGATCACACAGAGATATGTCATAAATCCATAATTGAACAAAATCGGTCCGATTACCGGAATCTTAGATAATCCCGGGATTTTGGCTGTGTAAGCACTTCCTGTTACTTTTACAGAAATCTGTCCGACACCACCGGCAAGTTTGGAAATAGAACCACCAAAGAAGTTACCAAAACCTGTACCAAAGATTGTAAGAGCAAGACCGGTTACGTTCTGATTTACACGAAGAGTAATGGTCAGGATACTGTAGATCAGGCCACCGATCATTGCACATGCAAAGGCACATACAAACGATATCAGGACACCTATAAATGCATTCGGATTCGGGTTATCTTTTTCATAAAGAAAAGCTCCCATCAGGCCGGCAATACCGCCCATATACATAATTCCCGGAATACCAAGATTCAGGTTTCCGGATTTCTCCGTCATAATTTCACCAAGCGCACCATAAAGAATACAGATGCCCTGGACAATTGCTTTTTGAATAAAGATGGTCAGTACACTCATTGCATCTACCTCCTATTTTTTTGTACGCTTTACTCTGTAGTTGATAAAGAATTCTGCCCCGATCAGGAAAAACAGAATAATGCCGAGAATAACATCGGATGCATTTTCATTCAATCCATACTGAGTCGCAATCTGAACAGCACCCTGATTCATAAATACAATACCAAAAGATACAGCCACCATAATAAAAGTATTGAATTTGGAAAGCCATGCAACGATGATTGCTGTAAATCCACGTCCTCCTGCTGTTGCAGTAGAGATTGTATGGCTTGCACCACTTACAATAACAAATCCTGCGATACCACAGATTGCACCAGAGATTGCCATGGTACGGATAATAACTTTCTTTACATGGATACCGGCATATTTTGCAGTATTTTCACTCTCACCAACTACAGCGATCTCATAACCCTGTTTGCAGTATTTCAGATAAATGAACATCCCAACAGTCAGGATCAGAACGATCAGAACATTCCAGCCGTATTTCTGTCCAAACAGTTCCGGCAGCCAGCCTGCCTGTGTTGCCTGATTAATGATACCAACAGTATTGGAACCTTTTGGATTTTCCCAGAAAACGATACAATATGTAACCACCTGCATGGCAACATAATTCAGCATCAGAGTAAAAAGTGTTTCATTTGTATTCCAGTATGCTTTGAATACCGCCGGGATCATACCCCATATCATGCCGCCAAGTGCACTTGCAATAAACATAACAATAAGTAAGATCACCGGTGACATTTTATCACCTGCATAGATCATCACCGCTGCGGAGCAGGCTCCACCAATCAGGATCTGGCCTTCTGCACCGATATTCCAGAATTTCATTTTGAATGCCGGAGCAAGTCCGATTGCAATACACAGAAGAACCATCGTATCACGTATTGTCTGCCAGATACGACGTTCCGATCCCATTGCTCCATCCCAGATTGCTTTATATACATCTACCGGATTCATCTTGACAAGTGCGACGATTACAGCACCGCACACGATCAGTGCAAGGATCAGCGCAATAAATCGAATCAGCAGTCTTTCCTGCCATCCGGCTTTGTTTCTTCTTTTACTTACCTGTAAGAAAGGTTCTTTATTCATTGACAACCCCTCCTTTTTCATGTTTCGTCATAAGAAGACCGATTCCTTCTTTGGTTGCAGTTCTGCCATCAACCACTCCGCTGATTTTTCCTCCACACAGTACCGCGATGCGGTCACAGAGTTCAAGTACTACATCAAGATCTTCAATTACGCAGACAACTGCTACGCCTTTTTTCTTCTGCTCATTCAGAAGCTGATAAATAACATGAGAGGTATTGATATCCACACCTCGAGTCGGAAATGCTACAAGAAGAACTTTTGGATTCTGTGCGATTTCTCTTCCTACCAGAACTTTCTGCACATTACCACCTGACATCTGGCGAACCGGTGCAGAAATACTTGGTGTCATAACTTCCAGCTGATCTTTGATCTTCTCTGCAAGTGCTCTAGGTCCCTTACGATCCAGGAAAGGTCCCTTTCCATTACGATAGCTTCGGATCATCATATTGTCCGTCATATCCATATCACCGACAAGCCCCATACCAATACGATCCTCTGGAACAAAAGCAAGGCTGATTCCCGCTTCGTTAATGGAAATTGAATCCATTCCGGAAAGTTCCATTTCGCCTCCGTTATCATCCAACAGACGTATGGAACCACTTTCTACATTCTGCAGTCCTGCAATCGCCTCAAGAAGTTCTTTCTGTCCACTTCCTGAAATGCCGGCAATTCCAAGAATCTCCCCTGTATTGACTGTCAGATCCACATCATCCAGTGTCTTGACATTTTCTTTGTCCTTACAGTTGATTCCCTCAATGATCAGACGCGGTTTTACATTTTCAGGTTTCGGACGTTCGATGTTCAGATCTACTTTGGCTCCAACCATCATTTCTGAAAGACTCTGCACATTGGCCTGTGCTGTCTCTACCGTGTCAATATACTGACCCTTTCGAAGAATTGCAACGCGGTCAGACAAAGCAAGAACCTCCTGCAATTTATGGGTAATGATAATGATCGAACATCCATCGTCACGCATGTTTCGAAGAATATCGAACAGCCTGTCGGCTTCCTGTGGCGTCAACACTGCTGTCGGCTCATCCAGGATCAGGATCCTTGCTCCACGATACAGCATCTTCACAATTTCAACTGTCTGTTTTTCAGAAACGGACATTTCGTAGATTTTTTTGGAAAGGTCCAGATCAAAACCATATTTATTGACCAGTTTCTGAATATCTTCGGTTATTTTTTTCATATTGAGTCTGGCCTTACCAGGCAGGCCCAATACAATATTTTCTGCTGCCGTAAGTACATCTACCAGTTTGAAATGCTGATGTACCATACCTATTCCTAATTCATAGGAGTCTTTTGGCGAACGGATTTTTACTTCCTTCCCATTTACAAAAATATGACCTTCATCTGGATAATAAATTCCATAGATCATATTCATCAGAGTCGTTTTACCGCTTCCATTCTCACCTAAAATTGCGAGAATCTCTGATTTCCTCAGTGTAAGATTTACATGGTCATTCGCCTGAACTGATCCAAATCGCTTGGAAATATCTCTAAGCTCAAGTGCATAAGTTTCTTCCACTATCGTTCCCTCCTTTTATCTGATATATTGTCATATCTGCAAAAGAAACCTCCGCCCTGAAGACTTCCTTTGCACGTATAACAAGAAAAAAAGCAGAGCTGCTGACCCAGCAGCTCCGCCTGTTTCAGATCTTATTCTGTGATAGATGTGATTCCATCGATAGCTACATCAAATGCCGGTGCAGAACCATATTCTGATTCATGGAAATATCCGTCAGAAACATATTCTGTATCACTGCCATCTTTCTTATAAGTAGTAAGTTCTTTGCCATCTACTGTAAATGTAGAAGTATCGAATACATGAAGGGATCCGTCTGCAAGTGCATCTTCCACTTCTTTTACTTTTTCGTCTGTTCCTTCTGCTACAACTTTCTCATTGAGAGGTGTGATCTTGTCAGCGCCGTCGGAGAAGCCTTTGCACCAGTCAGTATCAATTGCTGTTCCATCAAGCATGCACTGTACTGCATATGTGTAATATACACCCCAGTCCATAGATGCAGAAGTAAGAGCTGTATTCGGTGCAACAGATGTCATATCAATATTGTATCCAACGCAAGGAACGCCTGCTGCTTCACATGCTGTCGGAGCACCTGTTGTATCTGCGTGCTGGCTGATCAGAACACATCCATCAGAAATCAGCGCATCTGCACATTCTTTTTCAAGGTCGAAGCTTGCCCAGCTGTTTGTATATTTTACTTCCATAGTTACGGACGGGCATACACTCTTTGCGCCAAGGTAGAAAGAAGTATATCCGGAAATAACCTCTGCGTACGGGAATGCACCAACATAACCCATCTTGCAGCTATCTTCTGTAATAGTTCCATCTTCGATCATCTGATTCAGTTTAAGGCCAGCTACTACACCGGACACATAACGAGCTTCATAAATGTTTGTGAAGTAGTTGTGCATATTGGAAAGTCCGCTTGATGCTGCCTGAGTTCCAGTTGCATGACAGAACTGCACATCCGGATATTCCCCTGCTGCTTCAAGGATATAAGTCTCATGTCCGAAGCTGTTTGCAAAAATGATCTGGCAGCCCTGATCTGCAAGGTCTGCTGCTGCATCGTAGCATCCCTCATCTTCACCGATCAGAGTTTTTTCAATAACCTGTGAATCGTCAAGGCCAAGTGCCTCCTGCATTTCATCGATACCAGCCATATGAGCTGCTGTGTAACCTTCGTTCTCATCGCCGATGTAAATTGCACCAATCTTGAGGTCTTCCTTTGCAATACCTTTGCCACTTTCGCTGTCGTCACTTGCGTATACAGGTGCAGTCATAGTAACTGCCATAGCTGCTGCAAGTCCAATTGCCAATGCTTTTTTCATTCTTCTTTCCTCCGTTTTCTGTGCTCTTACTCCTGTTGCGGAACAAAAGGGGCACAACTTTCTCAGTTACGCCTCTTTGCAAGTACTTTTACTATACATGGCACTTTTTAAATTGTCAATAAATTTGCAAAAAACGTACTATTTATTTGATAACCTAATTTTTTTTGTATATTAATTAGGAAATAATAATTTTCTTGACTTTTTCACGTTAAAGCGTTATACTTTAGAAAGTTAATTTGATTCGAACATGAATCAGTAAAATCAGGAGGTTTAAAAATATGAAAAAGCAGATTTTAGCAGGCATTCTGTCTGCAACAATGGTAGTTGGCATGGGTGGTGTCAGCGTATTTGCAGCAGATAAAGCAGATGATAAAACATACAACATCGGTATCTGCCAGCTCGTACAGCACGAAGCACTGGACGCTGCAACACAGGGATTCAAAGATGCGATCACAGAAGAACTTGGCGATAAAGTAACTTTCGATGAGCAGAACGCTCAGGGTGATTCCAATACATGTTCTACAATCATCACCGACTTTGTTTCTAAAAACGTTGATCTGATTCTTGCAAACGCTACACCTGCACTTCAGGCAGCATCAGCAGGAACATCTGATATCCCGATTCTTGGTACAGCTGTTACAGAATACGGTGTAGCACTTGATCTGGATGATTTCGATGGAACTGTTGGCGGAAACATCTCCGGTACATCAGACCTTGCTCCGCTTGAAGATCAGGCTGCAATGCTCAACGAACTGTTCCCGGATGCAAAAAATGTTGGTCTTATCTACTGTTCAGCAGAAGCCAATTCCCAGTATCAGGTTGATACAGTAAAAGCAGCTCTTGAGAAATTAGGTTACACATGTACTTACTATGCATTCTCAGACTCCAACGACCTCTCTTCTGTTGCTACAACAGCAGCTACTGAGAGTGATGTGATTTATGTTCCGACTGATAATACTGTTGCATCTAATACAGAGATCATCAACAACATCTGTCTTCCGGAAAAAGTTCCGGTAATCGCAGGTGAAGAAGGTATCTGTGAAGGATGCGGTGTTGCCACACTTTCCATCAACTACTATGACCTCGGTGTTGCTACCGGTAAAATGGCTCTCAAAGTTCTTGTAGATGGTGAAGATATTTCCAAAATGCCAATTGAATATGCTCCACAGTTCACAAAAGAATACAACCCGGAAATCTGTGAAGAACTCGGTATTGAAGTTCCGGATGATTATGTAGCAATCGGTGCAGACGAAGAAGAAGCTTCTGATGATGATGCAGCAAAAGACGAGACATCTGAAGAGGAAACAACCGAAGAGGCTGAATAATTTTCGAAGATAATCAAACATTACAAATTTATACAGGCAGCGGGAAAGGAATTATCCTTTCTCGCTTTCTGTGCTATCAGGAGGAACTGAAAAATGAATATTCTTACTTTAATCAATGCACTTCCAGGCGCTGCTGCGCAGGGTCTGATCTGGGGAATCATGGCAATTGGTGTTTATCTCACCTTCCGTATCCTCGATGTAGCCGACCTTACTGTTGACGGCACCATGTGTACTGGCGGTGCTGTCTGCGTTATGATGCTGATGAGCGGTCACAGTGTGTGGGTTTCTATGCTTGCTGCTACCGGAGCCGGAATGCTTGCCGGTCTCGCTACAGGTATCTTCCACACATTCATGGGAATCCCTGCGATCCTCGCTGGAATCCTGACTCAGCTTGGTCTTTACTCTGCCAACCTTAAGATCATGGGAAAAGCAAACCAGGCAGTAAACGGAAACAAATTTGATCTGCTTGTTTCCCTCCGTAATGTAAAAAATGTTCCATTTTATCAGAATACAATTTTCATCGTTGCAATCTTTATCGTTGTTCTGATTGCAATCCTTTACTGGTTCTTCGGTACAGAACTTGGATGCTCCCTCCGCGCTACCGGATGTAATCCGAATATGTCCCGTGCACAGGGAATCAATACGGATGTATGTAAAGTTCTTGGTCTTATGATCTCCAACGGACTGGTTGCGCTTTCCAGTGCTCTCCTTGCACAGTATCAGGGGTTTGCTGATGTCAACATGGGACGTGGTGCTATCGTTATCGGTCTTGCTGCAGTTATCATCGGTGAAGCAATCTTTGGAAAGATCTTCCGTAACTTTGCGCTTCGTCTTCTCAGCGTTGCTTTTGGTTCTATCCTCTACTATCTGGTACTCCAGACAGTTATCTGGATGGGTATTGATACAGACCTTCTGAAGATGCTGTCCGCACTTGTAGTTGCAGTCTTCCTTGCTGTTCCATACTGGAAAGCAAAGTATTTTTCTAAACCAGTAAAACGTGGAGGTAACAAATAATGCTAGAACTTAAGAATATATATAAAACCTTTAATCCTGGAACCATTAATGAGAAAGTGGCTCTGAATGGTCTGAACCTTACACTGAACGAGGGAGATTTCGTCACTGTTATCGGCGGTAATGGTGCCGGTAAATCCACGATGCTGAACGCTGTTGCAGGTACCTGGATGGTCGATGAAGGCCAGATCATCATTGACGGAATCGACGTTACCAAATTATCCGAGCACAAAAGAGCAGCTTACCTGGGACGCGTATTCCAGGATCCTATGACAGGAACAGCTGCCACAATGGGAATTGAAGAAAACCTTGCCCTTGCAAAACGCCGCGGAAAAACACGTTTCCTTAAACCCGGAATCACAAAGAAAGAACGCGAAGAATATAAAGAACTTCTGAAGATTCTTGGCCTTGGACTGGAAGATCGCCTTACTTCCAAAGTCGGACTTCTCTCCGGTGGACAGCGCCAGGCACTTACTCTGCTGATGGCAACCCTCCAGAAACCAAAGCTTCTGCTCCTCGATGAGCATACCGCAGCCCTTGACCCGAAAACAGCAGCCAAGGTCCTTGAGATCACTGAGATGATCGTAAACCGCGATCATCTGACAACAATGATGATCACTCATAACATGCAGGACGCTATTACACACGGAAACCGCCTGATCATGATGATGGAAGGAAAGATCATCCTGGATATTCAGGGGGAAGAAAAGAAGAAGCTTACGGTAAGAAATCTGCTGGATCAGTTTGAGAAAGCCAGCGGACAGGAGTTCTCCAATGATTCTGCTCTGCTGAGCTGAGATGGGGATTGTGTAAAAGATATGGTTCGTTATTTACGAAAACATTAAAGAAGTACTATTGATATTACTATTCATATTTACGCAACTAATTAAAGATATATGATTTTTCAACGGCTTCATCATCCGGAAGTACTAAGGAATAACCCTCGTGTTAAATGCATTCATAAAAATCACAAACTCGCTGACGCTCAAACAGTGTGATTTTTATGAATAACACACTCGGAACATTCCTAAGAACTTCCAGGATTCTTGCAGATGTTGAATTAATCATATATCTTTTTTAGTTGCTGTAAGCTGAATTATATTAATTTATGTTTGAAACAAAAAGTATTCTTATGCTTGTAATAAGACAAGTATCTCAAGTACTTCTATAATTTCTATAAAATTTCTAATAATATTTTCTATAATATTCTTAAATATGCTTTAAATTCAAAACATTATATCTTTACCGCTCTTCTCCCCATCTCGCTCAGCTGCCTCCTTCCCGGAGGGAGCCCGACCACACGCCGCAGAAGGCTATAGCAAGGAGCAGGAAATCGACAGCATGGCTTTGATAGGCATAATCCGGTTATTTTCCCCACACGATATACTATAAATAGCGCTGTCCAGGTCAAGGGGCTTTTATAAAGCTTGCGAAAACGTAAAAACGGGCTGCAGATGGGATGTATGTTTGCGTAAGTACCAGTATGTTAGAATGGCAGGTATAATGTGCATGAATTCCAGAAACCTCTGCAATCGTCCGTAGAAATACTTGAATATAGCCAGTCTGTGTTATGAAGCATAAAGTGCATTGTCTGAGCCTTCAGGCGAGTTATGCACTTTTGATTCATGTTTTTAACAGACGAGGGATATTCTTAGTATTTCCGGGCGATGAAGCCGTTTCAGGGATTCATGCACATTCATCCTGCACACACATCCTTCTCTTACGCATCATTCATCCTATCTGCAAGCCCGTCATATATTTTTTCCCTGCTTTATTTGATTCCCTTCATGGACAAGCTGATTCGCTTCTTCTTCAAATCCACTCCAATCACTCGTACATCTACAACATCCCCAACAGACACTGCCTCCAGTGGATGTTTGATATATCTCTCTGTCATCTCAGAGATATGCACAAGTCCATCCTGATGTACACCGATATCGACAAATGCCCCAAAATCAATTACATTACGTACGGTTCCTTTAAGGATCATGCCTTCTTTCAGGTCCTTCATATCAAGTACATCTGTTCTCAGTACCGGCTTCGGCATCTCATCACGAGGATCTCGTGCCGGTTTTTCCAGCTCTTTGACAATATCACGAAGTGTCGGTTCACCAACGCCAAGCTCTTCTGCCAGTTTTTTGTAATTCTTAATCTGTCTGGAAATACCACTCAGTTTGCCAACAGTGATATCTTCTGGTTTGTATCCCAGTTTTTCCAGAACCTTCTGCGCAGCTTCATAGCTTTCCGGATGAACACTTGTCGCATCCAGCGGATTCTTTCCGCCTGTGATACGCGCAAAACCTGCACACTGTTCAAATGCTTTCGGTCCGAGTTTTGCAACTTTGAGAAGCTCACGACGACTTTCAAATCTTCCGTTCTCTTCACGATAAGCCACGATGTTCTTCGCAATCACTTTACTGATACCTGAAATATATTCCAGAAGGGATGCAGATGCTGTATTCAGATCCACCCCAACTTTATTTACACAATCCTCTACGACTCCACTCAGAGCCTCTCCGAGCTTCTTCTGATTCATATCATGCTGATACTGTCCTACACCGATAGACTGTGGAGTGATCTTGACCAGCTCTGCCAGCGGATCCTGCAGACGTCTTGCGATAGAAGCCGCACTTCTCTGTCCGACATCAAAATTCGGGAATTCCTCAGTTGCCAGTTTACTTGCGGAATATACAGAAGCTCCTGCCTCATTTGTGATCACATACTGTACCTTCTCTGGAATTTCTTTCAGAAGTTCTACAATGATCTGCTCAGATTCTCTGGATGCTGTTCCATTGCCCAGAGAGATCAGAGAAACATTATACTTTTTGATCAGCTTCTTAAGTGTTTCTTTTGCAGCGCGGATCTTTGCATCATTTGTCGGCGCTGTCGGATAAATAACAGTTGTATCAAGGACCTTTCCTGTCTCATCTACAACAGCCAGTTTACAGCCTGTACGGAAAGCCGGGTCCCATCCAAGAACTACTTTACCAACGATTGGAGGCTGCATCAGAAGCTGCTCCAGATTCTTTCCAAATACATGGATTGCCCCGTCTTCGGCCTTTTCTGTCAGATCACTTCGGATCTCACGCTCAATCGCAGGTGCGATCAGACGTTTGTAACTGTCTTCCACTACTTCGCGAAGAATCGGTTTTGTAATTGGATTTTCTTTTGTAATGACCTGCTTCTGAAGCCATCCCATTGCTTCCTCTTCCGGCGCATTGACTTTAACCGTAAGGATTTTCTCTTTCTCACCACGATTCAGGGCAAGCACGCGATGTCCCGCAAGCTTTTTGATTGGCTCTTCAAATTCATAATACATTTCATAAACAGAAGCTTCTTCCGGTTTCTTCGCCGCAGAAGCGACAGAACCCTTGTCCATAGTCAGTTTACGAAGATAAATACGGTAATCTGCCTCATCAGAAATGTGCTCCGCAATAATATCTTTGGCTCCATTGATCGCATCTGCTACTGTTTCCACACCTTTTTCTTCTGATACAAAATCCTGTGCTTCTTCTTCAATCGGCTTGTCTGTCATTTGAAGCATAATGATATTTGCCAGTGGTTCCAGTCCTTTTTCCTTCGCAATGATCGCACGGGTACGACGTTTCGGTCGGAATGGACGATAAAGATCCTCTACTACGACCAGTGTCTGTGCATCAAGGATCTGTTTCTTCAACTCTGCCGTCAGTTTTCCCTGCTCTTCAATACTTCCAAGTACCTGATTCTTTTTTTCTTCCAGATTACGAAGATAGGTCAGTCTTTCATGAAGAGTACGAAGCTGTTCATCATTTAAAGAACCAGTTGCTTCTTTACGGTATCGGGAAATGAACGGGATAGTACAGCCTTCGTCAATCAATTTGACTGCAGCTTCTACCTGCCATTTTTCCACATTAAGTTCTTTGGTTATCACCTGAATAATATCCATTATAGTCTCCTTTTTCATGCATGATAATCATTGTATCTTTTATATTTTGTTTTCTGTTCTATGCTTCTGAATTATAATCATCACCGGTTCGGTCAGATATCTCCTGGATTCCCGTATGCTGCCGGTCAGTTCTCTGCTGATCGAGTTCTCCTGTTACATACATATAAAATGCAGTTTCTGTAAACTGCATATACGGCATCAGCCACAGCAGCCCAATATAAAGAGTAAACAGTGATAAAAACAGCAGTGGGACAAAACTAAGTTCCAACATCAGATACTGCCAGATGTGCCCCTTCATGGCATGTGTACTTGCTTTCAGTGCCTCTATACCACCCATTTCCGGATCATCAGCCAGAAAATAGAATGTCAGTGCAAATGGCACTGTAAAAATCACACTCAATACCATTGCAAGAAGCCACGCTCCCAAAAGAAGCTGATACCAGTGAATCATGCTTTCCACAGTCTCTCCCGGATTTACCATATAAGTCACATAATAGAATGGAATCTGCACCACTGTGTCGATCAACGCTACGACCAGTCCGGCAACCAGTACTCTGTCCGGCTGGTTATGAAACATATACAGCAGATCACTCAGGCTGTAATCCCTGCCTCTGCAGATATTCAGCTGCATATAGCTGTATCCGGTACTGAAGATCATTCCTATCAGAGATACAATAAACACAAAAATTTCGCTTAATACCAATGCAAATACGGAATCTCCCGGAAACAGCTGTACAGCAAAAATATTTCCGATAAAATTAACAGCTACAACGGCCAGCATTGCAGCAATTGCAATTCCCCAGTTTCCTTTCAGATTACTCTTTGCATAGGATTTCCAGTACTTTCTCTGTCCAGTCATTTTTCTCCTATCTGCCTTTTTTCAGGCATCAGACAAAAATTCCACCTTCGCAAAACCGAAGATGGAATTTACATATTTTGAATTTTACTGTTCCTTACTTCTGCAATGATCCCGACATCCTGTATCAGTCTGCAAGATTAAATGCATCATGTACTGCATTCATGGCTCTCACACCATCTTTTTCATTGATCAGAACAGTTACTCGAATCTCAGAAGTTGAGATCATATTAATGTTTACACCCTCATTATAAAGGCTTTCAAACATTTTTGCAGCAACACCAGGGTTGCTCATCATTCCTGCACCAACAATAGAAAGTTTTGCAATATTTCTCTCTGAATGCAGTTCCTGATAGCCAAGTCTGGCTTTATTTTCTTCAAGAGTCGCAATTGCATCATCCAGATCTTTGCCATCTACCGTAAAGGAAATATCCTTTGTACCTGCACGTCCGATAGACTGCAGAATAACATCAACATTAATATGTTTTTTAGCAAGAACATCAAATAATTTAAACGCCATACCCGGTACATCTTTCAGACCGATAACGGCAATCCTTACTGCCTCTGTATCAAGCGCAACACCGCTGATCAGCATTCTTTCCACTGTAACTTCCTCCTTTACGACAGTTCCCTCACTGTTATTCAGACTGGAACGTACCACAAGCGGTACTCCATATTTCTTCGCCATCTCTACAGAACGGTTATGAAGTACTCCTGCCCCAAGCGTTGCAAGATCCAGCATCTCATCATACGTAATTTCTTTCAGCTTACGTGCTTTCGGAACCTTACGTGGATCTGCTGTATAAACTCCGTCTACATCTGTATAGATTTCACAGGCATCTGCATGAAGAGCTGCTGCAAGAGCAACTGCAGTCGTATCAGAACCGCCTCTTCCCAGAGTTGTATAATCATCGTATTTATTGACTCCCTGGAATCCTGTAACAACGACGATCTTATGATTTTCCAGTTCTCTGCGGATACGTTCTGTATCAATTCTTTTGAGGCGGGCATTTCCATGCACACTTGTCGTATGCATAGCTACCTGAAATGCATTCAGTGATACCGCCGGAACTCCCATTTTGTCAAATGCCATTGCCATCAGAGATACAGACATCTGTTCTCCAATCGTAAAGAGCATATCCATTTCTCTTTTTGGTGGTTTTTCATTAATATCTTCTGCCATGGAAATCAGTTCATCCGTATATTTTCCCATTGCAGAAAGAACGACTACCACATCATTTCCTTTTTTATATTCTTCAACACATCTGCCGGCAACATTGTAGATACGTTCTTTGTTTGCTACAGATGTACCTCCGAATTTCTTTACTATTAACATAGTTTCCTCCCGGAATACGATTTTATCAATCCTTTACACGGATCATTGCGATCACTTCTCCACCCAGTTTACTGATCTTTTCTTTATATTCTTTCTGTTTCATGCACTCTGTAATGAATCCGAATTCATCTGGAAGAGAAGCAACTTTTACAATCTGAAGTTTTCCAAAAGCGGCTTCTGCCTGTGCTTCCGTCACACCTTTGACTCTTACGAAAAATCTTCCCTCTGTCTCCTCCATCGGAGTCAGTTTCATCGGCTCATTTGACCAGTTTGTTGCAATATTTTCATGAAGATTCTTCGCTTCATCAACGACATCTGCAACTACTGCACTTGCTGTTGGAAGCTTTCCTGCTCCACTTCCGTAGAACATCGCATCTCCAAGCATGTTTCCATGTACAAAAACTGCATTGAAGACATCCTTGACACTATACAGCGGACTCTTCTGTCCAACCATGAACGGTGCAACCAGTGCGGTGAATGTGTCCGCGCCCAGTTTTCGGCTGGTTCCGAGAAGCTTAATGGTCATGCCAAGTTCTTCTGCATATACCATATCTTCCGGTGTGATCTTTGTGATTCCTTCTGTATAAACATTTTCATAATTCAGGAACTTTCCATAAGCCAGGGAAGACAGGATTGCGATCTTACGGCATGCATCATAACCTTCTACGTCTGCGGTCGGATCAGCCTCTGCATATCCCTTCTGCTGTGCTTCTTTAAGAACCACATCAAAATCAGAACCTTCTGTTGCCATCTTGTACATCATGTAGTTGGTAGTTCCATTTAAGATTCCTGTGATCTCATCGACTTCATCTGCTGTCAGAGATCCGTTAAGTGCTCGAATGATCGGAATTCCACCACCGCAGCTTGCCTCAAACAGGAAGTTGATGTTCTTTTCTTTTGCAATCTCCATCAGCTCCGGGCCATGCTTTGCAACCAGTGCTTTATTGGAAGTGCAGACACTCTTACCTGATTCCAGCGCTCTCTTTACAAAGGTATATGCCGGTTCAATACCGCCCATAACTTCTACTACAATGTCTACTTCCGGATCGTTGGCAATGATCTCATAATCATGCACCAGAACCTCCTGTACCGGATCTCCCGGAAAATCTCTGAGGTCGAGAACATATTTGATATTGATCTCCTGACCTGCCCGTTTATTAATGCTTTCGTGGTTTGTGTTGATAACCTCCACGACACCACTTCCAACTGTACCGTATCCTAATACCGCAATATTTACCATGTCTTCCTCCTGTGTAATATGTTACAGTTCATAAATTTTATCTATTCTCTACCGAGTATCTTCAGATAATGGATTCCTTCCTGACTCTCGATTTCTTCTATCATGGCTTCCGCGTCACCCTCGCCCGGCAGAATGTCCACACTGAGCGTAAGAGTCGCGATTCCATTGATCGGAATACTCTGGTGAATCGTAAGAATATTTCCATGGAAATGCGCTATGGTCTGAAGTACTACAGACAAAATTCCCGGCTCATCATCCATCTGAATGATAAAGGTTATCGTCTTTCCTCTCGTTTCTTCATGGAAAGGAAAAATATCATCCTTATATTTATAAAAGGAGCTTCGACTGATTCCGGTCTGTTCTGCTGCATCCTGCACAGTCTGTGCCCTGCCTGAATCAAGTAGGCGCTTTGCCTGTACCACCTTCAACAATACTTCCGGAACTGCCCGCTCCCTGACTACAAAATACTTTTTCTTCTCTGTTGTTTTTTCCATTCCAATCTTCCTGTTCCTGTTGAGTCCTTAATCCTTTTACAGTGTATATCCGTCACATTGTGGATACTACTTGTAACCAAAATAATACATATCCCTCTTCGGGCATGTCCATATATCAAGGACACGTGTTTCCCTACGAGGGATATGTTATCATACCAGCCCACACTCTGCAAGGATTTTTTGTCGCTCCAAACAGGCTGAAAACTGATTTTGTGTTACTGCTCACCTCGTTCGCAGCACACGCTGGGATTACTGCTGCTCTGCTGGTTTATTTGACAGAGCGATCCATTTCAGATATGCATTAATGAATGGATCAATGTCTCCATCCAGGACGGCATCCACATTACCGGTCTCTTCACTGGTTCTGTGGTCTTTTACCATCGTATATGGCTGCATAACATAGGATCTGATCTGGTTTCCCCAGCCGATATCAGTAACTTCACCACGAATACCGGAAAGCTTTGCCTCTGCTTCCTGCTGTTTCAGAAGATACAGCTTCGCTTTCAGCATCTGCATGGCCTTATCTTTATTCATATGCTGAGAACGTTCATTCTGGCACTGTACCACGATTCCTGTCGGGAAATGCGTAATACGGATTGCAGATGAAGTCTTGTTGATATGCTGACCACCGGCACCACTGCTTCGATAAGTATCAATGCGAATATCGTCGTCATTAATCTCTACATCCAGATCTTTCTTGATATCCGGCATAACGTCGCAGGATACAAATGAGGTCTGACGCTTACCGGCTGCATTAAACGGTGAAATACGTACGAGACGATGTACACCCTTTTCGGATTTCAGATAGCCGTAGGCATTTTCACCGTTTACCTGGAAAGTAACGGACTTAATACCGGCTTCATCACCATCCAGATAATCCAGTACTTCCATGGTAAATCCCTTACGGTCTACCCAACGGCTGTACATACGGTAAAGCATGCCGCACCAGTCACAGGCCTCTGTGCCGCCTGCTCCTGCATTCAGCTTGATAATTGCATTTTCACTGTCGTATTCTCCGGATAATAATGTCTTAACACGGATGCTGTCAAAGTTTTTCTCAAATTCATCCAGCATCTCCTGAATCTCCGGAATGATCTCCGGATCATTTTCCTCATAGCCCATCTCGATCATGGTTTCCATATCTTCCATCTGGCTCTCCAGACTGTGATAAATCTCCATGTCGTCTTTCATGCTTTTGAGTTCTTTCATTTTTTTCTGGGAAACTTCTGCATCATCCCAGAAATCAGGCGCTTCCATCTCACGCTCTAATTCTTCAACCCGCTGCTCTTTGTTAGCGAGGTCAAAGTGAATCCCTCACTTCCACTAATGGTTCTGTGTATGTTGCAAGAATACTCTTGAACTGATCTAATTCAACCACAGCTTCACCTTCTTTCTATATAATAAATATAAATAATCATATACTGTTATACAATACCATAATTTTGCCTATAATTCAATCTTTTCCAGATCTTCCGGCACATACAGATTACCGCTGAAATATTTCTTTCCCTCTTCTGTATATAATTCTTTACGACGTACAATATTTTTATCCTCTGTGTGATAAAGGATCAGATTCTGCACTCCCAGCTGTTCTGCCAGTTCACTGGCATCTTTTGCCGTTGAATGATGTTTCTCATATGGGTGAAAAATATCCGCCTGATCATACAGACAGAATGCTTCATGAAGAAGCCATTTGCTGTTCCTGGCATATTTTTTCTCGCATTCATTATATGGTTCATCTCCACAGCAGGTAAGCTTCCCACCGTTTCCCATATCCATACAGAACCCGTACTGTTTTGCTTTTGTAGACTGAATGTCAAAAAAGGTGACCTTATGTCCCATCAATTCTCTTTCTTCTCCGTCATTTACCACAACCAGATGCAGACGGTCTCCAATAAAGCAGGTCTGTTTTGCCGGATAAAGCATCTCTGCCATTTCTTTGAGAATTCGGATGACTTCCTCGTGTCCATAGATAGTTGCTTCTCCATCATATTGTCCCTGTTTCATATTCTGACAGATCATGCGGATCATCCAGACAACCCCCATGATATGGTCTACATGTTTATGTGTCACAAAGATCTCGCGCATATCTTTCCAATCAAAACCTGCCTGTTTCAGCTGACGAAGCAGTGTATTTCCACCACCACCATCGACAAGAAGATATTTATCCCCATCCTCCAGAACAAAACATGTGTTATAGCACTCCGTAACCATTGCATTTCCTGTTCCAAGCATTGTTATATTCATCGGAAAGTTCCTCCCTCGTAAGTTTTGATAATATCAATTTATCTTACCATAAGTCAGAAAGAAAGGGAACAGTCGTCCTACACTGTTCCCTTAGAATATATCTCGTAATTATGTTTTATATTTTTTATGAGAAGAAGCTCTCAGCCACACTCATATCCGCCACATATCCGACTGTACCAGTCATATAGATCGTATCGTCATCTTTGATGTCAATCTGAATCATACCGCCTGGCTGATTTACATTGACTCTGTTTTCAACAAGTCCAAGTCTGTATGCGGCTACCGCTGCCGCACAGCTTCCTGTTCCGGAGGCTTTTGTATATCCCGAACCTCTCTCCCAGATTTCAATGTCCAGGTTGCCTGTATCGATCTTGCGGCAGATCTGAAGATTCATTTTTTCCGGAAATTCATCAGCATTTTCCACATATGGTCCGAGCTCTTTTGCCAGTTCCGGTGTCACCTGATTCATAAAAATAATGCAATGTGGGTTTCCAACGGTCAGACAGGTAGCTTTGTACTCTTTATTATGAAAAGTAAAGGACTCATTGATTACTTCACGAACTTCTCCAGTTACCGGAATTTCCCTGGAGATAAAAGAGGCTTTGCCCATTTTTACACGAAATTCAGTAGCACGATTGTTCAGGCATTCCACCTCTATCGGTCCGGAAAGTGTCTGAATACTGAATTTCTGCTCTTTTACATATTCATGATCCATCAGGTATTTTGCAAAAATACGGACACCGTTTCCACTGATGGCAGCTTCACTTCCATCTGAGTTAAAAATACGAACCCCCATCTTTCCATCAATTTCAATCGGTCCGTAGAGAATACCGTCTGCGCCAAGTCCAAAGCCTCGCTGGCACAGCAGTGCGATTTTCTTGCCCTGAAGTTGTACACGGTTTTTGTTTGGATCCAGCACCAGATAATCATTTCCAAGTCCCTGATATTTTATCATTGTAATACAGTTATCCATAACCATATCCTCTCTTTCCGAATTAAGTAATCGTATTTACATACGTCTTTTGTTCCAGTATATAGTTTTCTTTTTGCTATGTATATAGAATAAAATGCGTGTCATATTGCAAAAAATGCTATAATATAATAAAATGATTATACAAAATCCTAATATATAGCAAACATTCGTTTTCTGAGGAGGTATCTCATGGATTATTCACAGTATAATCTCGAGAAAACCGGATATCTGAAAGAAGATTTTCGACTGTTCCATATCAATGACCAGACAAAGAAAGATTTTTCTTATCATTATCATGATTTTCATAAAATCATTGTTTTTATTTCCGGGAAGGTAACCTATCATATAGAAGGAAAAGCGTATCATCTGAAACCACGGGATATTCTGCTTGTCAGCCAGGGTGCGATCCACAAACCAGAGATTGATCCATCGGTTCCGTATGAGCGCTATATTTTCTGGATTCGTGATGATCTTTCCTGCCAGGAATTGAATACCTGCTTTCAAAAAGCAAACGATCGCAGTTTCAACCTTGTAAGAGCCGATTCTGCCCTGCAGGAACGTCTGAAAGATCTGCTTCCAGAAATAGAACAGACCTTACAGAATACACATTTTGGAGATCCCATACTGAAAGATGCACTGTTTACTCAATTTATGATATATATCAATCGAATTTTTCTTCGTACGAGCAGTTCCCCGGACAAAAAAACATATTCCTCTGACACACAGGTAGAACAGCTCCTGAAATATATCAATCGCAATCTGTCAGAAAATCTCTCAATTGATCAGCTTGCCAATCGATTTTTTTTCAGCAAATATCATATGATGCGAAAATTCAAAAATGAGACCGGTTATACTATCCACAACTATATTACCAGTAAACGGCTCCTCATGGCGCGCTCTCTCATCAGTCAGGGAATGCCCGTTATGAAAGCAGCACAGGCAAGTGGATTTCATGATTATACAACATTTGTCCGGGCATATAAAAAACAGTTCGGTAAAGCACCTTCCTGTGAATAGCTGTCAATATCACTAGAAAAATATACCAAAATCCCGATTTTTATTGCATCCTTTTTATCAATATGATACAATTATAAGGTCGGGTGATGGCGACGAAGGCATTGCGTTTATTTGCAATGCCATTTTTTATACCTGAAACCTGAAAAGGGAGAGAAAGAGAGGGAATCCTAATGAAAGAAAAGAAAAAAATGTCACTGGCCATGCAGATTTTTATCGCACTGGTCCTGGCGATCATTGCCGGTCTGCTGATGCAGAACTATACTGATTTTGCCGAGTCTTATATCAAACCTTTTGGAACAATTTTCCTGAATCTAATCAAGTTTATTGTCGTTCCGATCGTCCTGTTTTCCATCATGTGTGGTATTATTTCAATGAGTGATATCAAAAAAGTCGGGTCTATCGGTCTGAAAACGGTTGTTTTTTATCTGTGCACAACAGCTTTTGCTGTAACGATCGGTCTGGTCGGCGGAAACCTGTTCAGAGGACTGTTTCCTGTAGTTGCAACAACAGACCTGTCTTATGAAGCTGCAGAAGCAACTTCTTTTATGGACACACTGGTAAATATTTTCCCGTCCAACTTCATTTCACCAATGGCAGAAGCCAATATGCTTCAGGTCATCGTAATGGCCCTGATCCTTGGTTTCGCGATCATTCTGGTTGGAGAGAAAAATGTCCGTGTTGTAAACGCATTTAATGATCTGAATGAGATTTTCATGAAATGTATGGAAATGATCCTGAAACTGTCACCGATCGGTGTATTCTGCCTGCTGTGCCCGGTTATCGCAGCCAATGGTCCGGCAATCATCGGTTCTCTGGCAATGGTCCTTCTGGCAGCATATATCTGCTACGTTGTGCATGCTGTTGTTGTATATTCTCTGACAGTCAGAACGCTGGGTGGATTAAGTCCTTTGAAATTCTTTAAAGGCATGCTTCCGGCAATCATGTTTGCATTTTCCAGTGCTTCATCCGTCGGAACACTTCCTATTAACATGGAATGTACAGAGAAACTTGGAACTTCCAGAGAAATCGCCTCTTTTATCCTTCCACTTGGTGCAACAATCAACATGGACGGAACTGCCATTTATCAGGGTGTATGTGCGATTTTTATTGCTTCCTGCTACGGAATCCACCTTACACTGCCGCAGATGCTTACAATCATCTTTACTGCTACTTTAGCTTCAATCGGTACTGCCGGCGTTCCTGGAGCGGGAATGGTTATGCTTGCAATGGTACTTACTTCCGTTGGACTTCCTGTTGACGGAATTGCTTTAGTAGCTGGTGTAGACCGTATCTTTGATATGGGACGCACTACGGTAAATATCACTGGCGATGCTTCTTGCTGCGTTATTGTTTCAAATCTTGAGAAGAAACGCGAAGCGAGAAAGATGGCAAAATCAATGTAATAGCGAACAAAAAATAATTTAAACATCCTTAACAGACGAAAATAAAAAGAAAGCTATATAACAGATGCTTAGTATCCCTGTACTCTTAATGTCTGGTCATATTAAGAGTTTGCTCTAATGCATATCTTGTTATATGGCTTTCTTTTTATTTTTTTGTGTTAGAGCGTGTTTGAAACACGCTCTAGTACTTTTATGTTATTATCTGCCATTTATCGCTTTAAAATAAGCTTTTGATGCATGTATTGTGAACACCGTATTCAAGAATACCCCTGCATTCTTGCTACGAGATGCGCGTAAATATTCGCATAAAATCCCTTATTTTTATCTACTTATAGGCTATTCGTATAGCAAAGAGGTATATGGAATGTTTTCTGACATATTTTTTGATTTCAACGTTGCTTTTAGGAATAAAAAGCGGATTTTTCTACCATATTTTTACTTTTTGATGTTTATTTTTAAATACTCACCCCATATCTGGGATTAATTACAATATATTAATTAATATTAATTATAAAAATGCGTCTTGCACTTTCTTTTTAGATGTTGTATGCTGTAAAAAAGGTTTTTGAGGCATTTTAGAGTATTTTAGGGGCAATATACCCTTATCAAAACTTAACAGTATTGATAAAGTCTCAGAAACAACGGAAAATGGGGCTGTGAGCCTTATCAAAACTTATTATCAAAAGTGGAGGATTTTAAATGGTTTACGGATACTGCCGAGTATCAACGAAGGGTGGAAACAGTATAGAGGCACAGGAAGCGGCAGTAAGAGAAGCAGGTGCAGAAGAAATATACGCAGATGCATTTACAGGGACAAAAAAGCACAGACCACAGTTAGACAAGTTGCTAAAAGTGATACAGAACGGTGACAAAGTTGTAGTAACAAAGCTGGACCGAATTGCAAGGAGTGCGACACAGGGAATCGCCCTTATAGATATGATGCTTGATAAGGGTGTTACGGTGCATATTT
>ENA-OPAL01000771-OPAL01000771.1-human-gut-metagenome-genome-assembly--contig:-NODE-771-length-22772-cov-3.591803_pt1 | contig 22772 bp, 20 predicted proteins | sample MGYA00241057_ERZ501430 | MGnify/ENA primary metagenome ERZ501430 (study PRJEB25962, sample SAMEA2042506) | human gut metagenome | biome: human gut; feature: human-associated habitat; material: faeces...
CCAGGTTAGGAGTTTCACCTAACTAAATCAACTGCACCGAACTGGCGCACCATAAGTATTCCTCCTGTTCTTCTATTGACATTATGACACGCATCGTTAAAATATTCTATTGATATGCTCATAAAAAATATAAATGAAAACTTCATGCGCTATACAACAACTTCTCAAGAAATCTTTGAGACTTTTTGTATTTCAAAAACACATAAAAAGCATCTTAAAATAGATGAAGAGAAAAAGACGATTTATTTTAATTACCCAGAAAAAGATGTTGAAATAAATTATGAACCGGTTGACATTTTATACGAAAATACATTTTTGATCGTAGCCTTTAAGCCTCCATTTTTATTGGTTCACGATGATGGAAACAACCAGGACACTCTACAAGCTCGAGTCAATGGATATTTACAATTAAACCAAAACAAATATCCAGCTCAAGCTATCCATCGAATTGACTATGAAACAAGTGGTTTGGTGTTATTTTGTAAGCATCCATTCTTTCAGGCATATTGCGATAAAAATATGGAAGAGCACCATATAAAAAAAGAATATATTGCCTTAGTACAAGGCCATACAAATTATAAAAATAAAAAGATCATTTCAAATATCGCAAGAGATCGTCATAATGCCAAGAAAATGATCATTCATCCAAATGGAAAAGAAAGTGTTTCAATATTTAATACACTTAAAAATTATAAAGATTGTTCATTAATTCAAGTAACGATTCTTACCGGAAGAAAACATCAAATCCGTGTTCAATGTGCTTCTTTGAACCATCCCATTTTAAACGATCCTCTATATGGAGGTAAAAAAATTGATAATACAGGACTTTTACTTCAAAGTCATCATATTCAATTTAATGATGTAGATATTACTTGTCCTCAAGAAAAAAGATTCATTAGAAAATAGAATATCGTATATCCTTTCAAAACGGCAATCCATACACCAATTGCCAAACACGATACATAGGGAAGGATATGCTTTTTTTTATACAAAATCCAAAGTATTCCAAGTAAAACACTAATATATAAAGCTACAAGCATTCTTTCTATGCCTAAATAAAATCCAAAAAAAACCAAATAACACACATCGGCACTGCCAATCCAATCGGATTTAATCAATTTAATGGTTCCACTGACAAAAAGAAAAACTAGACTTGTAGAGACTCGATTTAATAATGGCACATAACTTGAACAAAAGAATAAAAGAAGTATCGATGGAAAAATCCAATACTTTTCAATATACATCGTTTCATAGTCTTTTTTGGCAAGAAAATACAAGAATAAAACGAAATAAACAGTCGATAGTTGAAATGGTTTGATTAAAAAAGTAATGATAAGCATTAAAAAAAGAGTCTTCATACTTTCAGTATAAAGACTCAATGTGAAAATAATATTAACAATTTGCAGTTTGTACAAAATCTGCATCATTCGGTTTCTTTTTGTATACGACTTTTAATAAGATTGGTGTAATAACCGTTGTGAATACGACACACAATAATACCGGAGTCACAAAGACCTCAGGTAAAATACCTAATGCCATACCTTTATTTGCGACAATCAAGGCAACTTCACCACGACTGATCATACCACATCCAATACGAATGGCTTGTGTAGGTGTATATTTACATACAATAGCACCTAAACCACATCCAATAATTTTTGTCAAAACGGCAACCACACATAATACAATAACTAACTCAATAAGTTTGGCATTCCATGTGATTGGAGAAAGTTTTAATCCAATACTCGCAAAGAATACAGGTGTAATCAACATATAAGATAATGTTGAAATACGTTTTGTGACATAATCACATTGTCTAGTACCAGAAAGAATCAAACCAGCCACAAAACTACCAGTGATATCTGCAACACCAAAGAATGCTTCTGAACAGAAGGCCATGATCAATGCGAACGCAAAAGACACAATTGAATATCTTTGTAGTCCACCACATGAATCATGTTCAAACCACCATGAGAATACTTTGTGTAAAATCAAACCTACAACAACGGCAAACACAAAGAATAGTAAAATTTTAAACATAACAACACCAATATTAACTGAACTATCAGCCATACCTGTTACTAATGTTAAACAAATAATACCTAAAACATCATCAATAACAGCGGCTGCTAGAATCGCATTTCCACTTTCTGTAGACATACATCCCATTTCTTTTAATGTTTCTACTGTAATACCAACACTTGTAGCTGTTAAAATAACACCTAAGAATAAATTGTGTAACCATGCATCTGGTCCAACATTATAGAATCCACCAACCACGTATCCAACAGCTAATGGAACCAACACACCAAGTGTCGCAATAATAAATGCTTTTAGTCCTGCTTTCTTTAAATCTGTAATGCTTGTTTCAAGACCAGCCGCAAACATTAAGACGATAACACCAATTTCCGATAAAGATTCAATTAACTTACTTGGCTCAACTATATCTAATACCGCAGGTCCTAAAACAATACCTGCGATCAATGCACCTACTACAGATGGCATACGTAATCGACGAGAAAAAAGTCCAAAGGCTTTTGTCATTAATAAAATTAAGGCAATATCTAATAGATATCGATATTCTTGCATATTCATACCCTCCTACTATGCTCTTGGAATTTCAAACACCGCTTGTTGAAGTGGTAAATCTACATCATAAAAATTTAACCGATATGCCATCAATTCTACCGGCCTTTTCTTTCCATGATATCCATATTTTACATCACCCAACAAAGGATGTTGTATGTGCCCCATTAAAGCACGAATCTGATGAAATCTTCCTGTATGAAGAGTAATTGTACAAATTGAATTCTCGCCATCATCTCTTTCAACATGTACATCCATTAATGCTTTTTGATAGCCTTCTAATTTTTTATCACTTACCTTTGCAATTGTATTTTCTTTGCGAATGTAATAACACATAGTAAAATCTTTTTGTTCAAAAGTACCCACAACATGGGCTCGATACATCTTTTGAATCGTACGATTTGCGATTGCCTCATTTACTTTTCTTAAAGCATTCGCATTTTTTGCAGCAATCACTAGACCCGTTGTATTTCGATCTAATCTATGACAAATACTAGGTGCAAAAGAATGTTCCTTATTAGGATCATATTCGTTTTTCTCCATTAAATATGCCTGCACACGATTCACTAAACAATCTTGATTTTGACTTTGATCACTCTGTGATAATAAGCCATATGGCTTATTCACAATTAAGATATTTTCATCTTCATAAATGACATCTAATTTCGATGATATATAATTTGTTTCCACTTTTTTCTCTTCTAAAACATCCGGAGGTAAAAACAATAGAATACTATCATTTTCCTGGATTTTCTGATCAAAAGTACAACGCTTGCGATTTACTTTGATTTTTTTATTTCGAATCGCCTTATACATCATTGACTTGCCTAGCTTAGGAAAAGTTTTCATTAAAAACTTATCTAGTCTTTGATTCGCATCATTTTGATTGATCTTAATCTCTTTCATAAATAAAATCCAAACTTTCCATTAAACTGTCCATAACCGGTACATTCACACTTTCTAAAGTCTTACGATTTTGATGCCCTGTTGTCACCAAGATACATTTGGCATCAATACTTTTTGCGACTTCATAATCATGAACGCTATCTCCTACAAAATAAATTTCATCATCTTGGCTGCATGTTTGTTTAAACGCATGGGCTAATTCCACTTTACTTTTCGCATAGATATCATTGATTCCATAAATTGAATCAAATAAAGTATCTACATTTAAATTTTGCATTTGTCTTAGAAGATAATCCATCTTGCTTGCAGAAAGTACAGTTTGTGAAAAACCTAAACGCTTAGCCTTTTCTACAACATTCAATACATCTGCATGTAAATTACAATCATAACTTTTTTCTTGATAATCTTCCATATATTCGTGAGCCAATATGGAAAAAGGTATTTTATCAAAATTAAAGCCTACCCTTTTATAATAATCCTCTATTGGAAATGTAAATACTTCTCGATATTGATTTAAAGTGCTTAACGGCTGTAGTTTATGATTCACTAAAAGTCGGTTGATACATGAAAAACATAAATCGACATCGTCTAACAAAGTTCCGTTCCAATCCCATACAATTTTTACCAAACAATTCACCCCGCACGGTATTATATCACTATTAGAAAAAAATAATAATATTTTATACTAATTAAAACTTTCACAAATAGACTTTTTACTATATAATATTGTATGAGTCTATATGAGGAATAAAAATAGGAGGAAATATGAGAGGAATTTATAACTCGGTAACTGACCTTCGTCGTCAGGTCTTTACTGCCATCGCTTCAATGGCGTACGATGACAATACAGATTATTCGAAACGTATGGAAGAGATTCCATATGAAATTTTACCTGGTACAAAAGCAAAATATCGTGACAGCATCTTTCTAGAACGTGCAATCATTGGCGAAAGATTACGTTTAGGTATGGGCTTACCTGTTCGTGACATTACAGAATATACAAACATCTCTGATGGAATTGAAGAAAGTACGATCGCTAAAAAATACTATGATGATCCACTTATCAACATTATTAAATTTGCATGTAATGCATGTCCAGAAAAGAAAGTATTTGTCACAAACGCTTGTCAAGGATGTTTATCACACCAATGTACAGAAGTTTGTCCAAAAGATGCGATTCATATCGTAAATGGTAAAAGCTGTATTGATCAAGAAAAATGTATTAAATGTGGACGTTGTATGGATGCATGTCCTTATCACGCAATTACTAAATTAGAACGTCCATGTGCGGCTAGCTGCGGTATGGATGCAATTAAATCCGATGCAGATGGAAAAGCAGAAATTGATTATGATAAATGTGTTAGTTGTGGAATGTGTCTAGTTAACTGCCCATTTGGAGCTATCGTTGATAAAGGACAGATTTTCCAAACAATCTATGCCATGAAAGAGGGTTATGAAGTCATTGCAGCTGTTGCCCCTGCTTTCGTTGGTCAATTTGGTCCAGCTGTAACTCCAGATAAAGTAAAAGCTGCATTAAAAGCTGTAGGTTTTGCGGATGTTGTAGAAGTTGCGATTGGTGCTGACTTATGTACAATTGAAGAAGCGGAAGACTTCTTAGAGAAAGTTCCTGAAAAACAACCATTTATGGCTACAAGTTGCTGTCCTGCATGGTCAGTTATGGCAAAGAAAAACTTCCCTGACTTTGCACCATATATTTCAATGGCATTAACTCCAATGGTATTAACAGGTCGTTTGATCAAAAAAGAAAAGCCAAACGCTAAAGTTGTATTTATTGGCCCTTGTGCTGCCAAGAAATTGGAAGCAAGCCGTAAATCAATCCGCAGTGATATTGACTTTGTATTAACTTTTGAGGAAGTTATGGGTATGTTCAATGCGAAAGGTATTGAATTAGCTCAAATCACAACTTCAGATCCATTGACAGAAGGAACAAATGCAGGTCGTGGATTTGCCGTAAGTGGTGGTGTTGCCAAAGCTGTTAAAGATTTAATCCTAAAAGAACATCCTGGAACTGAAGTTAAAGTTCAAGCTGCTGAAGGATTAAAGAACTGTAAAACAATGTTGATGATGGCAAAAGCCGGAAGACTAAACGGATACCTATTAGAAGGTATGGCATGCCCTGGTGGATGTGTTGCAGGTGCTGGTACTTTACAACCAATCAACAAATCAAGTGCATTAGTTAAAAAATATGCTACTGAAAACGATAAAAAAGATGCAGATGAATCTGCATATGGAGATCGTCTTCACGAACTAAGTGAACATTAATCAAAGACGTCCTTAAAATGGACGTCTTTTTTTGATATAATTTTTAATGGAAATGAGGTATCAACATGCATCGTTATTCATATTATAAAACGGCTGCCTGTACTCTAAATGTTTCAATTGGAGATCCACAGGCAAACAAAGAAGAAATTTTAAAATGTATCCAAGAATTGGATTCAGATACACAACTTGTTGTATTTCCAGAACTATGTATTACTGGATATACATGTCAAGATTTATTCTACGAACACACATTATTAAATAAAGCAAAACAAGTTCTATTTGAAATTGTCGAAGAACTACCAGAAAACCTTGTTGCAGTCTTAGGCTTGCCTTTAGAAATTGATAATAAGCTTTATAACTGCGCTGCCATTTGTTTTAACCATGATATTCTAGGTATTCAAGTAAAAACATATATCCCAAGCTACAACGAATTCTATGAAACAAGATGGTTCTCGAGTGCTAGTGAATTGAAAGAAAACACAACACTTACTTATAAAAATAAAAAAGTGCCTGTTTCAAATCATATCGTATTTAAAGATACAACAACATCGGCTTGTTTAGGAATTGAAATATGTGAAGATCTATGGGTGACAATTCCAGTAAGTTCAACCCATGCACTAGCTGGAGCAAATATATTATGTAATCTAAGTGCTTCCAATGAAATCATCTCAAAAGCAAATTACAGAAGAAATTTAGTCAAGGATCAAAGTGCTAAATGTTATGCAGGCTATATTTATGCTAGTGCTGGTCCTACAGAGAGTTCAAGTGATTTAGTTTTTTCTGGACACAATTTAATTTGTGAAAACGGGGCTATCTTAAATGAGACAAAAACAGATAAAATCATTTATGGACAAATTGATTTAGACCACTTAAATCATGATCGTCTACACTATAAGACAAGCATGCAAGATTTATTCCATGTAAATTACACAACCGTAGATTACGCATCAAAACCAATCCATGAAATTGAATTCAATCGTTATATTGATGCTTATCCTTTTGTTCCAAATAATCAAGATGAAAGAATTGTTCGTTGCTTAGAAATATTACACATTCAAGCGCAAGGCTTAGCAACACGTCTTTCTAAGATTCACTGTAAAGATGTTGTGATTGGAATTAGTGGTGGACTTGATTCCACTTTAGCTTTACTTGTATGCCATGAAGCCTTTAAAATCAACAATTATGATTCAAAAGGAATTCATGCGATCACAATGCCTGGTTTTGGAACAACAAAACGTACTAAATCCAATGCGCAAATCTTAATGGACCTACTTCATGTATCTAGTGAAGAAATTTCTATTGTGGATGGTGTAAACCAACACTTTAAAGATATTCACCACGATCCAGAAGTTCATAATATTACGTATGAAAACTCACAAGCTCGTGAAAGAACACAAATTCTTATGGATTTAAGCAATGCCTACAATGCAATCGTTGTAGGTACTGGAGATTTAAGTGAACTTGCCTTAGGATGGTGTACATATAATGGAGATCACATGAGTATGTATGCAGTCAATGCCAGTGTTCCTAAGACACTTGTTCGTTATATTGTTGAAAGTGTTGCTTTAAAAGATGAAGTATTACATGATGTATTGATGGATATTTGTGATACACCAGTATCTCCAGAGCTTTTACCACCCGATAAAAATGGTAAGATTGCTCAAAAAACAGAAGAAGTATTGGGTTCTTATGATCTACATGATTTCTTCTTATATCAAATGTTAAGACATCACGATGAACCAAAGAAAATCTATGATTTAGCTTGTGCTGCATTTAAAGATGTAGAAAAGGAAACCATAAAAAAGGCCATCGTAACATTCTACAATCGTTTCTTTACCCAACAATTCAAAAGAAACTGTATGCCAGATGGTGTTAAGGTTGGATCTATTTGTTTCTCACCTAGAGGTGACTGGAGAATGCCAAGTGATGCATCAAGAAATCTATGGACAAAACAAGTGGAGGAAATTTAATTCCCCCACTTTTCTTTATGCTTTATCCATATTATTTGAAAAAATATCAGCCACTTCACTCATAATAATATAAGCTTTAGAATCGATTTCATGAACTTGTTCTTTCATTCGATTCACTTGGTATCGGTTGACTATACAAAATAGACAATGGATTTAAGCCTTTTTGAATAACCACCCGTGGCATCTACACGAGTAACGCCACTTCCAAAAGTATTACTTAATGCTTCACATATTTCGGTTGGATACTCAGTTACAATCATTGCACATTTAGCTCGATCAATCAAAGTCAATTGTCTTTAATGCTGCAAAATAAGCTACAACCGAATAGAGTGGTAATACCTAGCTATTTAATACAATTTTGCAAAATATATAGAGAATCACATTATAGATCATCATAAAGGTACCTACGGTTTCCGATGCCTGAAATCATACCACCAAATAGTGCACAAAGTAATAAATCCGTACCTGCTAATGGTGAAGCAATACTTACATCAATTGGAAAAACATCCGTTAAAGCTATGCGAATAAGGAATATATAAAGACAGTATATATAGCATAAAAGGTAAATTTTTTTCCTTGTTTTTTGAGTCCAAAAAGAAACAATGGGATATTTAATATCAACAAGAACAATGACAATGATAAATAAGATGGTGTTATTTGTTCAAGTAACATAGAAGTTCCAGAAATTCCACTATCATACAATTTCACAGGTGTCATGAATAGTGTGATGCCAAAAGCATTCACAATTCCAGCAATTGCCAACATTAAAGATTCGTAATACAAGGTGTTGGGTTTTGTTTCATAAGCTCAGCACTTCTTTTTAGGGCTTCATTTAACATACTCACACACCAAGAATCATTTCATTTACTAATTTTTAAACAATATAAAAGAAGAAACTATTTTTTAGTCTCTTCTACTATTTCTTAATCAGATTCTACCACATAAGGGATTTCATTTTCTGCAAGAAAAAAATTAGTAGTAATATTTTGCGAATGATGAATCACTCTTAATATATAAACTTTATCACCCATTATTTCATAGATTATTTTATATTTTTTGTATATTGCATATCTAACATTAGTTTCTTTTTTTAATAATTCAAATCTTGGATGTCTTTCTGGCAAATATTCTAAAGATTTAATGAGTGAAACAAATTTCGTTTATTAAGTGTTTCGCATAATTCAAATCAAAATTATTCATGACATAGTACTCATAAATGTGTCGAATATCCAAATTTGCCTTATATGATATTTCTACTTCAAAATTCATAGTTTTAGATCCTTTTTCAATGATTCATAAAACTGATCAAAAGGAATTGTATTCCCTTTTAAAACTTCATCATGAGCAGCAAATATCTCTTTAGCTAATTCCTCTTTTGTTAGTTCATCTTCATTTAAAATTTTATTTGATGGAATCTTCACATCAAAAGGCAATCCATTATTTAAAATAATTTGATTGTAGAACATGTTAATTGCGACAGAAGATGGTATTCCTAATTTTGATAAAATGGCTTCTGCTTGTTCTTTAGTTTCTGGTTCAATTCTTGCGTATACATTTGATGTTTTTGACATATTAATCTCCTTTTTCTTAATTGTAAGTCATTGTACATACATTCGCAATCTAAAATCAAACTATATAATAAAAGAACAGACTATTTTTTAGCCTGTTCTACAATTTCATTGATTCTTTCTAAGACAGGTTCAAAACCTGTTTTTTCTGTACTACTAATCCCAAAGATGTTTTTCATTGGCAAATGAAGTTGTTGTGAAATATCTTTTAACGCACGAACACGTTTTGTCTTAGGAATCTTATCAACTTTTGTAGCTACAATAACGATTTGAATTCCAAGACTTTGAATCATTTCAATCATATCTAAATCATCATGCGTGGCTCCATGTCTTGCATCGACAAGTTGTACAACGCAACAAATCTGCTCTCTTTGATTAAAATAAGTATCCATCATTTTACCCATCTTGATCAGCATTTGTTTAGACATTTTCGCATAGCCATATCCTGGAACATCCACCAACATCCATGTATCATCAATCTTAAAGAAATTGATCAAACGTGTTTTACCTGGTGTATTTCCTACATAGGCAAGTTTCTTCTTATTAGTCAATGCATTGATAAAGCTTGATTTTCCAACATTACTACGTCCAACGACGACAACTTCTGGTAAATCAGATTCTGGCCATTGTTCTTTTTCAACAGCACTAATCACAAATTCACTGATCATACTATTTTACCAATGCGTTATGTAACACTTGAGATACATTTGAACAAGGAATAAAAGTAACCGCATCTTTTACTTCTTGAGGTACATCATCTAAGTCTTTTACATTTTCTTTTGGAATCAAGATTGTATCAATTCCAGAACGATGTGCTGCCAATGATTTCTCTTTCAATCCACCAATAGGAAGAACATTTCCTCTTAGCGTAACTTCACCAGTCATAGCTAAATTCGCTTTAACTGGAATATTAGAGAAACAAGATACCAATGCCGTTGTCATTGTAACACCAGCACTTGGTCCATCTTTTGGTACAGCACCTTCTGGTACGTGAATATGTACATCATTTTCTTCAAATAATTTTGGATCGATTTTGAATTCAGTTGCATGCGTACGAACATAGTCTAGCGCAATACTAGCACTTTCCTTCATGACATCACCTAATTGTCCAGTAAGAACAAGTCTACCTTTACCTGTAAAGCGAGTTGCTTCAATTTGAAGGATATCACCACCAAAACTTGTATAGGCAAGTCCTGTTACTGTTCCGACTTGATCTTTCTTTTCTTTTTTACCATAGTCAACTTTTTCATTACCCAACCACTCATGAACTAATTTCTTAGTTAACTTAATGCTGCGTTTGTTGTTTTTTAAGATAGCCAATACAGTTTTACGGCAAATTGTCGCAATTGTACGCTCCAATGAACGAACTCCCGCTTCACGAGTATAGTAACGAATTAAATATAGTAACATGTCATCATCAATTTTTAATTGAGATGGTTTTAATCCATTTAGTTTTAATTGTTTAGGCACTAAGTGATCCTTAGCAATATGAACCTTTTCTGCATCTGTATAGCTTGATAATTCAATAATTTCCAAACGATCTCTTAATGCAGGTGGAATATTTTCTAAATAGTTAGCCGTTGCGATAAATAATACTTTTGATAAATCATAAGGCTCTTCAATATAGTGATCTGAGAAAACTGAGTTTTGTTCAGGATCCAATACTTCAAGCATTGCACTTGAAGGATCTCCCTTATAATCACTTGCCATTTTATCAATTTCATCAATTAAGAATACAGGATTTGTCACGCCTGCCTTTTTCATGCCTTGAATGATACGTCCAGGCAAAGCTCCTAAATACGTTCTTCTATGTCCTCGAATTTCCGCTTCGTCACGAACACCACCAAGAGACATCTTCACAAATTTACGATCTAATGCACGTGCTACACTTTTTGCCAAAGATGTTTTACCAACTCCAGGAGGACCCACCAAACAAATGATTGGTGCATTTAATGAATTTGTCATTTGTTTAACAGCTAAATATTCTAGAATACGTTCTTTCACTTTTTCTAGACCATAATGATCTGCATTTAAAGTGGCTTCTGCCGCATTTAAATCCTCATTATCTTTTGTTTGTTGCCACCAAGGAAGATCCATTAGCCAATCAATATACGCTTTGATTACGCCAGTTTCTCCACTAGCCATAGGAAGCATTTCGTAACGACTTACTTCATCTGATACCTTTTTCTTAATATAGTCCGGATATGGATTTTCAGCTAAACGCTTACGAATCTTAGCTGCATCTTCATCTTGAGCAACTGTATCCCCTAATTCTTCACGAATGACATTCATCTTTTCACGAAGATAGTAGTCCTTCTGTCCTTGATCAATTCTTTCTTTTACAGTTTCGTTGATTTGTTTTTCAACTTCACTCATCTTTTTTTCTTTTGCCATATCTTGAAGCAACATCATCAAACGATCATTCACTCCAAGTGTTTCAAGATATTTTTGTTTTCTTTCAAGGTCTAAAGGTAATCCCTGAACAGCTTTATCACTTAAGAATTCACCGCCCATACCTTTAGAGATTTCCATAACAATTTCTTTTGTCACAAAACGATCTTGACCTTGCATGCGATCAAGCTCATCTGCGATCATGCGAATTAAGGCTTCTTCTTCAACAGCGTCCTGTTTTTCGCTTTCAAGAATTTCAACTTCCACAAGATCACTCAAGCTTCCATTGATCCATTTATTTAATTTAACACGTTTAATTCCACGGAATTTAACGCGTAAAAAGTTATCAAAACGACGAATATGGCGAACTTCACACAAAGTCCCTACAGAATATATGTCTTCAGTTGCAGGATTTTCTTGTTCAAGTTCTTTTTGAGAAAACAAACAAATCTTTTTATCATAATTATCCTGCGCATTTTCAACAGCATGTACAGAAGTATCTCTACCTACATCAATCACAATTTCTTGATTTGGATATAAGACAACGCCTCTTGTACAAACTAAAGGATAGGTATTTAATTCCATACAAAAACCTCCTTATATTAAATATGGAAAAAGACGCTAAGCGTCTTTTTTCGTTTACATTATACTACTTTACAGAAGTTTTAATGAAGTCTAATGCTTTTTGATTAGCTAAATCTGCTTTAATACTTTCTGGAGAAATCAATGATTTGATTTTTTCAACTTCCATGTTGTACATTTCAGACATTGTAGTAAATTCTTTTTCTACATCTTCATCACTAGCTTCGATGCTTTCTGCTTTTACGATAGCTTCTAATACTAATTGAGTTTTAACACGAGCAGCAGCTTCTGGGCTCATTTGAGCACGAATTGCTTCTTCAGTCTGATGAGTTGCTTCTAAGAATTGTTTAGCAGTGAATCCAGATTGTTGCATACGACCTTCGAATTCTCTATACATACGATCAACTTCTGCATCGACCATAGCTGCTGGAATTTCAACGTTTGCGTTATCACAAACTTTTCCTAATAATTCATTAGTGAAGTTTTCTTCAGCTTCTCTTTCTTTTTGAGCCGTTAAATCTGTTTTTACTTTTTCTTTATAAGCATCAACTGTTTCAACGTTTTCGATTTTTAATTTTTTGATTAATTCATCATTTAATTCAGGAAGATCTTTATATTTTACTTCGTGAACTGTGCAGTGGAATGTTGCAGGTTGACCAGCAAGTTCAGCTGCTTGGTAGTTTTCAGGGAAAGTTACTTCAACGTCTTTTTCTTCACCTTTCTTAACTCCAACTAATTGTTCTTCGAAACCTGGAATGAATGATCCTGAACCAAGTTCTAACGGATAATTTTCTCCAGAACCACCTTCGAATGCTACACCATCTTTTGTTCCTACAAAGTCGATAACTACTTGATCACCTAATTGAGCAGCATCGTCATCTTCACGAACAACCCAGTCCGCATAACGATCTTGAACACGTTTAACTTCGTTTTCAACATCTTCTTCTGTAACTTCTACGTCCGCTTTTTTGATATCTAATCCTTTGTATTCACCTAAAGTTACTTCAGGAAGTACTGTACATGTAAATACTAATACGGCTTTTTCATCATCAGCTTCTTTAACATCTAAAGTAGGACGAGCTACTAATTCGATATTGTGTTCTTTGATTCCTTCTGATAATGCTTCATTAGCAACTTCTTCACTAGCCATATCATATAACGCTTTTGAAGAAAGTTGTTTTTTAACTAATGCATCAGGAATTTGTCCTTGACGGAATCCTTTCAAACTCATGTGAGATTTAGCATAGTTTAATGCTTTTTTCTGTGCTTTTTTCCAAGCTTCACCTTCTACTGTTACTTCTAATTCACCAGTAGAATTTTCTTTCAAAGTCCAAGTACTAGTCATTGTTTTCTCCTCGCTTTTCAATGGATAACTCAATATCCTCAATTTTTTCAAGACCTTGTTTTTTCACAAAACCAGGCCATTCATCGGATTTCTGCATTGCATCATATACAAGTCTTGTTACACTTTTCGCAAGTTGGTAAGGATCTTTATCTTCTTGATCAAATGGTCTTTCATATAAAACAAGCTGCATCAAAAGTGACATACAAAATTGAACCATAGTTGGATCTTCATTTGTAAACCAACTTTCAAATAACGAACTTGCTTCACAGATTGACAAGTCTTGCTCCATAGGTAAGATGGCACTTGGAATAAATGTAATGTTCAATCCGGATTTTATCAAATCAAATGGATCATCGATTTTCTGCTCCATTAAAGCCTCAATCAATGTACCCTTATATTCATCAGGTAAATCTGAATCCAATAATACCTGAACTTCATCATGACACATTCTTAAATTCATGTTCTCTAACATAGAAATCGCATAGATTTTCTGTTCTAGACTTCCATGAATATAATCCTGTAACTTGTTAAAATCCATACTCTTATTCTTCTGTTCCAAATAAGGTTTGCATTCTGACTTATAAGATTCTAATAACTCCAATGCATCTTGTGGAACATAAGGCATGTTCAGCTCCTGACAAATCAATTCGTACGCCTGGGCATAACTTTTTTCATCTATCTCTTTTTTTATTTCTTCGATTAAAGAATGATAATATGCGTTCACTTATACCTCCATGCGAAACATTAGTATTCTACCATAAATATCGACAATAATCAATTCTACGCATTTTTAAAATACAGAATCCAAAGAATGTCATCTCTAGAAAAAAACTCTCCTTTTATAGAGAGTCTACTTTCATATTTTTTTCTAATTCATTTAACTTCTTAAATTCAGCCAAAATACAAATAACGGACACTACAAAAGCAACAAAATCCGCAATTGGAGCCGCATATAAGATTCCATTCAACCCAAAAAATTTGGGTAAGATCAAAACTAATGGAATCAAAAATAATACTTGTCTAGTCATAGATAAAAACATTCCTAAATATGCTTTTTTAATGGACGAAAAGAAGCTAGACGATAACATCTGTACTCCATCAACACATACTAGCATTAGATAGATTCGCATAAACATTGTCGCAAATTCAAAATAGTTCGCATCCCCTGATCCAAATATTGATAATACAGTGCTTGTGCAGAATTGAAATAAAGCCCAGCCAATAAATGAAACAACCAAATTTACACTGATTGCAAGCTTGAACGTCCTTTTGACACGCTCATATTTTTGGGCTCCATAATTAAATCCAATAATTGGCTGCATCCCTTGTGAAATACCAATGATGATAGCTAATAATATCGCGTTGGTTTTCATCACAATGCCACAGGCGGCTAAAGGAATATCACTACCAAACTTAGTAAACTGTCCATAATACGTCAATGAATTATTTAATACGATTTGTACAAACAAAATCGCAATCTGATTTAATGAAGCACTCATTCCAATGGTTGCCATTTCCTTTGTATCATTTAAAGAAATGCGTAAACTACTTTTATTAAATTCAATATGTTGAAAACTCTTGATATACCAAGCGGCAATAAAAAATGAAATCACTTGCCCAGCTACTGTGGCGAGGGCAGCCCCAGCGACACCCATATGAAATACAAAGATAAATAGTGGATCTAATATAGTATTCACAATGGCACCCGCAACCATACATGTCATTGAATACTTTGGTGATCCATCTGCACGAATCAAGTTACTAATTACATTTGTCGTAATCAAAAACGGAACGCCCAAAGTTGTTATTCGTGTATATTCAAGTGCCAAAGGCATAATTGTGCTTGTTGCACCAAATGATTTTAGTAGCGGTTCAAGAAATACAAGTACTAAAACAACGTAGATTACTGAGCAAAGAACAGACATACTAATACCATTGCCAGCAATACTACTTGATCGTTCTGGCCTTTTTTCACCTAGATATAAACTAAATAAGCTTGCTGAACCAATCCCAATCAACAGTGCAATCGCAAGCGCAATTGTTGTCAATGGAAAAGCCACATTGGTTGCAGCATTTCCTAGAAAACCAACACCTTGACCGATAAAGATTTGATCTACAATGTTATATAGTGACGATACAAGCATTGAGATAATACTTGGTATCGCAAATTTTTTTAATAATGATGACTCTTTTTCATACCCTAAAGGATTTTGCATACTAATCTAATTCCCTCTTTCTAAACTGTGCAATTAAATGCTTATTTCCCATTGAATGCTCACGAATGACATTTAACTCATTTCCTCTTTCGTCAAACCAACCAACAAATTCATACCCAACCTTTGTAGCTGGCAACAAATGAATTGTATCCGAAAAATACGTATATGACTTTGGATTTCTTCGACTACTTAATCCCCCATTTAAATCATATGTAATCTTATATTGACTTACTTGCCAATGGGCATATAAAGTACAAGACTCATGAATGGGTTCATCCAAGTTATAACGCCAACGATAATCGCAATCCCAGAACCATCCATCAAAGGTATATCCAACTCGAACTGGCGGCTTTAAATTTCCCAATAAGCCATGTTCATCTGTACATACATCCATATAATTGGCTCCACCACACGTTTCAAAGTGGATAACTGGACATTCTTTATAAATAGCTGTTAATATGACCGGTTCATGAATGCCCGCTGGTAAACTTGTTATAATTTCACCATTAAACTGCCAACCTACAAACATAACGCCCTTCTTAAATGCCGGATACAACAATAATTCTTCCGATTCAATGCATGTATATCTTGGATTACGACGCGACATAACTCCGCCATCCACATCATATTCAATGGGATACCAAATAGGAATCCATTTATCATATAAAGTTACAGAATGAGGAAGAACACCACCTGGATTTAATCTTTTTGTACACTCTTTATCTATATACCAGCCAACAAACTGGTAACCTTCTCTTTTTTCACTCATCAAATATCACCTGCCCATTATTTTATCACAAATAGAAAAACTTCTAGGAAAATTTCTAGAAGTTATTCAAATAATTATATAAACTATTCCCAAAAGTCATTTCCATAAGTTCACTTGCGATTTCTTTACTTTGAATCCGCATAATATGATCTTCTACATCTTGTTTACCTAATAAATTTATATTTCCATACCATACAATTTCCTGATCAATAATCGCAAAATGTTCACAATTATCTTCTGCAGATTTTAGATAAAAACCAGATTGTCTCATTTCTTCTAACAACTGCATTCTATAATTTGAACTTCCAAACCTAATTTTATCAGGCATCCAAGAAACTATGGTTACTTCAACTCCACTTTCCATCTTTTCTTTGATCAATTTAGTAAATTCTAGAACTCTATCGCCAGATAATGAAGGACTGGATACAATAATATTCTTCTTTGCACGCATTAAGTCATGACTATACATATCGTAATAATTACTTGCATCATATATAGATTGAGAAATTTGCGATTCACTTTTTATGCCGTTAGTATCCGAAATTAATTCATAACCTGATTTTTTATAGGCCTTTAATCTTTTTCCGTACATTCGATCAAACATCGGAATATGGACATCTACATAATCATATACAAGTATTGTATCTTTTTTATCATATAGTCGATGAATTCTTCCTGTAAATTGTTCTATAACGCTACTACTAGCTACAGGCATTGCTAGAAACAAAGTATCTAACCTATCAAGGTCAAAGCCTTCTCCAACAAGTGATCCTGTCGCAACCAATATCATAGTTTTGTCTTCTGGCACACTTTTCATTAATTCAACAATATGATTATTTTCTTTTTTTGATTGACTACCTATCAATAAGAAAACTGAATCTGCCACACCTTCTAATTGTTTATATAGCTTCTTACAATGATTTACATATTTTGATAATACAACAGGCGTACGTTTTTTCTTTATACATTCTTTTATATCCTGAATAATCATTTGATCTCGCAAATCATTATCTCGTAATATTGAGTATGCTTCATTTGGATTCTTTTCATCTTTCATCATTCCTCTTGGTGCAACCACATGTGTAAACCGAGGATATAACAAACGAGGAATCCCTTGTTGTTTTGCTTGTTCTTTTGCGGAATATTTATGTCGTATTGGACCAATAAGCATAAAATTCATCTTATCCAATTGATCCGTTCGATCAACGGCTGTAACACCATACACATACTTAGCTTTAATTTCCTTTAAAACAGCACTTTCTGTATTTGAAGCCGCATGATGACATTCATCCACAATGATCATGCCATACGCATTCAACAGTTTATGAAATTTCCCCTTTTTACATATAGAGCCAGCCATTGCGATATCAATTATACCTGTCATGGAATCATGAGATCCTTGTAAAGTACCTATCAATGATTTTCTCTTTTTGATCAAACCTTTAGGTGTCGTATATTCAGGTAACTCTTCATTTATATCCAAAAATGTCTGCAGCTTATCTTTCCATTGTTCTAATAAAGATGAACTTTCCAACAAAATTAATGTATTCACTTTCTTTGTCGCAATTAAATCTGCACAAAGAACGGTCTTACCAAAAGCAGTAGCCGCTAATAAAATACCATTATCATGCTCAATCATTTTATTTAGAGCTACATTTTGTTCAGGTTTTAACTCTCCCTTAAAAGTAACATCAATACTTCTTCCTTGTTGCCTTTTATCATCAATCATCATTTGAATCCCAGCGTTCTTATTATACGAAATTAAAGTATCATAACAACCTCTAGGAATTTGTATATATCCACTATCGTGATCTTCACCAAGATATATATATTTATACATGCCAAAAGTAGAAATTCCCATACCTTGATTTTTATAATAAATAGGATTACTAATTCTAGCTAATTTACGAATTTTATTTTGAATAGACACACTTAAATTTGAAGTATTCACATAAATACCATTCGATAAAGTGATATGCATTTTTCCATTCACTTCATTCTTTTCAAATTCTTTAACAGAATCCCAAGGTTTATCATCTGAATTTCCATGCCATTCTTTTATCTTTTCTTCAATAAACGACTGTGAAAGCTTAGGCTTAGACCACAATATATTCCATTGATTTGAATAGGCATTCCAATTTTCATCAATAAATGCACTGTTGCCATCTTTCAATGCTCGTCCTTGTAATGGCAATGCGATTAAATTTCCCAGACCACCCTTTGGCATACTATCTTGTGCTGGTATCATACGATCATAGTATTTAAATGATTTTAAATTCACTTGTTCTGCCCCTTTATCCAATAAAGCATTTCCAAAATTTCTTGCCAAAATAGCTGAAATCGGTTTATCAAAGAAAATCCAAATATGTGCTCCTTTACCTGATCTAGAACGTTCAATCAATGGATCAATTCCATTTAATTGACAAATCTCACGCATCGCATCAACTTCTTCTTTCCACCTCTCATCTATATTTGCAAAATCATTTCCTGCATCTTTATCATGATTATCAAAATCAAAAACTAAAATTCGACACGTATTATCTTTATACAATGGATAAACACCAATCACTTCATTTCCTTTTAAATGTGACATAATACTATCAATTGTCAAAGCTTTATACTTTTGGTAATGACAATCTTGGCAACGAAATCCTGCATTCCATTTCTTACCACAACCATCTGACCAAAAATTAATACATTGTGGATAGTATCCCGCTTTATTTGTTTTCTTGTTTTCTACTCTTTTTGCGTATACGTCTGTACGACCCCAAAAACGTGCAAAAAACCGATTTGCCATATCTTTTGTGATTTCATCTGGAAAAACAATACGACTTTCTTGGTTCGTTTCAATAGCTTCTGTATTTATAGAATTCTTTAATTGATCCAATTCTTCCTGATAAGAAATTCCTTCTCGATTCAAAATGTTCTTCAAGCATTGAATCTCTTTTTGTAAGTCATTTATTATAGTCAAATTATCATTCGTTTGTTTCACAAAACCACCTCTTTTCAATACTATTTTAATTGAATTAGCAAATAAAAAAAACACCCAAGACTCCGTTAGTTAGACGGAGAGGAGTGTTTTCAGAACACATCTGCAAGTAGTAGTCTTGTAGTAGTTCTATTCATATAATACTCCTTTTCCTTTCCTTCTGTGTTAACAAATAATGATAAAATACCAATTAACATAATTGTGTCCTATCAAGATTTTATATACAATAATCTTAGAAAGGTTCATAGAGGATCAAATGCGTATGTATTACTTATTATTCACTGTACAATTCATCTTATTTTTCATTGCACTTACAGATTATTCAAAATGGAAACTGATTTCATTTTTCACCATTACTGCAGTATTGATTCTATATAGTATCTATACACATGATAAAACGCAAATCATCATGTGTATTTTGGACATAATTTTCATTGGTTTCTATTGGTTTTACAAGAAAGGACGCTAAATAATAGTCAGGAATCACCATTCAATATACTTTTTAATTTCCATTTTTGTTGCTATCTGCTCCTCTAATAATGATATTTTTTCTTTCAACGGTTGTATCTACATATGTTTGAAGAAATTTGTTTTCACTAAATTTGTTTCTATTTTCATTTTTCAAATTGTTCTTTTTTGTACTATGTAACGTTTGAAACTTCGATACTTTCTTTTGTTTAATTATGAGTTTATTAACTTTAGTGCTTTGAATAAATTTTTTAAAATCTACTTCTGACATTCTATATACTCCTTATCTTTTTTAGCATTAAATTGACGCATTCATATTTTATACTTATTATGTCCCATTTTTATATTTTAATATACATACCTTTGCCCCCTACATCTCATCGCCTTAAAAAAAGTAGCAAGCATGTCATTTGTCTGACGCCAAACGACCAAACTTTTTAGGGTTGCACCCCTAAGACCCCATGCCTCCGACGGATTCTAAAATAAAAAAGCGGAAAATGAATCTACACACACTAAAATATACATGCATTTTCTCTTTTATATTTTATGTAATACTTTATGAATGGTGGCAATATTGCCACATTAGCTTTTTTGAATGATTCCCAAAAAGTCAAATATTTGATTATTTATTTACATGAGTCCATTAGTTAAAAGTTAAAAACTTTAATTCTTTTATAGCTGTTTTATAATTTCATACAAAAGTATAAATAAGTAAACAAATGGTGTAAAATAATAAATGGGAGGCATAATGATAAAAATATTAATTTGTGAAGATATAGAAAGAGATAAGCTACACTTGCATCAATTACTAGATTCTTTTTTGCAATCAAACAATATATTATATAAGATTGATTATCTTGAGAATTTCGATGTAGGATCCAATTTGTTTCTAGAATATGATTTGATTTTTTTGGATATTGAACTAGGAGACTACAACGGCATAGAAATCGCATCAAAAATAAGAACCTATAATCGTAGTTCTATTATTATAATCACTTCTAGCTTTAAAAAATATTTAATAGATGGATATAAAATAGAAGCGAAAAGATATCTTATTAAACCAATTGATGAAAAAATATTTAACGTAGAGATGCAGAGTGTCTTATCAACTTCATTTAAACAACAATACGGTTTTTTCGATAAAAAGATATCTCAATATAAGATACATTATAAGGATATGTTATACATAGAATTTCTTAATCGACATACGATTATTCATTTTGTTAATAATATTGAGAAAAAAACTACATATCCTCTTAAACATTGGATTGAAAAACTATCTAATAAAGGGTTTGGACAACCCTATAAGTCTTTTTTAGTTAATCTTGATTATGTTAGTGGTTTTTCTTCAGATGGTAAAGATATCATCATGAACAATGGTGAAAAAATCCCATTGTCTAAAAATTTCAAAAAGTCATTCACAAATCAATATTTTGCTAATTTGCATAACATACTATGATGATTTTTCTATCCGATATACTCACAGTTATTTTTATTACACATTTCTTTAACCAATTTATTGCTAAAAGAAAAATATCCTATTATATGTTTTTTTTATTATTTCTTATTGCTATTATGTGCACTTATTTAGGAAATTATAACGGAATCAATCAGATAGGAAAAATTCTCTCTTTTATTACACTATACATATATATCATTATTATTTAAGGATTCGTTAATTAATAAATTTATATTGTTTTTGGTATGTTACTTGACGATAGGGATTTCTGAGTCATTATCAATTGTTTTTTTTCAATTATTTAATCCTAGTTTCTCTTTAAATAATATCTACACATCAAATACTTATTTAGTGATTATAATTCTGACACAGTTTTTTGCTTATTTTTTTTCATATATCATACAAAAAATATGTCATACTATTAAAATCACAAACTTACCTAAATCCTTTTATATTTTGTTTTTTCCTGCATTAACAACGATATTGTTCCTCATTGTCTATGGAAACTATCAAACACTCTTTTCAGGAAACAGGATTCTTGTTATTATTTTATTTCTCTTGCTAATTTCTAATTCCATTACAATATTGTTTCAACTACAAATCATTAAAAACGAAAACCTTCGAAAAAGTTTAGAAATATCAGAATTAAATAATGAAATGATGATTTCAAAATTTAATTCCTTAAACAAGGAATATGAATCCAATTTTAAATTTTTACACAGTTTACTTCATACTTGTGCTGAACTTAATCAGTTAATAGAACAGAAAAAATATGATGAGCTTAACTTATTAATTCAATCATTGTCAAACAAGACAATCAAAGAATTTAATGAAATATATACAAATTCACCAATCTTTTCAACAGTTTTAAACCATAAAAAAAATCAATTATCAAGTTTAAATATTTCAGTTACATCAACCCTTTATAGTGATGATTTATCAAACTTAGATTCCATCAATCAAATGATTTTTTTTACTAAAATCTTAGATCTTGCAATAAAATATTGTAGTTTATCTGATGAGCAAAGATTTATTATCATTAAATCGCGAAAAGATATATATTCTTGTACTCTTCAAATTATTTTTAATTTTCCTTCTACATTCGAGAATGATATAAAAGAATCAACTTCAAATATTGATAAAGAGTTTAATACTCAATCAGACATATCATTCGATTATAATTTAAAGATTGTTGATATAATACATTAGAAAATTAATACATCAATGTTGATAAAAAACA
>ENA-OPAL01000777-OPAL01000777.1-human-gut-metagenome-genome-assembly--contig:-NODE-777-length-22631-cov-7.320429_pt1 | contig 22631 bp, 17 predicted proteins | sample MGYA00241057_ERZ501430 | MGnify/ENA primary metagenome ERZ501430 (study PRJEB25962, sample SAMEA2042506) | human gut metagenome | biome: human gut; feature: human-associated habitat; material: faeces...
GCACTGCCTTTTTTGCATTATTTTCGGGTCTTGCTATAGAAAACTCTGCTCTTACGCCGCCCTGCTGTATTTCGTAATCAGCAGCTCCACGCTCAGCAGATCGGAAATTTTTCCCGTCTTCACGTCCTCTTCCATCTGCACGCAGTCATTGACCGCCGCTTTTAATTCCTCCGCCGCATACTGGCGCGACATGGGAATATAGTTCCGCACAACGAAGCTCTGCAGTCCCGTCCGTTTTGCGATCGTCGCCTGATCGCAGTGCTCTGCCAGCAGCTCTTTGACCTGCAGCAGCAGATTGAACTGGCGTGCCAGCAGAAAGAGAATCCGCATCGGCGGCTCCTTTAAAGCCAGCAGATCCTGATACAGATCGAGCGCTTTCCGCTGCTTCTTCTCCGTTACCGCGCGGATCATCTCGAAAATCCGGTTCGTAATCTGCGTTGTGCAGACTGCCTCGATATCCGCCCGTGTGATCACATCTCTTCCCATCGTATAGCTGAGCAGTTTTTCCAGCTCCTGCGAAATATTTCCCATATCCGTGCCCGTCTTTTCCAGAAAATCTTCCATATCCTGGCGTGTGATCTTTTTTCCCTCTTTTTTCATCATGCCGAGTACCCAGGTCATCAGCGTCTTTTCGTCCTGACGAGCAAATTCCACTGCTCTTCCCTGCTTCTGCACCGCCTTGTACATACGGTTCCGCTTATCGACTTCCTCCTCCACGAAGATCAGCACCAGATAATCCGGCAGGGATCCCATGTAGTCTGCCAGCGCGTCGGCTTTGTTTTTGAAAAATCCTGTATTTTCCAGCAGAATCACACGGCGGTCCGCAAAAAACGGCATCGTCTCCGCAAGGTCAATCACTTTGGGAATCTCGGTTCCTTTTCCCTCAAAGCGGGAGAAATTCATCGTGTCGTCCTCCGGCAGCAGTGCGTTTTTCAGCTTGTTTTTATACTGATGCTTCAGATAGGCTTCTTCTCCGTAGAGCAGGTAGGCCTGCTTAAAATTCTGCGTTTTGATATCTTCTAAAATGCTTTTCATTCCATCCTCTTTCTTTCGTTCCGGCCAAAGCACGTTTGCGCAGTGCCGCAGCAGCCGGAGCTTTTGACCATTCAGGAGACGGGAAATTCCACATCCGACCGGTATCCGTGAACCGCCAGGCGGTCACGCTTCAGCTGTACTGTCACGGCTCCATCCACCGGTGTTCCGTAGATATGGCTTTTGCAGGCACGAAGCCGCTCCAGCAGCTCCCGGTGCGGATGGCCGTACCGTCCCGGCCACGCGCAGGAAATCAGGCTGATCTGCGGCTGTATGCGGTTCAGAAATGCCTCGCTCGTTGAATTTCTCGAGCCGTGGTGCGCCACCTTTAAAATCTGGCACCGCTCTGCCGCCCCCAGGACCTCTTCTTCTCCGCTTCCCTCCAGATCTCCCGTCAGAAGTGCGCGGCAGGCACCGCAGGAAAGCTGTAATACAACACTTCCGGCGTTTTCCTCTCCCGTATAGTCTTCGCCCGCTCCCGGATGAAGCACCGATACGGTGAGTTCTCCTGCACGGATCTCGTCTCCCTTTTTTAGATATTCTACCATAATTCCCGCTTTTTGTGCGGCTAAAATAAAAGGATTTTCTTTTTCGCTTCCTTTCATCCACACAGGCAGGAACAGATGGCGGATGCCAAGCGCCGTTTTCTGCTCCCCGATCAGCTCCAGCAGTTCGAGGATTCCGTTCGGGGTAGCCGATACATAACAAGGAAGTCCGATTGACATACGTCCCACATTGATGGGATGAAAACCGTCCACGTCTTTACGATAGTCGATGGTCTCAATCACCTTTTGTTCCGATATGTGCTTTGGCAATGGAAGTTGAACGATAAAGCCGTCTACATCGGCATCTTCATTCAGTTCTCTGACTTTAGCCAACAACTCTTCTTCCGTCACATCAGCCTCATAGCGAATGAGGCTCGATTTAAAACCGCATACTTCGCAAGCCTTTACCTTGGCTGCCACGTATGTTTCACTTCCTCCGTCATGGCCGACGAGGATAGCTGCCAAGTGAGGACGCTTGCCTCCTTTGGCTACGATTTCGGCAACTTCAGCAGCTATTTCCTGCTTCACCTGTTCCGAAATGGCTTTTCCGTCAATTAATTGCATAATCTCTTTGTTAAATGATTCTTTCCAACAAATGTAGTATAAATCAGTCAGTCGACATAATAAAAAAAGGAGAAAGTTTTGCACTTCCTCCTTTCCTTATATATAAGGTATTACTTCTTCATCTTCGGCATCATCTTACCCATCTTGCTGCTTGTGACCATCTTCATCATCTTGCGCGTCTGGTCGAACTGTTTCAGCAGACGGTTTACTTCCTGAATAGTGGTACCGCTACCCTTGGCAATACGTGTACGGCGTGTTCCGTTCAGAACCTCGGGATGTGTACGTTCCTCCGGAGTCATGGAATAGATAATAGCTTCGATGCTCTTGAAAGCATTATCGTCAATATCGATGTCTTTGATTGCTTTACCTACTCCCGGAATCATGGAAGCCAGTTCCTTCAAGTTACCCATCTTCTTAATCTGATGAATCTGAGTCAGGAAGTCATTAAAGTCGAACTGGTTTTTCTGAATTTTTTTCTGAAGACGTTTTGCTTCTTCTTCGTCGTATTGTTCCTGTGCACGTTCTACCAATGAAACGATATCACCCATACCAAGGATACGGTCTGCCATACGGGCCGGATGGAACTGATCGATTGCATCAAGCTTTTCACCTGTTCCCACAAACTTGATAGGCTTGTTCACAACGGTACGGATAGACAGAGCAGCACCACCACGAGTATCACCATCCAACTTAGTAAGAACTACACCGTTGAAGTCCAGACGTTCGTTAAATTCGCGAGCTGTATTTACTGCATCCTGACCAGTCATTGAGTCAACAACAAACAACGTTTCATCCGGATTGATTGCATTTTTAATTGCTTCAATCTCGTTCATCATCTGTTCGTCTACAGCAAGACGTCCCGCTGTATCGACAATAACCAAGTCATAACCTTTTGCCTTTGCTTCCTGAATGGCATTCAGTGCAATCTGAACAGGATCTTTGCTATCCAATTCGCAATATACAGGCACTTCGATCTGCTGTCCCAATACTTTCAGCTGTTCGATAGCAGCAGGACGATATACGTCGCAGGCAACCAGCAACGGCTTACGGTTTTTCTTGGTTTTCAGCATGCGTGCCAGCTTTCCTGAGAAAGTTGTCTTACCAGAACCTTGCAAACCTGACATCAGGATTACGGCAGGACGACCTTTCAATTCGATTTCGGCAGTATCGCCACCCATCAGTTTGGTCAGCTCATCATGCACAATCTTAACCATCAACTGGCTAGGCTTAACAGCAGTCAACACGTTTTGTCCTAAAGCTTTTTCCTTTACAGTGTCGGTAAAGCTCTTTGCTACCTTATAGTTCACATCGGCATCCAGCAATGCACGACGTACGTCTTTCAACGTTTCGGCCACATTGATTTCGGTGATTTTACCTTCACCTTTCAATATTTTAAACGACCGTTCTAGTCTTTCACTTAAATTATCGAACATATATTTTTCTTGTTTTTTATTCTTCCAATTTGTCAGGGCGCAAAATTACAAAAATAATCGGATGCATCAAATCTTTTTATTCTGCCATTTCGCCTTTTTCAAGTAAATAACACTGAATGTCAGCATTAACGAATAATAGATGACTTCGGTAGTAAAACAAACATCTACCGGAGCACGAAGCATCATTCCTACTACAATAATATACAATGCATAAAAGATCTGTACTCCGACTTCCAGTCCCAAAGCAGCCTGTGTATTACCCGTACCCGAAATTCCATTGAAATAAATATTTGCAAGAGCAGCTATCAACATTGCACCGCAAACGACATATAATGCCGGAACCGATTCAAGAAGCAGTGCTTCCTCATTGGTATAAACCGACAAAATAGCCTGAGGGAAGATAACACAAAGGGCCACACATACTACCATAATAAGGAATGACATCCGGGCTATTTTATGCAGTAATCTGACAACTCCTGCTACTCCTCCCGAACCAATCAGATTGCTGACCAGTGTATTTGCCGTAGTAGAAAGCGACTGGACAGGTATTAACAGCACAACATATACGCTACGCACAATGTTGGCAATGGCAAGCTGCCGTTGTCCGAGTCGTTCAAGTGCCATGAAAAATACAAACCAGATGGCCATGGAAAGAAAATACTGCACCATGGTGAAGCAGGAAATGCGCAAGATACGCATCACCATATCCCAGTCAAAATGTCCGAAACGATTCAGCCCATATTTCTTCAAGTCAATTTTACCATACGTATACACAATAAAAAACAGCATAGAAGATGCTTCTGCTATAACCGATGCCAATGCCGCTCCACGTATTCCCATTTCAGGGAATCCACACTTTCCGAATATCATCGCATAGTCGAGGAATACATTCACCAAGGCCATGACGACAGCATTCATGGTCAGTACCTTTGTCTTGGTTATACCTATATAAAGCGCACGGAACATGACATTGACAAAGGCAAAAAGAAATCCCCAGATACGCCATGTAAAAAACTCGTATGTAGCATAAAAAATCGTATCCGAAGTAATCAGCAGACGAATCAATGGTTCGGCACATACCAGCAATATGGCAAGTAAAGCTACTCCCATCCCCAAACTGAATGCTGTACCCTGCCACATAACCGGTCCTATGGCATGAAAATTCCCTTCCCCATTACGACGGGCTATCAAAATCTGCGAACCGACACTGAACCCGAATGCTACGGTATATACACAGATATATAGCAGTCCTCCCATTGCGGCTGCACCCAAAGCTACCTCACCCACATGTCCTAAAAAAGCCGTGTCGGTGACATTGATAACATTTTGCGCAAGCAACCCCAAGAATATCGGGTAAGTGACATTCCATATTTCTTTATTCGTATACATAAAATCTGATTGTTTTTATTTTGAGACGAAAGATGTACAAAGATACGTTTTTTATGCACTTTCAACAAATGCGCATCTGTTTTTCAGCTTATTTTAATGAAAACATCTTCATCTTTTCCTGAAAGTTCGTACATAAAAATTAAAAAGATGAGGACATTTTCTCCGATTCGATATCATGAATCGGAGAGAACATCTTCATCTTTGCTTAACAACCTATATATCAATTATAAAGACTCGTTTTTCCAGTCCTTCTTTTCTTAAAATTTCCATCATTCTTATTTCTCCCTCATCCGTATCTTTCACCTCTTCGCGCAAGCGCATCATTTCTTTTTTCATTTCACGAATTACCGATTCATATTCTTTCTCCCCGTAAGCATTATGGTTTTCTTTCGGATCTTTCTGTAAATCGTAAAACTCCCAAGATGGAGTTGATTTGTAGTCTGAAGACCCTGTCATATTCAATCGGTCACCATACAAAAACATCAACTTATAACGCTCATTACGTACACCGATGTGGGCCGGACGGATATCATGTTGAGTCCAATAACGGTAATAAAAACTCTTCCGCCAGTCCTTAGGAGTTTTTCCTGCCAGAACATCTTTAAAACTTCTGCCCTGTGTACCTTCCGGAGATTTTACTCCGGCAAAATCACACAATGTAGAAGCAAAATCTACATTCAAAACAAGTTCGTTCACACGCTTGCCAGCCGGAATACATTTGGGATAACGGATAACAAATGGCATACGTGCCGATTCTTCATAAAACATCCGTTTGTCATAAAATCCATGCTCTCCTAAAAAGTATCCCTGATCGGCAACATAGACAACAATAGTATTATCTGCAATCCCCATTTCGTCTAGAGCATCCAACAGTTTTCCAATATTATCATCTACCGTAGCAGCGCAGCGTAAATAATCTCGGATCAGTTTTTGATAAATAGCTTTTCTTGCAGCAATCCGGCTCATTCCTTTTGTCGTAAAAGGAAGTTCCGGATAACGACACCACCATTTATCTGGATCAGCCGAAGCCACCTCCCAATTGTGTCCGATAGTTTCCAGTTTTTGTCCGACGAAAGTACGTCCGTTGGTTTCAGGCCCCCAGTCTAACAAATTCTCTGGTTCAGGAAACACTACGCCATCATATAAATGTCGCATACGTTCCGGGAAATCATAAGGCTCATGTGTGGCCTTAAAATGACAACACATCAAAAAAGGCTGACTTTTATCCTGAGCTTTCATCCATCTGATAGCTTTTTCTGTTACAATATCAGTGGAAAAACCATGTATACGCTCTCCAAAATTACGCTGTCCCGGCCAAGGATCATCACTATTCTTGAAAGTAGGATCACGATATTCTCCCTGATCATGAAAAACAGAATAATAATCAAAACCCTGAGGTTGTGATTTCAAATGCCACTTTCCTACCAGTCCGGTGTGATATCCAGCCTTCTGTAATTCTTTCGCAAAAGTAGGCAAGGAAACATCCAAGGTATCATCTAATGTATATACCCCATTGCAATGACTATACCTTCCTGTCAATATAGCAGCACGACTCGGTGTAGATATAGAGTTTGTACAGAAACAATTATCCAAGACTGCCCCTTCATCAGCAAGCCGACGAATATTCTCTGTCTGGGCATATTCTGATAAAATACCACCATAAATACCCCAAGTTTGAGAAGTATGGTCGTCACTTAAAATAAATAATATATTCGGACGTTCATCTTTTGCTTCGCCAGCAGCCCGTAAGACTAATGTACTACCAGCCAACACCCCTGTCAGTAAATATTTCCAGTTCATCATATCTAACAGCTTTAACTTATCACAGCAAATTCTCACTCGAAAACATATAAGTTAATTAACTCATCCCAAGTAAGTTTATGTCCATCTTTCCACCACAAAGGTTGAGTCAAGTCACAAAAATCATGATTCTCTACCATTTGATTCATCAACAAATCATGAAGTTCATTCTTCTTTTCAGTTAACTCATCAGCCAGATTTACCAGTTCTCCCGGATCCTTCTGCAAATTGAACAACTGTTCGGTTATCTTACCTTCCACATTATAAATAATATACTTATAATCACCAGAAACTACAGCTCGCTGCTGATTGGAATAAGCAAGAAAAACCTGTTCACGTATCTGTTCCTGTTTTCCTTCCATAACCGGTTTCAACGACTTGCCAGTAACGGATACAGGTACGTCCAATCCCATCAAATCACACAAGGTAGGATAAAGATCATACAAATAGCACAAAGCATCTGAACGTTTACCTGACGACAAACCATCCGGAGTGATAATAGCCATCGGTACTCCAACGCTATGCTCATACAGACTTTGTTTACCGATTAGTCCATTCTGCCCCATAGCCAGTCCATTATCTGATGCAAATACAATAATCGTATTATCCATATTCCCACTTTCTTCCAAGGCATCAATAACCCTTCCAATCTGTAAATCAACCTCACTCACCATACCATAATACAATGACAATTCTTTCTTCAACTGATCTGGAGTACGAGGAACAGGTAGTAATTGTTCATCCCGGATGTTCAACTCACCATTATCAAACGGATGTTCTGGCAGAAAATTATCCGGAACAGAAAGTCCTGCCGGACTATATTTCTTTCCATAATCAGGCAAAATATTTCTCGGATCATGAGGAGAAGTGAAAGAGACAAATGCCATAAACGGCTGATTATCATGTTCCGTAGTCTTCAGAAAATTTATGGCTGCATCAGCATACATTTTCGAAGAAAAGTTTTGCCCTGCAAAAGGCGGCTCATCATATTTTCCAGTCGGGTCAAAATGATGTAAGCGAGGAGCACAATGTCCATTTTCTTCATAAGGATGCATTCCTCCGAAAAAAATATTATCTCCTTCGGTAAAGGAACGAGCAAATGAAGCATGGTCTGAATGCCATTTCCCCGTAGCAAATGTCCGGTAACCGTTATTTTTCAAATGCTCAGGCAATGTGATTTGCGAAACAGGTATCTTCATTCCATCACTCTGCACTTCGAACACTCCCCTTCCGGTAAGTAACATAGCACGACTAGGCATGGATAAAGCTCCACACAAAGCTCCATTGGTATAAGTTCTTGTAAACACCACACCTTCATTAATCAGTCTATCGATATTCGGAGTATAGGTATCTCTGTTCCCCAATGCAGCAATGGCATCAGCCTGCATATCATCGACTAAAATAAACAACACATTTGGTTTTACAGCCTCTCTCTGGCATCCGCTTAACGCTACAGCAACCATGGAAGCAGAAATAAGTTTCTTAATATTCATCATAATATTTCTGTCTTTAATAAATGCCTATTTCATCTATAGCAGTTCAAAGTCATCTCCATCATCTAAAACAGGAAAACGTTTTCTGAAGCTGTCCAACGGTTCACGGGCAAGCAATGCTCCTGCTACCTCTTCTTTACCGTCAGTGCACGCAACCAATATCTTACCATAAGGACTGATTATCATACTTCCACCATCGTACAGACATTGCGGATCATTTCCTACCCGATTCACTCCTATTACATAACACTGGTTTTCAAGTGCCCGAGCTTTCAGCAGTATATTCCATACCTCCCGACGACTGGCAGGCCAGTTGGCTACATATATAACCGCATCATAATCATTCCGGCAACGCGACCATACAGGAAAGCGTAAATCGTAACATATTTGTAAAAGAAAGCGAAAACCTTTATAAGAAACAATCACTCTTTCATCTCCCGAAGTGTATTGCTTATCTTCACCCCCAAAACCAAACAAATGCCGCTTATCATAATGATACACCGTACCATCAGGACATACAAAATAGAAACGGTTGTAAAATTTCCCTGCCTCTCTAACCGAAAGACTTCCGGCTATAGCACACTGACGCAAAGCAGCAATCCGGCACATCCATTGCAAAGTTTCTCCTCCTTCATCCTCGGCTATTTCCATCGGATTCATACTGAAGCCGGTAGAAAACATTTCTGGTAAAACAAATAAATCCGTATCACAATGCTTTTCTATCAGCTGTTCTACAGCCATACGGTTTACTTTCGCCTCCTCCCAAACTATATCTGTCTGTAAGACTGTCACCTTTATAAATGATGTTTGTTTATTCATTTCCATATCCGTTTCCATAAATTCAGTACGCCCAAAGGTAATAAAAGTAGCCTGATTTAGATGTTGTTTACAAAAACTTTGTTATTTTTGTAGCGAAATTGAGTTAATGTATCAACAAATGAACGTATTAGAACTAAGTGAACAGGAGATTATCAGACGTAACAGTCTGAATGAAATGAGAGCGATGGGCATCGATCCGTACCCTGCTGCCGAGTATGTAACCAATGCATTTTCGACTGATATAAAAGCCGAATTTAAGGATGACGAGGCAGAACCGCGCAAAGTATCTGTTGCAGGACGTATCATGTCACGCCGTGTTATGGGTAAGGCTTCTTTCGTTGAGTTACAAGACTCTAAAGGTCGTATTCAGATATACATTACCCGCGATGATATATGCCCTGATGAAAACAAGGATTTATACAATGTAGTATTCAAACGTCTGCTCGACCTGGGTGATTTTATCGGCATTGAAGGTTTCGTATTCCGTACTCAGATGGGTGAAATTTCTATCCATGCACAGAAACTGACTGTTTTGTCAAAATCTATCCGCCCGCTTCCTATCGTAAAATATAAAGATGGTGTAGCTTACGATAAATTCGATGATCCAGAACTCCGTTACCGCCAGCGCTACGTAGACCTGGTAGTAAACGATGGAGTAAAAGATATATTCCTGAAACGCAATAAGGTATATAACTCTATGCGTGAGTATTTCAATTCGAAAGGATATATCGAAGTTGAAACTCCTATCCTGCAATCTATCGCCGGAGGAGCTGCGGCACGTCCGTTCATTACTCACCATAATGCACTTGATATTCCTTTGTATATGCGTATTGCCAGCGAACTTTACCTGAAACGTCTGATCGTAGGTGGATTTGAAGGTGTATACGAAATCGGAAAGAACTTCCGTAATGAAGGTATGGACCGTACTCATAACCCAGAATTCACTTGTATGGAAATTTACGTAGCCTACAAGGATTACAACTGGATGATGAAGTTTACTGAAAATATGATCGAAAAGATCTGTATGGATGTAAACGGTACAACAGAAGTTAAGGTAGGTGATAACATAATCAACTTCAAGGCTCCGTTCAAGCGTGTTACCATGCTCGATTCAATCAAAGAATTTACAGGATACGACCTCACCGGAATGAATGAAGAACAGATCCGCGAAGTCTGCCAGAAACTGAACATGGAGATAGACGATACAATGGGAAAAGGCAAGCTGATAGACGAAATCTTCGGCGAATTCTGCGAAGGAAATTATATCCAGCCTACTTTCATCACTGATTACCCTATCGAAATGTCACCGCTGACTAAACGTCATCGCAACAATCCGGATCTGACTGAACGTTTCGAGTTGATGGTTAACGGAAAAGAACTTTGTAACGCATATTCAGAACTTAACGACCCGATCGACCAGCTTGAACGTTTCGAAGAGCAGATGCGTCTGAGCGAAAAGGGTGACGACGAGGCTATGATTATCGACAAAGACTTTGTTCGCGCACTGGAATACGGTATGCCTCCTACTTCTGGTATGGGAATCGGTATGGACCGTCTGGTCATGCTGATGACAGGACAAAGCACTATTCAGGAAGTATTGTTCTTCCCGCAGATGCGTCCGGAAAAGGTTATCCCGAAAGACGCTCCTGCTAAGTTCATGGAACTGGGTATTGCCGAAGAATGGGTTCCGGTGATTCAGAAAGCCGGTTACAACTTGGTTTCAGACATGAAAGATGTTAATCCGCAAAAATTACATCAGGACATCTGCGGAGTGAATAAAAAATATAAATTAGAATTGAAGAATCCTAGCGTCGACGAAGTAGCTGGCTGGATACAGAAAATAGGCTAAAATGAAACTCCCCGGGAAAATAGCAATCATGGGTGGAGGAAGCTGGGCAACGGCAATAGCCAAAATTATATTGTCCCAGGCCGACTCGATAAACTGGTATATGCGCCGCGACGACCGAATTGAAGAATTTCGGCGTCTGGGGCATAATCCGGCTTACCTGACTAGTGTGCGCTTCGACATGAGGTGCATCAACTTTTCATCAGATATAAATAAGGTAGTAAAGGAATCGGATACACTAATATTCGTAACTCCTTCGCCATATCTGAAAAGCCACCTTAAAAAGCTAAAGACAAAACTCAAGGATAAATTCATTGTGACGGCAATCAAGGGAATTGTTCCCGATGAAAACTTGATTGTGTCCGACTACTTTCATAAAATGTACGATGTTCCAGAAGAGAACATTGCTGTACTGGCTGGTCCATGTCATGCAGAAGAAGTGGCATTGGAACGCTTGTCTTATCTGACCGTCGGATGTAAAGACATTGAAAAAGCGAAGATGTTTGCCCGACAGCTTTCGGGACACTATATCAAGACATCGGTCAATACCGATGTAGCAGGTATAGAATATGCATCTGTTTTGAAGAATGTGTATGCCATAGCTGCCGGAATATGCAGCGGCCTGAAATACGGAGACAACTTTCAGGCAGTACTGGTTTCGAATGCTCTTCAGGAAATGAACCGTTTTCTCGATACAGTACATCCGGTAGACCGGTGTACAAACGATTCGGCCTACTTGGGCGACCTGTTGGTTACATCATATTCCAACTTCAGCCGTAACCGTGTATTCGGAACAATGATAGGAAAAGGATATTCGGTAAAAAGCGCACAGATAGAAATGGAAATGATAGCCGAAGGCTATTACGGCACCAAATGTATCAAGGAACTGAACAAGCATCTGCACGTCAATATGCCGATAGTAGACGCCGTTTACAACATTTTGTATGAACGGATTTCTCCAATGATTGAAATCAAATTACTGACTGATTCATTCAGATAATAAAGAAGAATATTTATGGAAAATATTAAACTTGAAATCAACAAGTCTTTAGGTTTTATTTCCAAAGACAAACTAGCTGCTTACGAACCTAAGGTAAGAGCATGTATGGAAACATTGGAAAAAGGTACAGGACTGGGAAACGACTTCCTGGGCTGGTTACATTTGCCTTCTTCCATTACTAAAGAACATCTGGACGACTTAAAAGCTACAGCACAGGTTCTGCGCGAAAACTGTGAAGTTGTAGTTGTTGCTGGTATCGGCGGAAGCTATCTGGGTGCCCGCGCCGTTATCGAAGCTATGTCCAACAGCTTCTTGTGGTTGCAAGAAAAGAAAGCAGGACAGCCTACTATCATCTTTGCCGGACACAACATTGGTGAAGATTACTTGTACGAGCTGACTTCTTTCCTGAAAGACAAGAAATTCGGTGTAATCAATATCTCTAAATCAGGTACTACTACTGAAACAGCTTTGGCTTTCCGCCTGCTGAAAAAACAATGCGAAGACCAGCGCGGCAAAGAAATGGCACGTAAGGTTATCGTTGCCGTAACTGATGCAAAGAAAGGTGCTGCTCGTGTAACTGCTGACAAAGAAGGCTACAAATCATTCATTATTCCTGATAATGTAGGTGGTCGTTTCTCTGTTCTGACTCCAGTAGGATTATTGCCTATCGCTGTAGCAGGTATCGATATCGACCAGTTGGTAGAAGGTGCGCGCAAGATGGAAGAAGTTTGTGCTAACCAGAATATGATGGAAAATCCTGCCGCTCTTTATGCAGCAACTCGTAACGAACTGTATCAGAACGGAAAGAAGATTGAAATTCTGGTAAACTTCCAGCCTAAGTTGCATTATTTCATGGAATGGTGGAAACAGCTTTACGGAGAATCTGAAGGTAAAGATCACAAAGGTATCTATCCTAGCTCTGTAGACTTCTCTACTGACCTGCACTCTATGGGACAATGGATTCAGGAAGGCGAACGTACCATCTATGAAACAGTGATTTCTGTTGAAACTCCTAACCACGAACTTCATGTACCTTCAGACGAAGAAAATCTGGACGGCTTGAACTTCCTGGCAGGAAAACGCGTAGATGAAGTCAATAAAATGGCAGAACTTGGAACTCAGCTGGCACACGTTGACGGTGGAGTACCTAACATGCGCGTAAGTGTTCCAAAACTGAACGAATACTATTTGGGACAATTGATTTATTTCTTCGAAAAAGCTTGCGGTATCAGCGGCTATCTGCTTGAAATTAATCCGTTCAACCAGCCAGGTGTAGAAGCTTACAAGAAAAACATGTTTGCTTTGTTGAATAAACCTGGATATGAAGAAGAAACTAAGGCTATTCAAGCTCGTTTAAAATAAAAATTAAACAATAAAAAATGAATAATGATAAGTGGAAAGCGGTAACCAGTATCAATACCGCTCTTCATTTATCATTATTCATTTTTTCATTATTTACACATATGTAGTTTATTCTTAAACTGAAAAAGATGTTCCAACAAGCAATAGAAAATTATCTCACAACCCATCATTTTGATAAACTGAACCTGAAAGCTGTATTGTTTGATATGGACGGTGTATTATTCGATTCCATGAAAAATCATGCAGCAGCCTGGCACGAAGCCATGAAGCAGTACGGTATGCATCTGAGTCCGGAAGAAGCATATATGCACGAAGGACGTACAGGGGCATCAACAATCAATATAGTAAGTACCCGACAGCGTCATAGAGAAGCAACCGAAGAGGAAATAAAAGAAATCTATCAGACTAAAAGCGATATTTTCAATTCCCTTCCTAAGGCCGAACGAATGCCGGGAGCACTCGAACTGCTCAATCAGATAAAGGAAGATAATTTGATTCCAGTGGTAGTAACAGGTTCAGGACAGAAATCATTGCTGGAACGCTTGAACAGAAATTTTCCAAATATTTTCAAAGGCGAGCTTATGGTAACAGCTTTCGATGTAAAATATGGAAAACCAAATCCGGAACCTTATCTGATGGGACTTCAGAAAGCCGGTGTCAAAGCCAATGAAGCTATCGTTGTAGAAAATGCTCCTCTCGGAGTACGTGCTGGTGTAGCTGCTGGTATCTTTACAGTAGCTGTAAATACTGGTCCTCTGCCCGATAAAGTCTTACTGGACGAAGGAGCTAATTATCTTTTCCATTCTATGTCAGATTTCAGCAAGAATTGGAAAGATTTTTATCAAGCAATCAAATAAAATCGTATATTTGCAATTGAGCATTTACAAATGCTTATACTAACCCTAACAAATTCAATTGGATATTCGGGAAGGCTGCCTCGTGATGAAGCAGCCTTTTCTATTTTTACTATTGTCAGCTGACAAATTAGTATCTGATATAGTCTCAGAAATATGGAAAATATATCTAATTTTGCGCATATTTACAGCAGCAAGTATTACATAAATTAATATGACAAGTTCATTAAAGGCAAAATATCACATTCTGGCTATTCTCACCGTAGCGGTATGGGGAACCACATTCATTTCTACAAAAATTCTGATAAACAACGGATTATCACCTCAGGAAATATTTCTTCTCCGCTTCATTATTGCATATATCGGAATATGGTTTATCTCTCCTCGCAAGATTTTTTCAGACAGCATCAAAGACGAACTTACTATGTTTGCTGCCGGACTAACTGGAGGTACATTGTATTTCCTGACCGAAAATACTGCCTTAAAATTTACCCAGACTACTAATGTAGCCTTTATAATATGTGCTACTCCTCTGCTAACTACGGGACTATCACTTCTGACAGATAGAAATAATAAAGTCAGTCACAACTCGCTTCTGGGATCTATAGCAGCACTCATTGGCGTAGCTATACTTATATTCAATGGCAGCGTGATTCTGAAACTCTCCCCCATCGGAGACTTTCTGACACTGGCAGCTGCATTATCCTGGGCCTTTTACAGTCTTATAATCAATAAACTCTCGAAGAAATACCGCTCTATATTCATTACCCGCAAAATATTTTTCTATGGAACTTTAGGAATACTTCCAGCTTTCATCATCCATCCTTTTTCTTTTCCACTGGAGGGATTTCTCCGTCCTGAAGTATTCATCAACCTTCTATTCCTTAGTCTTCTAGCTTCATTGGTCTGCTTTGTTGTATGGAATATGGTATTGATGCATCTCGGTACGATAATGTCATCAAACTATTTATATCTCAATCCATTGTTTACTACCTTAGCAGCCTTTGTCGTATTAAACGAGACGTTGACTATTTATGCCTTCATCGGTGTATTACTGGTTATGCTGGGAGTATTTTTATCTACAAGGAACAAATAAAAGAGAAGCTTTTACAGATATTTCCAACAGAAATCTGTTTGTCACTTAATTGCGGAAAATAAATTCATTCAGAAAATTTCCTGAATTCCCCAAATGGACAATCCATTATAATTTAAGAAAAGATTGCTTTCTCTGACAGAAAGCAAGCGTCGTAAAAAAAGAAAAGATTCTGATAATCAGAATCTTTTCAAACTACATTAGTACACCCATGGGGAGTCGAACCCCAATCGATGGAACCGGAATCCATTATTCTATCCATTGAACTATGGGTGCATATTTTCTAAAACCATGGCAAAAATACAATTATTCTGTATTTCGTCCTAATATTCGAGAAAAAAAATAAGAGAGGAATAAAACTTTTACACATAACAAATTACCATTTTATCAATAAAAACAAAGAAAATCATCACACAATGATAATATTTCAAACAAATACATTGCATTTTTACAAAATATAATTATCTTTGCCTACATATTTAAATACAGAAAATTAAAAAGACATGAGTTACCTAATAAAACCTACCAACTATCAACCTTTGCTTGACATGAAGCAAACCGAGTTGGGCATAAAACAAATAAAAGAATTTTTCCAGCAAAACCTGTCTTCTGAACTGCGCTTACGCCGTGTTACGGCACCGCTTTTTGTCCTGACCGGTATGGGAATGAATGATGATTTGAATGGAATAGAGCGCCCTGTAACCTTCCCTATAAAAGATTTGGGAGAACAACGTGCCGAAGTGGTACACTCGCTGGCCAAATGGAAACGGGTAACTCTTGCCGACTATAATATAGAACCAGGATATGGCATTTATACCGATATGAATGCAATCCGTGCCGATGAAGAACTGGGAAACCTGCATTCGCTTTATGTAGACCAATGGGACTGGGAGCGTGTCATCACTCCAGAACAGCGAACCGTAGATTTCCTGAAGAGTATCGTTACCCGTATTTATTCGGCCATGCGCCGCACTGAATATATGATTTGTGAAGTATATCCGCAAATCAGTTCATTCTTGCCTCACGATGTCCATTTCATCCATTCGCAGGATTTGCTTGATATGTATCCGGACAAAACCCCTAAAGAACGTGAGGATTTGATTACCGAACGATACGGAGCCGTATTTATCATCGGTATCGGTGGCAAACTGAGTGACGGAAATCCACACGACAAACGTGCCCCGGACTATGATGACTATACAACTATTGATCCGAAAACAGGACTTCCGGGACTGAATGGTGACCTGCTCATCTGGAACAGTGTACTTGGAAGAGCAATCGAGCTTTCATCAATGGGTATTCGTGTTGACAAAGCAGCTTTACTAAAACAGCTGGAACTGGCAGGAAAGGAAGAAAGAACTAAACTTTACTTCCACAAACGTTTGTTGGAAGGTTCTCTTCCGCTTAGTATCGGAGGGGGTATCGGACAGTCGCGCCTCTGTATGCTGTATTTACGAAAAGCGCATATCGGTGAAATACAAGCTAGCATATGGCCCGAAGAGATGCGTCGGGAATGTGCTGAACTGGGTATGCAACTTATTTGATGCGAAATACAAATACACTGAATGATTTTCTACCGGCAAATATTTCTTTACGAGGTAAAATATTACGACATAAGAAATATTTGCCGTTTTTTAGTTACACCTCCTGCCAACCCTCATAGAAGAATAAAAATTCACTCTTGAAATCCTGAAAAGAATTTGTACAGATTTTCAAAAAATATCGAGAAGAATCAGGTAAAAGAAGGTGATGTTTTTTGCATAATAACATATTTCATTGATTAAAAATCTTTATCCCCTCCACAGATACCTGTAAAGGGAATCAGGCTTCCTGAAAAAGTTCTTCCACACAATACTGTATTTATATCTTTTTTACTACATTTGTCTGATTTAGCAGCAACAAAGCAACGCATTTTCACTTATATACAATAAAATTTTCAGACAATATGAATGTACAGATAGAAGAATCATGGAAGCAAGTGCTGACTCCTGAATTTGATAAAGACTATTTTATCCGCCTGACGGAATTTGTTCGTCGGGAGTATCAGACTACGACCGTATATCCTCCGGGAAAATTGATATTCAATGCTTTCAATCTCTGCCCTTACAACAAAGTAAAAGTAGTTATCATCGGTCAGGACCCATACCACGGTCCCGGACAAGCACATGGTCTCTGTTTCTCTGTAAACGACGGTATTCCTTTTCCTCCGTCGCTACAAAATATTTTCAAGGAAATACATGATGACTTAGGTACTCCCATACCAACAACTGGAAATCTTACCCGCTGGGCAGAACAAGGTGTCTTGCTACTCAATGCCACACTGACTGTCCGTGCTCATCAGGCAGGCTCACACCAACGTCAAGGTTGGGAGGAATTTACGGATGCAGCAATCCGAGCTTTAGCCGAAAACCGGGAGCATCTGGTATTTATTTTATGGGGAGCGTATGCACAAAAGAAAGGGGCTTTTATAGACCGCAACAAGCATTTGGTTCTGACATCCGTACACCCTTCTCCGCTTTCTGCCTACCACGGCTTTTTCGGAAACAAACATTTCAGCCGCGCAAACGAATATCTGATTCAGCATGGCGAAGAACCAATCAAATGGTGAAACTTACCTATAGATATGAAAAGAGCCGCAGAATTGTTTTCCGCGGCTCTTTTCATATTATCGCTCAACAAATGTATATTATTAATACCAGGTAACCTGACTACCCGTATTACTGCGTTGATCCCATTTCAAGGCATCGGTCAACATAGCCGAGTTAGCTCGAATCGAGAAGTTATATGATGTATACGGACCGAAAACCAAACCGCAACTCATATTGAAACAGTGCAAGTCACGAGTTATGTTTACTGTAGTCATAGACATTTCCTTCGAAGTAAAATCATAACCACTAGAATAAGTTACATTCCATCGGCTACCCATTTTTATATTACCTGAAATATTCAGCGAATGAGTCAGAGAATATGGGTAACGCATGGTTTTGATATTAATCTGCTTGCTTCTGTCTTCACGGATACTGTAACTATAACTCAAACTCAAGCTCCATGGAAGCTTAAATGCAAGATAACCATCCGGATCGAGTGTTGCATTTTCTGTCTTACGGGTACCAGAATTCAATTGTTTATCAGTTTCTTCTTCCAAATCTTCATCATCTTCTTCCGTATCCGTATCTTTCTTGTCTTTTTCCTTATCTTTATCATCACCCTTACCAAACAGTTTCTTAAACGTATCGTTGTTCAAGGTATACGAGAATGATCCGCTATATCCCTGGAATCGTCCGAAACGTCCGTAAGACCATTCGGTACGATCGCTCTCTACAACCTTACCATTTTCGTCGAACTTATAAGCATAAGTGGCAAACGTTGCATTCATATTGAAGGTATAGCTCTTGGTCAGTTTCAAGCGGGCAGTCAACGAAAGGTTACTCCACCGCTTCTGGGCAATATCGTATGACAAACTTCCACTCAAATCATCAATCAGACTGATTTTCTTATATCCGGTAGTATCCTTGTCGGAAGCCATTTTCATCTCCAGATTATTTTTCAGCGAGAAGCTGACGTTTTGAGAAACACCTTTTCCCGGATAACTGTATGGGGAGCCTTCGTATGGTGAATATTCAGCCATACGTACTTCACCGTTTTCGTCGGTATATGTATAAGTTTCGTAATAACCATAACGCGATTTTCCGAAATCAGGCGTATAGGTATAACTTACAGAAGGAGTAATGACATGACGCAATACAATTTCTTTACTCTTCATGAACAGGGGCTTATACATACCATACAGTTTCGTATTCATGGAAACTGACATGTTATAATCGTACACACGATTGAAGCCGTTGACCGTATCCTTCACTACCTCCTGAGCTCGCTGATCGTAGCTCTGCATGACCTTACGTGTATACCAGCGTTCGGTATAGTTAAACGAAGGAGTAATATTGATGTACTTGAACAGATTGAAGGTAGCCTCCACCGGAATGGTATGCTTCATACCGGTTTTCCACTGAGAGAAAGGAGTCTTGAAAAGCAGATTATCTTTTGTGTCTACACTGTTTGTCAAAGCACCCGTGTACTGGAATGAAATCTTCTCATACCAACGTTCGTCACCCGCTGCCTTCTTACGCTTGAACGGATAAATACGGCTCAACGAAATATTCAAGTCGGGCAAGGTCATATTAACAGAAGAGTACCTTGTATTCTGAGTAATATTGAATGTACTCGAAATATTCAATCCGATTTCAGGAAAGTTACGTGAATAGCTGATACTTGACGCCTTGGTATTGTTACTATATGCCGAAGGGTCGTACAATGAACTTAAACTTGAACGGTCGTAGCTACTGGTTGCAAAGTTTACACTTGCCGAGAATGAGCTGTTCGGGCTAGCTTTCGAGTCCTGACGGTGACTCCACTGAATACGGAAGTCCTTTGATACAGCATAATCGGGCATATTCTTTTCGCCTGTCTTTGTTACCAGATAACTTGCATTAAAGTAACCGCTATACTTATAACGCTTATTGTAATTGGATGCGGCAGACAGTCCCCAGGAACCTTTGGTATATATTTCTCCCAAAACCTTAAGGTCTACTTTATCATTAATGGCAAAATAATATCCACCGTCACGTAAGTAGAAACCACGGTTCATTTCATCACCATAGGTAGGCATAATGAAACCAGAAGAATAACTGCTGCTGAATGGGAAGAAACCGAAAGGAACAGCTATCGGAAGAGGTACATCTTCAACCACAAGTTGTGCAGGACCAAAAACGACATCCTTTTTAGGACGTACCTTCGCCATAGACAATTTAAGATAAAAATGCGGATGTTCCTTATTATCACAGGTGGTATATTTACCCTGAGTCATATAGATCTCATCATCAGCTCCTTTTTTGGCATTCTCACTGGTGACATATCCTTCTCCCTGCTGCGTTACAATGCTATTGATGAATCCTTTTTTCGTTTTGAAGTTATAACGCATGGTCTTCGACTCGTAAGGTGTTTCTCCGTCTTTAAATATAGGAGTACCCTGCTCTACACCAGTAGTATCTGCCACACCACGGGCATACACCGTACTACTGTCCATATTCATTGTAATCAACTCGGAAGTCAATTCAATGTTCTGGTAATTCACCTTTCCATCACCATACAAATGAGCGAAACCTCCTTTAGTAAACACGATAGAATCGGCTGCTTCGTAAATAACCGGAGCATCCAGAGGTTCTTTTTTAGGAGTTGTATCAAGAGCCAGTGAATCTGCTCCAATAGAATCAAGTCCTAATGAATCTACTGTCAATGAATCATTTTTTAAAGAATCGGCAGCAAGCGAATCCGTACGAAGTTCTGTTCTGTTACCTCGCGATCTTTTCCCTCTCACACGCTGAGTCTCAGCATACAAAGAGAAAAAAAATCCTACAAAGAACAGAAACAACAGCAGATATGTAGTTTTTTTAAATGACGCCATTCATTAATCTTTTACACAATGCAGTGCAAAAGTAAGCATTCTCTCTCAAATAAACACAAGAGCTACTGTTTTTAATTTATTTTTAAGACTATAAAAAGAGTTCGCACCAATAGTCAAAACGTTTACCACCCTCTTCGCCATATCGTGCAACACTTTTTCGGGCTTTTTCAATTCCTTTTTCATGATCCAGTTTGGACTTTGAAAAAAATTTGTCTGCAAAACAAATTATTTGCTCCTCAAGGCTGACCGGAGTCATTTCGCGATGTGGAACAGGCAAATCTTGCTGTATGATATTTTGCAGAGATAATCCGGCTCCCGTATGGCGTTCGCATACCAAAGCATGTTTCGGAAATCCTTCTTTACGAACCAGTTCTGCTCCTAAATATCCATGACAAATATAGGGGTACTTTCCAAAGCAACAGATTCCCTCGGCATCGGTTTGAAAGATACCGATATCATGCAACATGGCAGCCTCTTCTATAAATTGTAAATCCAGATTCAACTCAGGGTGCTTCCGTGCCATTGCAAGGGCTTTATCTGCTACCGAACGACTATGCTTCAATAAAATATGCTTTAACTCATTATCTTCAGGATAATATTTGTCTATTAACAACAGTGGATCCATGTAATTATTCTTTTATTATTACCTTTGTGTGAAACAAAGATAGTGAAAAAAAATCATCCGATATGAAATATATTATTTTATTCATTTACTGGCTGGCAGTTCTACAAACAACCGCACAAGTAAAAAACGGAGCCGACAGACTGGAGGAATTATTACCTCTGCTTGAAAACAAACGTATATCATTGGTTGTAAACCAAACCTCCCTTGTACAGAACGTACACCTTCTGGATACTTTGTATAATAAAGGAGTGCATATTACTCAGGTATTCGCTCCTGAACATGGATTCAGAGGGGATGCCGATGCGGGAGAATTTATAAAAAACGGTAAAGATTACCGGACTCAAGTGCCTATAATCTCTTTATACGGAAAAAATAAAAAGCCTCAACCGTCACAACTACAGCAAACAGACATTATGATTTTTGACATTCAGGACGTAGGTGCAAGATTTTATACATACATCAGCACAATGTTTTATGTCATGCAAGCTTGCGCCGAAAACAATAAGGAACTGATTATTTTAGATCGCCCCAACCCATGTGACTATGTAGACGGACCTGTACTTGACATGAAATACAAAAGTTTCGTAGGTATACTTCCCATCCCGATACTTCATGGCTGTACGATAGGTGAACTGGCACAAATGATAAATGGAGAGGGATGGCTAGGTAATAATCTCCAGTGTCCACTGAAAGTTATTACTATAGAAGACTGGAAGCACGGACAACCTTATTCACTTCCGGTAAAGCCCTCCCCTAACCTGCCAAATGATCAGGCCATTGCGCTCTACCCTTCTCTCTGTCCATTTGAGGGAACATCTATCAGTGTAGGAAGAGGTACAGATTTTCCATTCCAAATAATTGGAAGCCCGACAACAAAAAATCTGAAATTTCGTTTTATGCCTCATCCAATGAAAGGCTCTGATAAACATCCGCTACACCAAGATACATATTGTTACGGATTAAATCTCAGCTCGGAAAAGAATATTCCCAAAGGATTTTCTTTGCAGTATGTCATCCAGTTCTATAACTATTTTCAAAATCTCACCAAACATGCGGAAAAAGAATTTTTCACACGCCCACACTGGTTCGATCTTTTAATGGGAACCAATCAAGTACGCCTGGATATTCTAAAAAATAAAACAGAGGAACAAATCCGTTCTGCCTGGCAAAAGAAACTAAATCAATATAAAGAAATAAGAAAAAAGTATCTTCTTTATGAGGATTATCCGGCAATGTAAATACAAAAAAATCCGGCAGGCTTGAAGTGACCCCAAAAAGTTGGACGGTTTAAATATTATCCGTTTTGAGAAAGAGT
>ENA-OPAL01000806-OPAL01000806.1-human-gut-metagenome-genome-assembly--contig:-NODE-806-length-21895-cov-3.588645_pt1 | contig 21895 bp, 20 predicted proteins | sample MGYA00241057_ERZ501430 | MGnify/ENA primary metagenome ERZ501430 (study PRJEB25962, sample SAMEA2042506) | human gut metagenome | biome: human gut; feature: human-associated habitat; material: faeces...
ATTCTATCAGATTTTAAAAAGACTGTCGACAGTCACTTTGTCAACAGTCTGAGGTGGCAATTGCCACCTATACTTATAACAATGCAGTTAGTTATGACTAATAATTAGGAGGGATTTGTATGGAAGAAAAAAAGAAATCTACAATGCGCTGGATACTAGAGTGGGCTGGACAAAAGAAAATGGATTATGTATGGAGTGTGATACTTGGAATGGGTAATGTGATTTTTAAAATCATTCCTTATTTTCTTATCGCAACGATTGTAAGGATGTTTTTAGAGGGGAATAAAGATTTTAATACATATCTAAAAAATTCAATATGTATAACTATTTCCTTTATTGTGGCCGAGCTTTGTCATTCGCTCTCAACAACTCTTTCGCATAAGGCAACATTTACTGTGCTTTCAAACATTCGTAAGGCATGTTTTGAAAAGCTAGCACGAGTGCCATTAGGATATGTGAAAGATACTTCATCAGGTACATTTAAGAATATTATGATGGAAAGAATTGATAGTATTGAAACAACGCTGGCACATATTATTCCTGAATTCACTTCAAATCTACTTGGTCCTATTGCTATATTGATTTATTTTTTTACAATTGATTATAGATTGGCTCTTTGGTCATTATTACCTATTATTATTGGTTTCCTATCTTATTTTGGGATGATGATTGATTTTAAACCAAACTTTGAGAAGACGGTAAACGCTACAAAAGATTTAAATGATGCGGCCGTTGAATATATTGATGGAATTGAAGTCATTAAAGCTTTTGGAAAGACAGAGAGTTCTTATGCAAAATTTATGAGTGCTGCCAAGGCCTATGCAAATTCCTTTATTTCATGGATGAAAAAATGTTCGATTTATCATGCACTTATGTTGACGATAACACCTTATACATTATTAACCGTACTTCCTTTTGGAGCTCATTATGTTGAAAATGGCACACTTACAATGACGGATTTCATTTTATGCATAATTTTATCATTAGGTATTGCCGGACCATTGATTACAGCCTTTTCTTATACGGATGATTTAGGAAAGATAGGTGTCATTGTTGACGAGGTTGTTGGAATTCTAGATCAGCCAGAGTTAAGTAGGCCATATAAAAGTATGGCTGTGCCAAAAGATAATTCGATTGAACTTTCAGATGTTAAGTTTGGATATCACGATAAAGAAATTCTTCATGGCATTCATATGGAGTGTAAGGCAGGAAGTGTGAATGCGATTGTGGGTCCTTCTGGAAGTGGTAAGTCAACAATCGCAAAGTTGATTGCGGCTTTATGGGATGTGAATTCTGGAAGTATAAAAATTGGTGGTGTAGATATCAAACAAATGTCTCTTATGGACTTTAATCAAAAAATCGCATATGTAGCACAAGATAATTATTTGTTTAATGAAACGGTTCGTGAAAATATCCGTCAAGGAAATCCACATGCAAGTGATGAAGATATAATTGAGGTCACAAAAAAGAGTGGTTGTTACGACTTTATTATGCAGTTAGAGAATGGCTTTGATACGATTGTCGGTGGTGCAGGAGGTCATCTTTCTGGAGGAGAAAGACAACGTATTTCTATCGCTAGAGCCATGTTAAAAGATGCACCTATTGTGATTTTAGATGAGGCTACAGCGTATACGGATCCTGAAAATGAAGCAATTCTTCAAAATTCTATTGCACGACTTGTAGAAGGAAAAACATTGATTGTGATTGCGCATAGGCTTTCTACAATAAAAGATAGCGATCAAATCTTTGTGGTAAATGATGGGAATGTAGTAGTACATGGAAAACATGAACAACTTCTTTTGTCTTGTTTACTTTATAAAGATATGTGGAATGCTCACATTTCTGTTAAGGATACAGTAAAGGAGGGAAAATAATATGTTTGAAATCTTGGCAAAATTCTTTCAATTTTCGGGTGAAGAAAACAGTAAGAAATTTAAATTATCCATAGGAATTGGCTTAGTAGAAGCACTAGCTTCTGCCATGAAGATACCATCCATTATGTATATTTTGATGGGCTTGATTGAAGAAAAATCAATGGAAAAATATATTTTCGGGTCATTAGTCATTATGATTATTGCGATTGTGGTGGATGTTATTTGTAAAAGAATTTCGTCTGTGCTTCAAACCGAAGGTGGATATAATGCGAGTGCATTTATGCGAATTAAGATTGCAGAACACCTTCGTTACCTTCCAATGGGATATTTTAATTCAAATAGTATTGGTGAGATTGCTTCTGTTACGACAAATACAATGGAGGTACTTGGAGATGTTGCATCAAGAGTGGTAATGCTTACGATGCAGGGAATTTTAGAAACGGCAATGATTGTATTCATGATTCTAATTTTTGATGTAAGGATTGGATTGATATCTGTTGTTGGTGTTATTGTATTCTTTATAATTAATTCTATGATGCAAAAAGCTGGTAAAAAAGATTCAGAACAAAAGGTGCAGTGTGATACAGAACTCGTGAATCAAATCATGGAATATGTGCAAGGTATTTCGGAAGTAAAATCTTATAACTTATTGGGTAAACAGGCGAAACGATTGAATGATGCCAACGATGCATGTGCTAAAATCAATACAAAAATGGAACTTGTATTTGTACCTTATCATTTTCTTCAGGGTATTGTGACAAAGATTACTGGGACAATCATCATTATTTGTTGTGCTGCATTTTATATTAATGGAACAATGAATTCGGTGTATGCGATTGGTATGAGTATTTCGGCTTTTATACTTTATTCAAGTTTAGAAACAGCTGGAAATTATTCATCCCTTTTACATGTGGTAAGTGTCTGTGTAGATAAAGCCAATGATATTCTTGCATTGAATACGATGGATATTGAAGGAAGGGAAATAGAATCCAAGAGTCATGATATTCAATTGGATCATGTTTCATTTTCTTATGATAAGCGAAAAATCATTGATGATGTATCCTTGTCGATTCCAGAAAAAACAACTACAGCGATTGTAGGTCCTTCTGGAGGAGGTAAATCTACATTGTGCAATTTGATTGCGAGATTTTGGGATGTAGATGAAGGTGAAGTGAGTCTTGGGGGTATAAATGTAAAGGATTATAGTATGAATAGTTTGATGAATAACTTTGCGTTTGTATTTCAAAGAGTGTACTTGTTTGCGGATACCATTGAAAATAATATTAAATTTGGCAATCAAGAAGCGACTCATGAACAAGTTGTAATGGCAGCTAAGAAAGCTTGTTGCCATGAGTTTATAAGTCAATTGCCAGATGGATATAATACAGTTATTGGTGAAGGTGGAGCAACTCTTTCTGGCGGTGAAAAACAACGCATTTCTATTGCACGTGCCATTATGAAGGATGCACCCATTATTATTTTGGATGAGGCAACAGCCAATGTGGATCCAGAAAATGAAAAGGAATTAATAGAAGCTATCGATGCTTTGACAAAAGAAAAGACAATTATTATGATTGCACATAGATTAAAAACCGTCCGAAACGCGGATCAAATAGTTGTGATAGATAAGGGAAGAATTGTACAACAAGGAACACACAATCAATTAATGAAACAAGATGGTATTTATAAACGTTTTTTGGATTCTAGAGAGCAGGCAGTAAGTTGGAAACTTGCACATTAATTTAGTAATAAAAACAGATAGCGTAGTCCAAAAATGATTACGCTATTTTATTGTGTTGAATAGTTTAACTCTGTTCATTATTGCTTGTTTTCTTTATTTTGATTGGTAGATTCTTTTTGTAGATGCTAAGAAAATACAAGCAAAAAGATAAATGGCGTTTAAGGGTACTGCTTTTAAAAATATTAAAAAAACAGTACCCTGCTTTCTTCTTTTCCATGATTTCTACAATGGTTGTATCCACATCTTTCATGCCAACCTTAGATAGATAAGCCATATTTTGAATACATTTTTCTGGTGTGCTTGCCACAATACCATCACTATCTTTTAGTGGCGCATTGTTTAATGCAGTTTTTGCACAAAGAAGTGAGGATAAGGTTCCTGTAGTTACTTTTAAGCTACATCCTACTTTTCCACCATCACAAATCATACCTGTAACTGTACCTGTCATATTTTTGATCGCATATCCAATCTGATCTTTGTTTCCACCAAACATATAAACAAGGGCTGCACTACAAGCTGTACTACTTGCCATCACACACGTACACATTGGGGATAATTTTCCAATATAAGAATTGATATAGCGATTGAGTAAGTGTCCTAAAGCTAAAGCTTTTAATTCTTTTTCTTTTGAAATCTGTTGCTCTCTAGCCACAATATGAATCGGTAAGATTAAGGCAATCCCTTTTGTTCCTGCACCAGAACTAGACATCGTATTTAATGGACATCCAGAAAGTCTTGCCTCTATAGCACAGGTGAGTGTAGAAACAAGATTTGATGAAAAGGAACTTGATAAAGCTAAGTTATGATTTTTGGCATAGTCAGCCAGTTCTAAATTCATCTTGACTCCATCATACAAAAATTCAATGTCTTTAGAATCTAAATCATTGTCTAGATTCACAATGTCAGAGATACTCATTTTTCTTAAATCTTGAATTAAATTGGATTGTTTACTAACTGTATTTTTATTATCGATTAAAATGTCATCGTTCCTAGATAAATATACAACATTTGTATGTTCATCCTGGATGATACAAGTACTCGTTTGATTTTGAGTATGAATGGTTCCTTTCACATAAAGATTTGTTTGAGATGAATCCACACGAACTTGTCTATCTTTAAATTTGTACACTTTATTTTTAATTTCATCATCAATATCTTCAAAGAGTCTTAAGCCTTTTTCTGGATTCTTTAAGAATGCACCAAGACTTGCCGCATATTTTAATCCTACATGACCAAAGTTAGGAATACCGGCCGACATTCCATTTTTAAAAATTCCAATATTCACATCGACATCGATTGAAACAATTTCCTCATCTAATACTTCAGCAGCATGAGCTAAGCATAACGCAACACATACAGGTTCTGTACAACCTAGTGCAGGTGTTACATCTTGTTTTAATAATTGTATACATTCTTTTCTTGTTAACATAAAATCACCATAAATATTATACAAAAAGATTACAGTTCTTAATAAGGATTTGTGCTATAATACAAAATTGGAAAATATAACCGAGGTATAAGAAAGTGAAGAAAAAGACTATAGTTCCGTTGATTGTATTTCTTGTAGGAATATGTATATTGAGTGTATTTACATATAATACAAATGTTCAAATTCAAAAAGATAGGCGTACGATCGCAAAATTAAATGCAGTGACATATGGTCAGCATATAGAAAATGATATTGAAAATGGAATTGAAATAACAGATACTTTAAAACAGTTGTTAATAAATGGAAATGGTCAAATCATAAATTTTTCCAAAATAGCCGAAAATTTAATGTCTTATTCTGTGCAAAGTGTGCAATTAGCACCAAATGGAGTGGTAACAGAAATTTATCCTGAAGAAGGAAATGAAACAGGTAAAATTGATTTATTAAAGGATTCAAAGCGAGGTGAAATTTCGAATTACGCAAAAGATCATAATATAACCATTATCCAAGGTCCTATTAAATTGAAACAAGGAGGCTCTGGGCTTGTTGTTCGCAATCCCATTTATTTAGAAGATAAAAATGGACAAGAATATTTTTGGGGATTTACAATTGTGATTTTGCGCGTTCCTGAAATTTTTGAGGATTCGACAAACGCTTTATCTAAATTTAAATATAATTACCGACTTTCAAGAGAAGCGTCTGTTTTAGATAAGAAATATGTAGAGGTTGATGCGAATTGTGATAAAATGATTCGCCCAGTCACTTATAATTTGACTGTTGGAAAAGAAAAATGGAAACTTGAAATCATGCCTAGAGCTGGATGGAGCAACTCTACAACTTTATATTTAATTTTCTTTGGAGGACTATCCTTAGTTATTCTACTAACTGGACTTACAATAGTCTTATTCCTTTTGGATGAAAGAAGAGTTGAATTAAAAGAACTAGCCAATAAAGATGGACTGACTAAGCTTTATAATCGATATGGATTTGATGAAATGGCCGAAAAGATGATTTCAAAAAATCCAAAAGAACATTGCGTAGCCGTATTATTAGATGTAGATGATTTCAAATTAATAAACGACATGTATGGACATGCTTATGGGGATAAAGCTTTAATAAGCCTATCTGAAAATATGCAAAAATTTTTTCCATCTTCTGCATTGCTTGGTAGAAATGGAGGGGACGAATTCTGTATTCTTTTACCAAATTGTACAATGGAAGAAATGAAAGAATCTCTGATTGAATTCACAAAAACACCAAAAACATTTTCGTATAAAGGGCAAACATATTCTTTTTGTATCTCACTTGGTTATGCCGAATATCCAAATAATGCGATTGAAAGATCTCAACTCATGCGTTGTGCTGACACAGCTCTTTATGAAGTAAAACTTCATGGTAAAAATGGATGCAAGGCTTATCAGGAAGGTTTTCAATCTGGTGTTCGTAAACAACTAGGATTTGTGTTAAATGATATTTCTGAAAATTTACCTGGTGCTTTTATTATTTATCGAGCGGATAAAGAGGATGATGAAATTTTTTACGCAAATAAAGAATTTTTAGATATGGCTGGATATGAAAATCTAGATGCGTTCTTTAATGGCACAAAGAAAAGTTTTAGAAACTTAATTCGTGAAGACCAACAAAAAGCGGTAGAAGTAAGTATTTGGAATCAAATTGAAAGTGGAAGTAAGAATGACTATATTCATTATCAATTAAGAAGACAAGATGGAACCTATATTCCTGTACTTGATCAAGGAAGAATTGTGGAAAGCGAACGTTTTGGTCGAGTTTTCTATGTTTTATTTATGGATTGGCAAGCTATGCAGTCGCATTATAGTGAAAAGTTTAACGCAAAAGATGTATGATAATTTTTGTCACACACCTTTTTTCGTTTTATAATGAAACCATGAAAAATAAAAATTTAATTTATCAAATACTAATTAGTTTTGTGTTGGTTTCTGTTTTAACGAATATGGCATGTTTGTTTATTCGTAACAGCGTAATTCAACAAGAAAAATTAAAGGCAGAATATACAGTAAATTCAACAATCAATCGTGTTGAAATAAAGCTTGAGTCGTATATTGAAAAAGTAGGCTTTTTAAAGAAGACCATTGAGGCTGGAATTGATTTAGACGATGCTTACTTTGAATCTGTGGCATCTAGACTATATGGAGATGATCCGGCTGTTAAGACAATTGAACTTGCGCCAAACGGAATTATTCAAAATGTATATCCATTTAAAGAAAATCAAAAAGCTATTGGCATGAATATGTTGGCAGAATATGAACGTAAAGAGGCTGCTACTTTGGCAAAAGATACAAGGAAATATACATTAGAAGGTCCTTATGATTTAAAACAAGGTGGAAAAGGAGCTTTATTATACGATCCCATCTATGTGAATGAAAAGTTCTGGGGATTTTCCATTTTAGTCATTGATTGGGATGCATTTTTAGATGAAATTCACTTAAGTGATTTGAAAAAAGCATCTTATGATTTTGTCATTTGGAAAACGGATCGTGTCACAAAGAAAAAGATTATTATTTCTCAAAGTTCAAAAAATATAGATTCAAATACATTGTTGATCAAGTGTAAGCTTCCCAACAATAAATGGAATTTTGAAATTGTGCCAAAACAAGGTTGGATCAATACATATGTAATGAGAAGCTTAGTTGTCGCTAGTATTTTGATTGATTTTCTAGTAACGGCAGCCATTGCTCAATTTGAAATTCGCCATCGAAAAGATTTAGAGTATGCGAGTCAAATTGAATGGCAGGCAAAAAAAGCACAAGAAGCAAGTGCTGCCAAATCTCGTTTCTTATTTAGTATGTCACACGATATTCGTACACCTATGAACGCAATTATGGGATATACGGAATTAATGGAAAAGAATGTTGGAAATATTGAAAAAGAAAAAGATTATCTATCCAAGATTCACTCTTCTAGTAAATTTCTTTTAGATTTAATTAACTCCATTTTAGAAATGGCACGCATCGAAAGTGGAAAAGAAACATTGAATATAAAGGCATGTAATATATTTGATGTGTTAGATTCTTTGAATTCAGTCTTTGAAAAACAAGCTGAACAAAAAGGCTTAACCTATCAGTGTACCACAAAGATTGAACATCCATATGTGTATTGTGATCAAATTAAGTTTGAAGAAATATTGTTGAATGTGGTTGGAAATTCCGTGAAATATACTAAAAATGGGAATATTTCGATTCACGTTGAAGAAGTAGAATCTGGCCAGTTTCAATGCATGATTCAAGATACAGGTATTGGAATGAGTGAAGCGTATTTGCCACATGCCTTTGAAGACTTTTCTAGAGAAAAATCAGGTACGCAAACGAGCGTAAAAGGTACAGGACTTGGCTTATCGATTGTAAAATCTTTGGTTGAATTGATGCATGGTACAATTGAGATTTCAAGTCAAGTCAATCAAGGGACAACAACTCGAATGAAATTTCATTTTGAAATTGCCAAAGAAAGTGAGTTAGAAAAAAATCAAGAAACGAATATTATAGACCTTAAAGGAAAACACATTTTACTAGCTGAAGACAATGATTTAAATGCAGAAATTGCGATGACACTTTTATTTGACTATGGATTGATTGTAGATCACGTAAGTGATGGAATTGCTTGTGTAAAACAAGTCAAAGAAAAAGAATACGATGTAGTTTTAATGGATATTCAAATGCCAAATATGGATGGTTATCAAGCAACACAAAAGATTCGTGAATTTAGTGATATTCCAATTGTGGCGATGACGGCCAATGCCTTTGAAGAGGATAAACAAAAAGCATTATCCATTGGAATGAACGGACATATCGCAAAGCCAATCGATATGGATAAAGTTATTAAAACACTATCAAATGTTTTTGTGTTTAAATGTCCCGTTTGTGGAAAATATACATTTCAATCTGGACCAGGAAGCTATGAAATCTGTCCAGTATGTGGATGGGAAGATGATAAAGCACAGTATAAAGATCCAAATTTAAAAGGTGGAGCCAATAAACTAAGTTTAAAGGAGTATAAAGAACGATATGAAAAGAATCATTAATAAATATTTGCTCTTATTTCTTTGTATATTCTCACTTGTACTTCCAACAGGATGTGAAATTAAGGAACAAAAACAAGTAGTCGTAGACTATCAAGAATACCATTTTCGTAATGAAGATTTGTTAGAGTCTCACTATGAAAAACATGGTAAAAAAATGGGATTTTCATCATCAAAAGAATACGAAATGAGTGCCAGTGATGTAGTCAATAATCCAGAGTCCTTACATAAAACAGAAAAAGAAGATGGAGATGATGTATACTACAAAGAAAATACCAATGAATTTGTGGTTGTATCCACGGATGGGTATATTCGAACCTATTTTAATCCAGATTCTGGTAAGAAATATTTTGATAGGCAATGATGAAAAAAAGACCGAATGTCAGATTAAAACCTGAATATTCGGTCTTTCTTGTCATTAAGCTAAAACTTTTTCTGGTTGTTTATAAATATTTCTATTTAAAATACGAACCAAAACAGGAATGACAATCAATTGAAGGATGATACCTGGAAGACAAGTAATAAAGCTAGCCATCATAAATACAGATAATGTATATCCTTGTGTACTAAGAATACATGTATTGACAAAACCATTCATAATTCTTCCTGCAAGCATCGCAATGATCAAACTCATATATAGTTTTGTCATTTCATTCTTCATTGAAATATATTGTGTACATAAACCAGCTACTAAACCATATACCGCAAGTTCAATCATCATTTGTGGCAACATCATTGCAGGTGGCATGCCTGTTGTCACACTTGAAAGAAATGGTGTAATAATTCCACATGCTAAACCATATGGCCATCCACAAAATAATCCACAAATTAATACAGGAATGTGCATTGGTAAAAATATGCTTCCAGCATTTGGGATCACATGAAATGCCATTGGAAGTAATACACCTAAAGCGATGCATAAAGCGCAAGATACTAGTTTTTTGGTGATACTATTCATCATTAAATACCTCTTCTTCTAAAAAATACTTGGTAAGGATGTATGGACAGATTAAGATTTAACATTGCACATATTGTTTTAAATAATCGATATCTAGAATTAATATTTTTTGATTTACAATCTTAATGACGCCTTCCTTTTTTAGCTCACAAAGAATTCGACTCACACTGTTTCGAGTGGAAATTCCACAAAATCCTGCAATATCATCATTTGTGATTTGAAAATCAATAAGAATACCCGCCTCTACTTTTCGACCAAATAAATGGATTAATTGATATAAGAAGGAGCATATTGCACCTGTTTTTCCATTCATCATCATAAGTTGTTGGCGAAAAATAGCTTCCGTTAATTTTTCTCGATAATATGCGTTTACATAATCTTGTAATTTTTGATCTTGATTTACATAACTCCAAAATAACACTCGAGGAATTCTATAGAATGTGGCCACATCACTTTCAACACGAACATTAAATGGAGCCGATGTATATTGACTTACTTCATCTTTTAATAAAGAAATAATATCCGGTGTATTGATATAAGAAATGTTGAATTCACGACCATCATGCAGGATGATACTTGTCTTAATTACCCCTTCTTTTAACACATAGGTATCTTGTTGTTCAAGCCCATAATATGCTAAATAGGTGTGTCTTTTTTTCTGTATAATAGGCACATTTTTCTCTTTTAAAAAATTTAATAAGTATTCATTGTCCATATCCGTTCTCCTTTACCAGTTTTGGATTATAACAATACTCCAAACTTTGCGAAACAACAAATGATAACATGAAATGAGGTTTCACAATTTTTTAATTCGGATTATATTAATTCGGGAAAAAAGGAGAGATAAAAATGTTTGAAATGAATGTGCCTTATGATAAAGGTCAAATGAAAATCAAATTAGAAGATAAAAACTTAGCTGGTGTTTTAGAGGGTAGACAAAGCGATTATAAAACTACACTTTCAGAAAATGAAATTGTAGAACAATCATTGGACAATCCAATTGGTTCAAAAAGTTTAGAAGAACTAGCTAAGGATAAGAAAAATATTGTCATTATTAGCTCAGACCATACGCGTCCTGTGCCTTCAAAAATTATTACACCTATTCTTTTAAGAAGAATTCGTAGTGTATCACCCGATGCACGTATTCGTATTTTAGTTGCGACAGGATTTCATAGACCAAGTACACACGAGGAACTTGTGGCAAAATATGGTGAAGAAATTGTAAAAAATGAAGAAATTGTTATGCACGTATCGACAGATGATTCTTCTATGGTAAAAATCGGACAATTACCAAGTGGAGGCGACTGCATTATCAACAAAGTTGCAGCTGAAGCCGATCTATTGATTTCTGAAGGCTTTATTGAAGCCCACTTCTTTGCAGGATTCTCTGGAGGAAGAAAATCAGTGTTGCCTGGTATTGCTTCTTATAAAACAATTATGGCAAATCATAGTGGTGAATTTATCAATGATAAAAAATCACGTCCAGGAAATTTACAGCACAATTTAATCCATGAAGATATGGTTTATGCGGCAAGAACGGCTAAACTTGCCTTTATTGTCAATGTCGTATTGAATGGAAATCATGAGATTATTGGCTCTTTTGCCGGAGACATGGAAAAAGCTCATGAAAAAGGTTGTGATTTTGTACGTTCTTTGGCAAGTGTAAATAAAGTAACTTGTGATATCGCAATCAGTACGAATGGTGGTTATCCTTTGGATCAAAATATTTATCAAGCCATTAAAGGTATGACAGCTGCTGAAGCTACATTAAATCCGGATGGTATTATCATTATGATTGCAGGATGTCGTGATGGACATGGTGGAATTGGATTCTACCACAATATTGCGGATGTAAAAGATCCAGAAGAATTTGAACAAAAAGCCATTCATACTCCTCGTTTAGAAACCGTTCCAGATCAATGGACATCTCAAATCTGTGCACGTATTCTAGCTCATCACAAAGTAATCTTGGTTTCGGATTTAGTAGATCCTCAACTTGTGAAAGATATGCATATGGATTTAGCTACAACTGTAGATGAAGCTTTAGAAAAAGCATTTGAAATAAAAGGAACAGATGCCAAAGTTGCCGTCATTCCTGATGGTTTGGGTGTCGTTGTAAATATGTAAGGAAGGAAATTTGAATTTATGTTACACAATTTAATTGCGGAATTTTTATCAACAGGACTTATGATCTTATTTGGTGTGGGAGTGCATTGTGATGAAGTTTTGACAAACACAAAATACCACGGAAGCGGACACATTTTTGCGATCACAACATGGGCATTTGGCATAAGTGTTTGTCTATATATCTTTGGTGGCGTTTGTATGAATCCTGCCATGGTACTTGCACAATGTGTTTTAGGCATGCTTCCATGGACAAGCTTTATTCCATACGTTATTGCCGAATTTTTAGGCGCACTTGTAGGAGCTTTGATTTGTTATGTGATGTATAAAGATCATTTTACAGAAAGCGAAGGAAATATAAATCCAATCGCCATTCGTAATATTTTCTCTACAAATCCAAACTGCAGAAATTTGCCAAGAAACTTCTTTGTCGAAACACTCGCAACAACAGTTTTCTTGAGTGCCATTTTAGCTGTTGCTACAAAGTATGAAACACAATTACCTATTGGTGTTGGACTTATTGTATGGGCTGTTGGTATGGGTCTTGGAGGAACAACTGGATTTGCGATGAATCAAGCTCGTGATTTAGGACCTCGTTTGGCCTTCCAATTATTACCTATTAAGAATAAAGCCAATAATGATTGGCAATATGGACTATTAGTTCCAGGAATTGCTCCTTTTGTAGGTGCATTGATTGCTGCTTTGTTCTGCCATTTATTTTTAGGTATCTAATATTAGAAAAAAAGAGGAAGTTGGTAGCTTCCTCTTTTCTGTTACTACATTACGTAGTCTTATCGCAATCAGAGTATATCACGAAATATAGATTTTATGTAAGAATATTATTCACTTTTAGTTTATTCTTGTGTTTTGATAATATATTTCAAAATTTTATCTTTTAATTCTCTAGCATTTTTTACATACTGATGATAATCAAGATTAAAACGAGTCACACTTCCTTCATGAAATGGAATCCATATTTCTTTTTTATCTTTTTGAATGATATTTAATCCAACGATACATTGCTCATTTCCGTTAATTAAACTTCCTGACATAAATGTAGCCATTGAATTTAATAATTGTGATTTTATAGCTTGTCGAACAGGCAATGTTTTCACTTCAATTTTTTCAATAGACTCAATTTTTAATAATTCTTCTCCATTAAAATAGAGTTTAGATCCTTTAATACTGCATAATTTTTCCATACTATTTCCTTTAATTGATTTTGTTTTTATCTAACCAATTTATAAGCCTTTCTTCCAAATCATTCCATTCAGATAAATCTAACTCATTAGTAAATTTTCCATCAGTAAATTTATAAATACTAGGGTAATATTGTAAAGATGGTAATATAGATGTTATATAGTCAATGTCATTATCATTTTTTGTTTTTACTGTATATTCGTATATCGTAATACTATTCTCTGTAACTAAATCTTCTTCAATTGAACGTAATTCAAGACAATAAGGGCATTGTTCTAAAGAAATTTGTAATATAAAATCTTCTTTATTTTCTATTAACTTTTCTAGTTGATTTATATTTATTTCTTCAATCATTAATTTTGAACTTTTACATGAAGTTAAACAAAGTACCATCATTATCACAAGAAAAACATTTAAAATATTCTTTTTTAAAGTCATATTTGTCTTGCTATCTTTTTTTAATTACTATCAAAATAACGATACAGAATATTGAGGAGTAACTACATTAACAAAACCTGATTGAAGACATTTCCATTTACCTGCAACATTCATCGTATTATTATTGACAATATATCTTTCTAACAAACTAAAACCAGTTCCCCACACTTCTACTGAAAAACTACAATTTGTTACATGATCTACTCCAGTGCCAGCAACAACATAACAACGAATCGTTCCTTTGGAACCATGTAAAACATCTCCAAAATAATAAGTAGCTGAGTTGCTGTTCCATCCTGATGATCTAGGTTTAACTGCATTATTTTCAACTTTTACAACTGTCGCACCTGCATCGAACGCTTTTTGAGCTTCCATTTTTACTTCTAACTCATTATTCAAATCAGCATAAACTATAGCAAACCCATCTTCACTAATTTTAATATTATTTTCCTGTGCCTGAATGGATGTTGCTCCTATTAAGGAAAATGAAATACATATTGCCATGAATAATCTAAATAATTTGTTTGTTTTCATAAATATTTCCCTCCATGATTAATTAAAATTTTTGTTAAGTTTTGATAACTGTATACCACATATTCTCATCCCTTTCTTTAAAAAATTTATCACCACATCTTCATACTAAAAAATTTTTTAATCCATTTCTAGTCTTATAAAAAATATTTATTTTTGCTATACTTTAAAAGTAAGAAAAAAGGAATCAACTGTATAGTTGATTCCTTTTTTTTATATTTTTCTTTTGTGTTTTTAAATCATAAAGGGCAATACCTAAACAGAAGATTTCAGAGACTGTACAACTGATCCAAATTCCATTTTCCTTAAATAATGTTGTACAAACAAATAGAGATAATAAGACAAAGAGAATACCACGAGAAATCGAAAGCACAAAGGCTTTTCTAGGCTCTTCTAAAGCGACCATGTAGCCACTAGTGATCACGACATGTCCCATAATCAAGAAGACAAAGCTAAATTGGCGTAGGGCTGTAATGGTATTAAAGTAGTTTTCTGTATTTACTAGAATAAAGGCAGCCGTGATATTTGGTGCAAATATCTCTACAATTAAGAATAATAAAACTCCAGCACAAGAGACTAAAACACGTGCATATTTATGGAAAGTTGAAACGGCTTTTTTATCGCTTCGACCATAGTAGTAGCTAACTAAAGGCTGCGTTCCTTGACTGGTTCCCACCATCACCATCAATACTAAGTTATAGATATACATTAAGACGGTAAAAGTAACGAGTCCATTAGTACCAAGGAGTTGATTGATACGATAGTTAAATACTGTAATCATTATGCCTGGAGAAATTTCAGAAATACAATCGGGAAGCCCTAATGAAAGAATTCTAGAATATTCATGCCAAGGATAGTTTGCTTTCACAAAATGGAAATGCGATTTGTGGCTAAACGCAAAATGATAAAAGAAGAAGCAGAAAGTTACAAGTTGAGATAAACCTGTAGCTAAGGCAGCACCACTAATTCCCATATTGAAAACTCCCATAAATAATGGATCAAGAACAAGGTTGGTTCCAGCGCCTAGACAAATACCCATGATAGATTTTTGTGGAAAGCCATCAGCCTTTAAGAGAACTTCAAAACAATAAGAGACAATATAAAAGAAGGAGAAGCAGGATAATACTTTTATGTAGGTATCTGTATAGTTAAATACATCTTCATTGGCTCCCAAAAATTCTGTAATATGATGTGAATTTATAAAAGATAAAATCGCAATGCATAGGGCCACACAAGAAATTGTGATGGTATTCATTGAGAATACTTCATGCATTTTTCTTTCCTCATTTGCACCTCGATAGATCGACATGACAGTGCTTGATCCAATCGCAAATAAGACTCCAATGGAGAAAATGGTTGTAACATATGGACTTGCCACATTGATAGAAGCTAATGCCGTATCGCCTTCAAAGTGGGCAACAAATATACCGTCTACTAAAGTATATAGATTAAAGATAACCATCGAACATATGGATGGTATGACAAACTTAAGATATTGTTTCAACATAAAAATCACCAATTACAGTGTAAACCTTGGTATAATACTAAGGTCAAGGGTGATGGTATGAAAAAGTATTATAAAATTAATGAAATCGCTAAACTATACAATATTAAAACAGACTCTTTACGATACTATGAAGAAGTAGGATTAATTTGTCCGATGCGCTCAAAATCAAATTATCGATTATATACACTGAATGATATTTATATCTTAAATATTATTCGAGATTGTTTAAAACTAGGGTATGATACATCACAAATCAAGGAATATTTGGACAATCGAAGCGTAAATAATACGATTGCGTTTTTAAAAGAAGAAGAGAAGTTGATTCAAAGACAGATTCGAGGTTTACAATCTACATTGTCTTCCATTCAAACACGTATTGAAGATTTGGATCGTACCCAGAATATGGAATTTGATACATGTAAAATTGAAAAATATCCCAAACGATATTGCCGGTATTTAAAAGAAAAAATTGATCAAGATGAAAAGATTGACTTTTTATTAACGAAACTGAGTGAATCGATGGAAGAAGATATTTCTGTACTTGGAAATATGGATTCAGGCAGTGTAGTCGAATATAAAAATGATGAATTCGTCTATACAAGTGTATTTATTTTAACTCAAGAAGAAAAACATGACTTTATTCTAGATGAAGGCATGTATTGTACATATACTTATTTAGGAGAGTATGATCGTACAAACCAGCTCTTTTATAAAATGAAAGATTGGATTCAAGAACACAATTATAAAATCGAAGGACCATTCTTAGAATTTTTATTGATTGATATACATGAAACAAAAAAAGTGGAGGAGTATATTACTTCCATCCACGTTAAGGTTAAACCAAGATGATAAATCCAGATTCAATAGGTTTATATTCTTCAACATCCATTGAATCATAGTATAAATCTCCATTTGCATCTAATACTAGAATTCGATGATTTTCACAAATCGTTGGTAAGACTTCTAAAGTGTTGTTGATTTTGTAGACTTGATTTTCTTTTTCAAACAATTGAAAATTATATGGTTCTATATCATCTTCACAAATATAGGTGTAGCTAGCACAATATAATTTATCATCTTCAAAGTAAGGTTCAATACGATCTCTAGAACCGTTACAAGGCGTGTTTAAATAGCTTTTGGCATGTGTATCATCGATTACTTCAATTGGAAATTCAGATACGACTGGCTCGGATTTATTACCATGTACAATCAATGATAGTGTATCTTCTGTCCTATTAAATTCTACACTACACAACATTTGGTTTGTGACAATATCATAATAAGTTGTATCACATACAATATATTTCTTGTTTAATCTGGATTTCCAGACTGAGTTGAGTTCTTTTTTTTTGGCTTTTTGTGCAAACGCAACCGTACGATTTCTTGTTGTCTTTAAAAGATAATCCCCTTCAAAGAAGATTTGATTTCCTTTTTCATTGGTCCATTTGCCATCTGCATAATTTAATAAATCACTCATGATCCAGCCTTTTTCTGTTTTGTCTTGCACAACCATACTTGATTTTATGGTTGTGATTTTTTGTAAACCAAAGGCATGGGCATAAATTCCTGAATAATCTGGATATGTATTTGGTTCTAAATAGGTGTTGAATAGGCGCATTAAAGTTGTCGGAACTTCTAATCCACAATCATGTGTTTCACTCAATGCCAATACGGCATTGTATTTAGGAACAATGATCAGTCTTGAACTAAAGAACATACTGTTTCCACCTTTTGCCAAAACTCCATCACCAAAATCATAGTCTGGATCATGGTGTCTGACTAAGTCCCAGCCTAAGCCAAAATCAATGGCGCCTAGATCCGATTCAAGAAATGTAGTGCCCCAGGATTTAGCCATTAAAGCTTTTGACTTTTCACTAATAATAGAATTAGGTTCTAGAAAGAGTTGACCAAATTTGCATAAATCAATCATAGAAGTAGTGATGCCACCAGCTCCTTGAATTGGAAAGTATTCTTTTGGTTTCTTACCTTCAGAAACTAAAGGATAATCTGAATGGATTGTATATGTTGTGTTGGTACTTTTTGCACCAATCTTTTCTGTAATATATTTTCTTAAGACATCTTCATAAGGCATATTACGAACTTTTGAAACGACCATTTCAGCGAGTGTAAAACCATCATTACAATAGGTGCTATAAGTTCCTGGATCTGCCTTTAGAGTGCTGTTTGATAAATAGTTTAATACTTCGCTATAATAGTCAAACTTAGAAGTGGTACTCACACTAAAATGTTTCCATTGCGTACCTGGAAGTCCACTCGAATGGTCTAGGCACATACGTACTGTAATATCTTTATATCTTTCATCTTTCATTGTGAATTCAGGAAGAATATCTGCAACTTTATCTTCGAGTTGAATTAATCCTTCATCCACTAACTGCATAACACATACGGTACAATAGATTTTAGAAATGGAACATACATTAAATGTACAATCCGTCGTGATGGGTTGATTGTTGATTTTGTCGATGACACCTATCGCATCGGCACATACAATTTTTCCATCCTGCATAAAGGCATAGCTACAAGCTGTATAGTCTGGCTTTACCATAGCTTTTAATAATTGAGTAACTTGATTTTCCATATAATTTCTCCTTTTTTAAAAGAAAACGAGAAGATAATAAACCTTCTCGCTACTCTGCAACGGTATCAATTAAAATGCTGTGATAGGCATTCACAATATCATCAACCGTTTCTTCAACATTCGCATTGTTGACAGCTACATAAGCAGCGTATTTTTGGTACAATGGGTATCTTTCTTTATGCATTTGTTGAAGGGCTTGTTTAGAACTTGATAAAGGTCTATTTGGATCGGAACTAATTAATTTATCGATATCACGATCAATGAAGATCGTAATTCCATTTAAACGTAAAAAGTCCATATTGATTTTATGTTTAACGACACCACCACCTGTCGCAATGATTTTATTGTTCATCTTACTCGCTTCCATCGCAACTTCTGTTTCAATCGCTCTAAATCCAGCTTCTCCAGATTCTTGGAAGATTTCTGGAATGCTTTTGCCGGCTTTGGCAATGATCATATCGTCTAAGTCGAAAAATTCTTTTCCAAGCTTTTCTTCAAGCATTTTACCAATTGTTGTTTTACCAGCACTTGGCATACCAATTAATACGATGTTACAACGATCTTTCAACATTTCTTTTTTGATTTCATCAATGATGGAATCATCAAAAGACATATTTTCAAAAATTTCAAATGTATATTTGGCTTGCGCAATCAACATCTCCAAACCAACTACACGCTTGATATCGGCTTCTTGAGCTTCAAAACATAAACGTGTAAGAATTGGGTTGTATACAACATCCAATACACATTCTAATTTGTGGAACCAACTTACATCAACGGGTGCATTCATAATATTTGGATACATGCCTACTGGACTTGTATTGACGATAATATCTGCATCTAGGTGAGATGTATACATTTCATCATAGCTAATGGCACCACGATTTGCACTTCTTGAAACAATCACAATGTCTTTTGCGTTTTCGTGTTCACAAACGGCTTTAACAGCAGCGCATGCACCACCGTTACCAATAATCAAGACTTTTTTGCCTTCCATATGTACGTTGTGTGCTTTAACCATATATAAGAATCCACCAAAGTCAGTGTTGAATCCTTTTAATTTGCCATCTACATTGATGATTGTATTGACAGCACCAATAGCTTTAGCACTTTCATCCATTTCATCTAAGTAAGGAATGACATCCTTTTTATATGGAATAGTCACATTGATTCCTTTGAAATCTTTCTTTTCCATAAATTCTTTGAATTCTTCTTTATTTAATTCCACCAATTGGTAGTCATAATCTTTTACATTCTCAATCTCTGCAATTCTTGTCTGAATTTGTTTGGAGAAACTATGCCCCAAGTGCTCACCTATCAATCCGTATTTCATATCATTTCCTCTTTTCTAGAATAGCACTTTAAATGTGAAAAAAAGCATTTCGAATCAGAAATGCTTTTTGAATGCCCTGAAACTTAAAAATAACCATCGTATACATATGGCTTTTTTCAGGACTATTTAAAGTAGTAGTAATATTGTCTTGAATTGTTCATATGCATAGGATACACCATTTCATTGAAACTGGCAACCCTTAAATGAAAATAAATGTAAAAAACAGAAAATTGTTTCAAAAGCGTATAATAAAAGTGGTGATTATTATGAATATTGGATTTGTGGCATGTTTAGTGCTTGCAATTTTGTTTCTGATTATAGGAATTGTATTTGCGTTACTAAAAGAAAAAGGGGCATATTTTGTTTCTGGCTTTCGTACACTAAATCATCCTGAAAAGTATGATAAGGCATATATTTCTTTAGATATGCGAAATCAATGCTTTACATATGCATTGATTCTATTCCTAGGAGCTATTCTTTCCTATTTCATATCTGCCATTATCGCTATACCAACCTATGTTCTATGGGGTATTCTTTTCTTTAAGTCTGTACATTTGGATGCAGAAAAGGCATTCGAAAAGTATTTGATTAAGTAAATTAACGCAAAAACATTACTTTTAACGATACTAAAGTTAAAATGAAAATAATAGAGTTAAAAAGGAATGGTGATAACATGAAAACGGATATATTTGGAATGATGTTTTTCAAAATGAGCAAAAAACACACAAAACGAATTATGGGATATGAAGCTACACGCCCATTCTGGCACTTCTTTGATTTAAAAGCCTATATAATCATGGCTTGCATGATGGGTGGAGGAATTGGATTTAGAGCAGCTGGAATCTTTCCGGATATCTTTATTGCCTTCTTTTATTCAGGACTTGGTTGTGCATTAGCTTAAGCTGGCATTACTTTCTTAAGAAACTATATTCAATATGAAAACTAAAAGAAGAGACTTGTGATCTCTTCTTTTAATCAATATTGGAGTTTTGGACAATGAAATTACAGAATGAATGCGCAGCAGGAAGCATATATCTGTTTTTGATGTTTGCTATATAAATGATACGTTTCTTTTGTGGGTTGTTTATCTTTAATTTCTTTAAATGAAAATGGACAGAAGTCGTAGAGCAATGAATCCAGGCAACTATAATGAGGCTAGAACTATCAAAAAAGGAAAGAAGCAGTGGTTCTTATCCAATCTATGTGCTAAATGTAGTGCTTGATTGTAGAGTTCACTGCTCCAACAGAAAGACAGGAATCCAAAGTTTGAAAATAATGTACGATTGCTGCATAATGTTGTCGGTTCAGAACCCTCACTGCTTGCGGTGAGGAGTAGTCAGAGCTGCCAGCGAATATTATTCTAAAAATATTTTTAAAGCATCTAAAGATAAATCATCTATATAATGGTCTTCTGATAATTCTATAGATATGTATTTGAAAGGTTTACCTATATCATCTATTAAACGTTGTTTAAAGATGACTTTGGATTTATCAATTAAATAGGTGAATTTTGCACGGTCATAAACATAATAGTTTTCAATGTCATGTAGAGTATAGAAACATGAATAATCGTTTAAATCTGTGTAAGTGTATCCGATTTGTATGTTTGTATAAACTCCAAGTGTTTTAAGTCTAATCACAATAATTCTGTTTGCAGCGGGTTCTTCTCTTTTATAATTTGTGAATGAAGTTTCAAAATGCCGAAGGAGGAGAACGGCAATGGTACTTAATCTCGGATATAGAAAAAGCGCACCTGTTTTCGCTGTTTGTTGCAAAAACAAGTACGCCTGCAAAATGTCGTAAAATCAAAGATACCTCCGTCAGCTATTGGTTGAACAGGCATTTGTAGTTGCTCTGTCAACATAGCCGACGAAGGTATTACGACTGGTTCGTTGTCGGTTTCATTCAGATTTTCACGGTATTACGGTGGTGTTATAAAGCAATATAGGTTTTTACAAGTTTTTATTGGTAATATGATGATGTTACAAATTTTTTGTATGAAAATTAAACACGATATGTTTCCTCTCTACAAACCACTTATATTTTGTGTTAAGACACATTTAATAAAACAGGATATAGACATCATTAATGTCAAATAGGCTTGTAC
>ENA-OPAL01000823-OPAL01000823.1-human-gut-metagenome-genome-assembly--contig:-NODE-823-length-21657-cov-2.495232_pt1 | contig 21657 bp, 20 predicted proteins | sample MGYA00241057_ERZ501430 | MGnify/ENA primary metagenome ERZ501430 (study PRJEB25962, sample SAMEA2042506) | human gut metagenome | biome: human gut; feature: human-associated habitat; material: faeces...
GCGCGTGGGATTCATGCCACCGCCGCGGTTTTGCTGCTGGGGCTGCTGAGCCTCGCGCTCGCGAGAAGAGTTCTTGCCCGCGGTCTCGCCATTGTCGACGGACGCCGTGCGCTTGCGGCGGCGACGGCCATCGGCCGCCCCCTCGGCCTCGAGCGCCTCGGCCTTGCCACGGCCCTTTCCGCGGCCACGGCCCTCGCCCTGGCCCTGACCGGCGCGAGCATCGGATTCGGCATCGCGACGACGGCGCTTGGGCATCGTCGTCCCCGCCAGACGGTCGGCGCTCGACAGGCCATCGCCCACGTCGACGCCGTTCTCGCGGTCGAGCTCCATAAGCGCCAGGCGCATCTCGGGCGACTCGATGCGCTCGAGCACGTCGCGCGTCACGCAGTCGGGGCGGCAGCTGCAGCCCTGCTCGGCGGCCTTCTTTTTGCAGCCCTCAGAGCAGGTCATATCGGCCAGGTTGACCTTAAAGACCTTGCCGTTCTCCAGGCGCAGCACCAGCTGCTCGCGCGGCGTGTCGTATTCCTGGATGCGCGCCTTGCCAAGCGGCGTATCGATAAGCGTTTTCTTTTTGGGCGCGCGGCTCTTAAAGTCCTTGTACGCCTCGAACTCATAGCGCAGGCAGCACATCAGGCGGCCGCAGACGCCGCTGATCTTGGACGAGTTGAGCGGCAGGTCCTGCTCTTTTGCCATGCGGATCGAAACCGGCTCAAACTGTCCGCCAAAGCGCGTGCAGCAGAGCTCCTGTCCGCATTGGGCATAGCCGCCCACCAGGCGGGTCTCGTCGCGCACACCGATCTGGCGCATGTCGACGCGAATGTGCAGCGTCGAGGACAGGTCCTTGACGAGCTGACGAAAATCGACGCGTTCCTCGGCCGCAAAGTAGAACACGGCCTTCTCGCCGCCAAACAGGTACTCGACGCCGACCGGCTTCATCTCGAGGTCGAGCTCTTTGACGAGACGGCGGAAATCGACCATCGCCTCATCGCCCTGGATGGCCAGGTCGTCGGCAAGCTGTAGGTCGATGTCGCTCGCCACGCGCAGCACAGGCTTGAGCGGCTGGCCGATCTCGTCCTGCGGCACCTCGAAGGGGTCTGCCGTGACCAGGCCGATCTCGGTTCCGCGCTCGGTGGAGCAAATGGCATAATCGGCCTCGAGGATATCCAGATCCTGCGGGTCGAACCACAGGTCGCGCGAGGCGTAGGTAAACTTAACGGGTACGACTAACGGCATTTCAGTGCCTTCCTGATATCGAACAGCATGACCTCGATGGCCAGCTGGGGAGTAACGTTTCTGGCGATGTTGCGCTCGGCAGTTGCGACCGCCTCGAGCGCCCGGGTGGCACCCGCAACATTGGTCGCGGCGGCAAGCCGACCGATCGTGTCGCGCACGTCTTCGTTCACCACGTCGGCTGCCTCATCCTGAAGCGTCAGCAGCACGTCGCGCATGAGCGTCCGCGCGCTCGCCAGCGCTTCCATGATACCCGAACGCTCGCGCGCGTTGAGTTCGCGCTTGTTGCGGTCCTCAAGCTGCTTCAATGCTCCACGCGACAGGTAGTCGGCATTTTGCTCGAGCACCTTTTCCTGCGTGGACTTGACCTCGGCCAACGGCGCCTTGACGGCGACGATGAGTGACTTGGCGCGGCTGAGCACGTCAGCCTCGTCGGCGGCAATGAGTGAGTCGATGGCACGGACCATCTGACGGCGGGCGTCCTGGCGCTCAGCACTCTTAAGGAACTCGATACCGCGCGTGGGGCTGCCCGCCACGGCGACGGCCATGCGACAACGCGCGATATCCTGACCGGTGGCGCGGCTCACGGCCTGCGCGGCCACGGTGGGCGACACCAGCCGAAACGGTACGCACTGGCAGCGGCTCACGATGGTGGGCAGCATCACGTCTGCCGAGGTGCCCAGCAGGATGAACATGACGCCCTCGGGCGGCTCCTCGAGTGTCTTGAGCAGCGCGTTGGCGGTGTTAGCGCGCAGTTGCTCGGCACGATCGATGATGTAGACCTTGGCCTTGGCACGGATGGGCGCCAGCGGCACGTCATCGAGCAGCTCGCGGGTCTGGGCAATGAGGTAGCCTGTGGCGCTCTCGGGCGTGTAATAGTGCACGTCAGGATGCGTATGCCGAGCAACGCGTACGCAGCTGTCGCATGCTCCGCAGCCGTCCTGCTCGCACAGGAAGGCCTGGGCGAGCGCCCATGCGGCATCGAGCTTGCCGGCACCGGGCGCGCCCAAAAACAGGTAGGCGTGCGATGCGCGGCCGCTGGCGACGGCGTTGGTCAAAAAATCGCGAACGCGCTCTTGGGTGTCGAGCTTGGCCAGCAGGCTTGCCTGAGCGGGGGCCATGTTACTCGGCCTCCTTGGCAAGCGCGGCGGCGACAGCATCTTGCGGAATGTCGAGACCGTACGCGCGAATCTGCTCGACCGTCTTCTCGAAGACTTCCTCGACGGTCGCAGTGGCGTCGATGAGCTTTACGCGGTTTGGCTCCTCGGCAGCAATGGCGCAAAATCCCTGGTAAACGCGCTCTTGGAAGGCCATGCCTTTTGCCTCCATGCGATCTGCCGCGCCACGGGCTGCCATGCGTAGCGCCGCCTGCTCGGGTGTGATGTGGTAGACGAGCGTGAGCGCCGGATGCGTACCGGCGACAGCCAGGTTGTTGGCATCGCGTACCATCTGACGGTCGAGGCCATCGGCAAACGCCTGGTAGCAGGTCGTGGAATCGTAGAAGCGATCGCACAGGACCACCTTGCCGGCCGCGAGGGCGGGCGCGATGACCTCGTGCACCAGCTGGGCACGCGCAGCCTCGTAGAGCAGCAACTCGCAGGTGTCGCCCATCGCCGTATTGGCGGGGTCGAGCAGCAGAGCACGAATCTTTTCGCTGATGGCGGTGCCGCCCGGCTCGCGCAGGCTCACAACCTGGTAGCCAGCGAGTTCGAGCGCGCGGGCAAGCAGACGCGCCTGCGTGGACTTGCCGGCACCATCGACGCCCTCGAGCGTGATAAAGCTATGTTGAGCGGGCTCAAAAGCCATGAGCGCAGCCCCTTCCTACAAGGCGCGTAAATGCAGATATATCAACCAAGCCATGATACCCCAGTGCTCGGCGCGTCCCCAATGGCTAAAGGTGTCTTTCCAAAGTTGCGGTGAAATAGGGACTGATTGAAGCTCTGAGACCGCCAAACAGTCCCTATTTCACCGCAACTTATGATGGGGACTTTTGGACGCTGGGTATAATCGTCGTATTGATTTGAAATGTGGCGAAAGGAGTGGCAATGTCTCGGTATTGCGCCTCGTGCGGCAAGCTTCTTGCAGATGATGCCAAGTTCTGCACCTCGTGCGGTGCACCCGTTGAGCAGACAACCGGAAGCAATGGCCAACCCGCGTTTGAGAAGACCGGCTCCCTCGATACGCCGCAAGCTAAGCCGGACGACCCCCTCGCCTATCGCCCCGACCCCGCCGCCGGCCCTGCAGCGGTCGAAACGACGCAGCACATACCCGTCGCGGACACCCCGCCCCAACAGCAACCGGCGTCTACATACGCGTCTGGTTCACCGCAGGCCCCCGCCGCAAAAAAGAGCGCTACCAGGGCGCTTGTCGCCGTTATCGTTGTGCTGTTGGCAATCATCATCGCCTTGGTCATCTTTTTTGTGATCAAGCCGTTCGACAACTCCGCTACGCAGACGACTGCCGAGGTAGCTAAGCTGCACCATGACGTCGACGACGATGATCCAAAGCCTCTCGGCAATCCCAACAGCCTGTACGACGATGATGACGATGACGACGAGGATGGCGGCGAAGCAAGCCTCTCCGAACAGAACCTCTACCGTCGCCTGAGTGAATACTACGACCTGCTGGAAGATCTCGATAGCCAGGTCCGTGCCTGCGCAGAGACGTTTAATGGCAGCTATCTGGAAGAGGATCGTACCACCCGTCAAAATCTCGCTGACGTCGCCGAGCGCACGGAGGACACCATCGAGCAGTATTACGACATTGTCGAGGACCTGGACGTCCCCACAAGCTCTAAGAACTACAGTTCCTGGAAAGACATCGTTGCCCTGTATGACGACCTGGACAACCGCATCGACGCGATCTGCGATGCCTGGGAGATCAGCCTAAAGTACGCAAAGCCCGCGGACCATAAGGACGAAATCGTGGCGCCGCTGTCGCGTGACAACGTGGCGGGCACCAATGACAGCAAGTATCGCCTGGACTTTGAGGACCGCTATCCCGGAGCCAAGCCCGTCGAGGTGAACTAGTTGAATGCGACGTTCTTAAACGACTAGTCATTCAAGAACGTCCCCAATGACTACGCAAAAAACGAGCGAGGATCATGGGACCCTCGCTCGTTTTTGTTTTGGGCAATGTTTCGGCTGCACCGCTACTTGTCGGCAGCTGGCTTCTTGGTGGTCGTCTTTTTCGCGGTAGCCTTCTTGGCAGTCGACTTCTTGGCGGTCGAAGTCTTCTTCGCAGTCGAGGTCTTCTTCGCCGCGCTCGCCTTGGTCGTGGTCTTGCGGCCGCGGGCGGGCTTCTTCTCCTTGGTCGGGCAGTCCATGTTCACGCAGATGCGCCACGGGCCGCGCGCGGTGTTGACCACCACGATGGGGGCGCCGCACTCGGGGCAGGTCTCGCCCGTCGCCTCGAGCTTGCCACGCGCCGGCAGCGGATAGCTCACGCCGCAGTCGTCATAGTTGGCGCAGCGGATAAAGCGCTTGCCGCTCTTCTCGCTCTTGTGCGCAATCAGATCGCCATGGCGTCCGGCCTCGGCACACACCTTGCACTCGCCCACCTTAAGGTCGGGCTCGTAGTTAGTGGGGCATGTGGGGTTCACGCAGATCTCGAAAGCCTTCTGGCGGAACGGCTGGCACTTAATGCGCGGTGCGCCGCATTCGGGGCACACGGCAGCCTCGCCCTCGAGCGGGCTTACCTTGACGCCGCTCGGCACCGGATAGGTCACATCGCAGTCGGGCCAGCCCATGCAGCCGATAAAGCTACCGCGGGTCTTGGCGCTCGTCTTCATAACCAGGTCCTTGCCGCACTTGGGGCAGGCGCCCACGCGCGCATCGGCCGTGACGGCATCGCTGATGGCGTCGCCCAGCTCCTGCGTGTGCTTGAGCAGCTCGTCGAGCACGCCGGCCAGCAACGCGCGCGAGTGCGTCACGACATGCTCTTCGGTATCCTCGCCGCGCTCCACGCGGGTCATGTCGCCGTCGAGCTCACTGGTCATATCGGGACTCGTGATGCGCGGGGCAAACTGCGACAGTGCATCGATGATGGCGATACCCAGCTGGCTCGGCTCCACGGGATCGTTTTTGAGGTAGCGCACGGCGTACAGGCGCTCGATGATGCTCGCGCGCGTGGACTTGGTACCCAGGCCGCGCTTCTCCATCTCCTGCACGAGCTTGCCCTGGCTGTAGCGCGCGGGCGGCTCGGTCTGCTTGGCCTCGAGCTTAATGTCGAACACATCGACCGTGTCGCCCTGCTCCAGCGGCGGCATCTGCTCGTCGCGCTTGAGTCCGTACGGGTACGCCTCGCGGAAACCCGGGGTCACGAGCACATCGCCCGAGGTCACGTCGAGCTCGAGCTTGGTGTTCTCGATGGTCGCGGGACCCATAAGCGTCGCCAGGAAGCGGCGGGCGATGAGGTCGTAGAGCTTGCGCTGACCACCGTCGAGCGCGGATGGGTCGCCCTCGCCCGTGGGATAGATAGGCGGGTGGTCGGTGGTCTCGACTTTGCCCCGCGTGGGCTTCATGGGGCCGGCGAGCACCTTTTTGCATACAGGTGCCAGCGCCGGATTGATCTTTGCCAGGTCGCTCACCACGGCGCCCAGATCGAGCGTCGCGGGGTACACGGTATTGTCGACACGCGGGTAGCTGATGAGACCGGCCATGTAGAGGGACTCAGCGATGCGCATGGTACGCGCAGGCGAGATGCCCTCGGCCGCGGCGGCAGCCTGCAGCGAGGTGGTCGCAAACGGCGTGGGCGGCTGCTGCTTGCGCGAGCGCTTGGTCACCGCGGCGACGGTTGCCGTCGCGACGCCGTCAACATGGCCGTACGCCGTCTCAGCAGCATCCTTGTCGGTAAAGCGCGCCGTCTTGTGCGCGATCTTAAAGCGATCGTCCTCGGCAGCGCCCTGCGCGGCACCCATGCCGCGAATCTGCCAATAGTCCTCGGGCACAAACGCCATGCGCTCGCGCTCGCGCTCGACCACCAGGGCAAGCGTCGGCGTCTGCACGCGGCCGGCGGAGCGCACGTTACCAAAGCCGCCAAACTTGGCGAGCGTCAGGTAGCGCGTCAGCACCGCACCCCAAATGAGGTCGATGTGCTGACGGCTCTCGCCGGCGTCGGCCAGGTTCTGGTCGAGCGAGACAAGGTTATCGAAGGCCTGCGTGATCTCGGCCTTGGTAAACGAAGAATACTGGGCGCGGGCGACCGGCAAGTCGGGCGCCACCTCGCGCACCTTGTTGAGGGCGTCCGAACCGATCAGCTCGCCCTCGCGATCGAAGTCCGTGGCAATGATGACGCTGTCGGACTTTTTGGCGAGGTTCTTAAGCGAGCGAATGAGCTCTTTCTCGGCCGGCAGCTTAATGACGGGTGCCCAGGTGAGGTAAGGCAGACTCTCGAGCTTCCAGCCCTTAATGGAGATGCCATCGGCAAGGAACGGCTTACGCTTGGTGTCGTAAGGCGGACGCGCCAGGCCATCGGGCATGTCGGCCGGCAGTATCTCGCCGTCCTCGGTGACCGAATACCAGCCCAGCTTTTTATCGAACAGCACGCTGTCGCAAAAATCAGGCGCAAGGATGTGACCGGCAAGGCCGATCGTCACGCACTCCTCGCCCTTCCACTCAAAACGGTAGATGGCGGTGTTGTACACCTTGTCCTTTTTAGGCTTACCCGTGGACAGCCGCTCGGCGATCTGACGCGCGGCGTCGTTTTTCTCGGCGATGATGAGCTTCAAAAGAGGCTCCTATCTCGTATCTCTACGGCTACGCCCGCCCGTATGGCGGCCGATTTACGCCCTTGCTTGCTCGATCTGCCCGATGAGCCAATCGCACCAGGCGTCCATGCCCTCGCCCTTGCGCGCGCTCACGGCAAACCGCGGCGCCTGCGGATTGAGGTCATCGAGTGTCTTAGTATACCTATCCATGTCAAAATCGAAAGCCGGGGCCACGTCGACCTTATTGAGCAGCTGCGCGCCAGCGTGCTGGAAGATGCCCGGGTACTTGATGGGCTTGTCGTCGCCCTCGGGCACCGAGAGAATCATGATGGACAGGTTCTCGCCCAAGTCAAAGTCGACTGGGCAGACCAGGTTACCCACGTTTTCGATAAAGATGACGTCGATGTTTTCCAGACCCACAGCCTGGTCAAACGCGTCAACGGCCTCCATGATCATGTTGCCCTCGAGGTGGCACAGGCCGCCCGTGTTGATCTGGATGGCGGGCATGCCGGCTTCCTTCATGGTGATGGCGTCGACATCCGAGGCGATATCGCCCTCGATGACGGCACAGCGCAGGCCGGCCTTGTCACGCAGGCGCTCGTTGGTGCCCAGGATCGTGGTGGTCTTGCCCGAACCGGGGCTCGACAAGACGTTGATCACATAGGTGCCTGCCTCATTAAATCGCTGACGCAGCTGATCTGCCAGGCGCTCATTGCGCGACAGGATCGGCGACGCGATATCAATCGTTTTCTCAGCCATACTCAGCGCTCCTTACTTTTGCCCCTTTATACCCCGTCCCCAGGTGGCTGATGGGCTAATCGTCGGGGGTTTCGATTTCGATACTTGCGATGTCGAGCTCGCGGCCGTGCAGCAGACGCACGTTGGCGCCGCCACATTGGGGACAGCGGCAATGGAAGCGATCGTGCTCAAAGACCTCCCCGCAGTCCAGACACTCGCTTTGTGGATGGACTTCCTCCACGGCAAGCTCGCAGCCTCGCGTGAGCGGGTCCTCATCGCGAAATGTCTCCCACGCAAAGTCGAGCGCCTCGCGCACAACTTCGGTCATATCCCCGATACGCAGCGTTACCAAAACGGCGCGCGAGGCCCCCGCCCCACGCGCCGCGCGAATCACTGTATCGAGTATGCCGTTGACAATGCCAACCTCGTGCATACCGATTTACTCCTCGTCGTCCTCGTCGTCCGAGAACAGGTCCAGACGACTCACGAACAAGCCCTCCTTGCCCTCGCGCGCGGTAATGACCACACGGGCGATGGCAAGCGAAATCTCGTAAAGCGAGAGCAGGGCGCCATACATGAGGCCGAGCGTAACGGGCGAGCCGTCAGGCGTAATCACAGCCGAGCCCACAAGCAGGCCAACGTATACGTAACGCCAGGCACCGCGGAAAGCAGCGTAGGACACGATGTGGAAGACGGACAGGTAGAAGATGATGAGCGGCAGCTCAAACGCCACGCCAAAGCCGATCATAAAGAGCAGCTCCATGTTGACGTAGTTCTCCAGGTCGGGCAGCGCCGTGGCGACGGCCGAGGTCTCGCCGATAAGCCACTCAAAGCCCGCCGGGATGATGATGAAATAGCAGAAGATGGCACCCAGGAAGAACAGCACCGTCGAGGCGAGCACCGTGGGCACGACCCATTTGCGCTCGTTGGGACGCAGTGCCGGCAGGAAAAATGCCAGAATCTGCCAGATGATCATGGGCGTGCACATGACCACGGCCATCTTGATGGCCAGCGAGAAGCGCAGGCCAAAGCCGCCGAGCGTGGTGGTGATGTAGAACTTACCGTCCGGCACAAAGGAGCGGATGGGGTCTTCCAGGATGTCGAGCACCACGGGCGTGGCGAAATACAGCACGATGGCGGCGGCAAACACCGACACGACCACGATAGTCAGGCGGCGACGGAGCTCTCCCAGGTGATCGAAGAGCGGCATGCGCGCAGGTCCGATAGGCATTACTCATCGCCTCCCTTCGAGGCGTCGGCGGTGGCAGCCTCGTCCTCGGCCTCGAGCTCGCGAGCGAGCTGGTCGACGACGGCCTTGCGCTTGCGGGGACGACGGGCGTAGAGGTCAGCCGTCGTGGGCTCTGCCGGCTCGGGCTCGGACTCTGGCTCTGCAGCAGGCTCGGGCTCGACGACAGGCTCGGCGGCAGCGGCAGGCTCGGCGCCCTCGGCCTCGGACTCCTCAGCAGCACCCTCGCCCTCGGCGGCAGCCTCGCTCGCGGCCTTCTCGGCGGCAAGGCGGGCACGGCGCTCGGCAAAGGTCTCCTTCTTTGCGGGCGCAGCCGTCTCGACGGCATCCTCGTCTGCATCGGAATCGTCATCGACGGCAGTCTTCTTGGGCTTGACCGGTGCCGAAGCGGCCTCACTTACCGGATCGATAATCTCGGACTGAACAACGGCCGTCATCTTTTCCTGCGTCTCGCGGAACTGACGAATGGCACGGCCGATCGTGCGGCCCATCTGTGGGAGCTTATCCGGGCCAAACAGCAAAAAGCCGAAGACCACGATGATCGCGAGCTCACCCTCTCCAATACCAAACACACATACCTCCAAGGCTCGATGTGAGTCGAGCCCGCACCGCGCCATTCGGCCGGAACTCGTCTATTCATTCGGTCAAGTATAGCGCCCGGACGCCAAAACGTCCGAGCGCATCACAAACATATGCCAAACGGCACGCCCTTTTTGGGGGCAAAGATTATGCCGCCGTGATCGAAATCTCCTGGTCGACGCCCAGCAGCTGAACCACGCGCATCACCTGGGGCTGCACATTAGTGCAGCTAAAGCGCTTACCGTGGTCGACCGCGTGGTGCGCGGCGCCCACGAGCACGCCAATGCCCGTCGAATCGATGTAGCTCACCTGGGCAAAATCGAGCTCAACGGCCTCAGTGGGCTGCTCGAGCGCCAGGTCAATGGCATTGCGCAGGCTATCGGCGTTAGAGATATCGATCTCGCCGGTCACCTTAATGGTGTAGATCTCCGGTGTGGGGTTGGTGGAAATACCCAAATCCATGTATACGCTCCTTTACGTATCGAAAGTGCGGATAGTACTGGGCGCGGACTTGCGGGGCCCTAGGCGTTAGGCGCGCTCGGCACGAGCAAGCTCGGCAGCGACGAGCTTGACGGCCAGCACCAGTACGTCGAGTGCTGCCTCCAGGTCCTCGACCGTGGGATAGCTCGGCGCGATGCGGATGTTGGTATCGCGCGGATCCTTGCCATAGGGCCAGGTGGCACCGGCCGGCGTGAGCTTGACGCCCAGGTCGGCGCAAAGCGCGGCGACCTTCTGGGCCGAGCCCTCGGGACCATCGAAGCTTACAAAGTAGCCGCCGCGGGGGTGCGTCCAGGTGGCACAGCCCGTATCGCCCAGGCCCTCGGTGAGCTTGCGCTCAACGGCCTCAAAGCGCGGACGCAGGAACTCGGCATGCTTTTTCATGTGCTCCTTGACCGCCTCGATGGTGGGAAGGAAGCGCACGTGGCGCAGCTGGTTGAGCTTGTCGGCGCTGATGAGGCCGGCCTTCAGGCGCTTGGAGAACTCCGCGATAACCGCGGGGCTCGCACCGATAAAGCCGATGCCGGCGCCCGGGAAGGTGATCTTGGACGTCGATGCAAAGGCCACCACGCGGTCCTCGGTGCCCGCCGCGCGAGCGAGGTCAAAGATGTTGGCGAGCTCGTCGGTCTCGTCGTACAGGTCGTGCACGCAGTAGGCGTTGTCCCAGAAGATGCGGAAATCGGGCGCGGCCGTGGGCATCTCGACCAGGCGACGCACGGTGTCCTCGCTAAAGGTGATGCCCGTGGGGTTGGAATACTTGGGCACGCACCAGATGCCCTTGATGGAGTCGTCGGCGGCAACCAAGCGCTCGATCTCGTCCATGTCGGGGCCGTTGTCGGTCATCGCGACGGGGACATTCTCGATACCCAAGTCGGCAGTGATGCCAAAGTGACGATCGTAGCCGGGAACGGGACACAGGAACTTGACCTTCTTGCCGTCATGCGCGGCCTCATAAGCCTCCCAAGGCTCGCTACCGCACGAGCCGCAGCGCCAGAACATGCCGGCGATATCGTGCTCGATCAGCAGGCTCGACGAACCCAGTACGAGCGTCTGCTCGGCGGGGCAACCCAGGAACTCCCCCGCCAGCTTGCGTGCCGAGGGAATGCCCTCAAAGCAACCGTAGTTGGAGCAGTCGACGTTGCCGTCGTGCAGATCGGCATCGGCATTGAGGATATCGAGCATGGGGCGAGAGATGCCCACCTGGGAGGGCGACGGCTTGCCGCGGGCCATGTCGAGCGCCAGGCCCTTGGCCTTGACCTCGGCGACCTCGGCTTTGAGCGCCTCGATGGCGGCATCGAGTTCGGTGGTTTCCATCTTCTGGTAGATCGTCTGCATGGGTGCGACCTTTCGCGAAGCGGGACGTTGCAGTTCGTCTAAGTATAGACCGCCACTGCCGCAACGGTATGAAGCCGTGATAGATTAAGTCCATCGCAATGAATTACGACATCGCCGCGCATGCCGGCGTGGGGCGCCCAAGGAGGCACTATGGAGTACGGATCGTTCCAGGCCGAGGAATTCGGCGACCTGCAGCGCCTGGTCGACGGACTGTTTTATGACCGCCGCGCCATCGACCGCCTGGATCTCATCGTGCAGGCCGAGATCTTGGACCTCGCGCCCGACCTCATGGAAATCGTCAACCTTTTGCCGCCCGGCTACTACGACCGCCAATCGCTTTGCGACCAGCTCAGCTCCGCCTTGGCCGCCCACGGCTGGGGCGCCGTCTACGGCACCGTGGAATAAACCTAGTCATTTAAGAACGTCCCCAATGACTAAAACGCCGCTTGTGACGGTGTTCACGGGCGGCGTTTTCAAACTTGTTTGTGCTTTTACTCGTTCTTGGGCGCGGGGTGTTTGCAGACCACACTCATGTAGATCATGCCGAGCACGGCCGCGGTGACCGAACCGGCAAGAATGGCAGCCTTGGCGGCAAGAACCTCAAACTCGGCCGTCGGGAAAGCGAGGCCGCTGATGAGGATCGACATCGTAAAGCCGATGCCGCCCAGAATGCCCACACCGGCAATCATGTGCCAGTTGACGTTGCGCGGCAACTGGCAAGCCTTGAGCTTGACCAGGGTAAATGTCATGCCAAAAATACCAATCGGCTTGCCCAGCAGCATGCCAAAGTACACGCCGAGCGTCACCGGGTCGGTGAGCAGTGTGCTCATGTCCACGCCCACTAGGCGAACCTGTGCGTTCACGAACGCAAAGATCGGCAGAATCACAAAGTTGACCGGCGTGGAGATCAGACGCTCCATACGGATGAGCGGCGGGGTCACGCGGTGCATGACGCGCTCGACCCTGGTGGTCGAGACGGTAAAGTCATGCTGGCCCAGGATGTGCGCCTCGTCGTCGTAGCGGTCATCAAGCAGCGGCAGGCACTCGCCCAACCAATCGGTGAGGCTATCGAGCTTGACGCCGCACTTGGCCGGGATGGTAAAGGCCAAGATGACGCCGGCGAGCGTGGCATGTACGCCGCTCTTGAACATGCAGAACCACAACAGCAGACCCAGTACCGAATACGGGGCAAGGCGGTAATGCTGCGTCTTGTTGAGCCACACGAGCGCGCAGGTCACAAGCGCAGCGGCGCCCAACCAAAACGGATTGGGGCTCTGACCGTAGAAGATGGCGATGGCGGCGATGGAGATAAGGTCGTCGGCGATGGCGAGCGTCGAGAAGAACACGCGCACGCCGTTGGGCACGCGGTTGCCCAAAAGCGACAGCACGCCCAGCGCAAAGGCAATATCGGTTGCCATGGGGATGGCCCAACCGTTGCGGGCGCCGGCATGGTTAAAGATCAGGTAGATGCAGGCGGGAACGACGACGCCGCCCACGGCCGCCAGCATGGGAAGCATGGCCTGACGCGGATTCTTGAGCTCGCCGACCGTCATCTCGTACTTAAGCTCAATGCCCACCAACAAAAAGAAAATCGCCATGAGGAAGTCGTTGACGAAAAGTTCAACGGTAAGACCGACCGTAAGGTTGCCCAGACCCACATACAGCGGGGTCTCCAAAAAGTGATGGATGGCCTCGTAGGCATCGGTATTGGCGCAAATGACGGCGGCGATGGCGGCGATGACCATAACCGCGGCGGAAATCGTGCCGTTCTCGGCGATGCGCTCCCAAATGTCGTGGCGTTCAAAGCGCTTGCGCTCACGGACGTTGAACAGCTGCTCGGTTGCTGCCATGGGCGGCTCCTTTCACGGGAAAGCTCCCGTCTTAAAAAAGCACGGCCCGCCCAAGTGGCGGCGCCGCGCTCTAACGTATTACGCTTGCATCTAGCCTACCCTGCACGACAAGCACGCAGGCGTGGCCGAAAAGCGGAACCACAGGTTGAACATTATTTGCTCAACGGCACGGGCACGCCTGTCCAAGAGACGACGCGGCGCATGCACAAAAAACGACCGGAGCGCGGGGCGTCCGCGATCCGGTCGTGGCGTTTGGTCAACTAAACCTAGCAGGCGGCCATGATGGGGGCAGCGACCTGCTTCTTACGGGAGAGGACGCCCGGCATCCAGACGCCGTCGTGCTCGTCGGCAATGCCCAGGCCCTTCTGAGCAGCCTCGGTCTCGCCCTCGAGCAGGACCTGCGAGCCCTCCTCCATGATGTCGGTGATGCACAGGACAATGCCGTCAGCGCCCTTCTCGGCGGCGCAGGCGCGCATGGCCTCGCGAATCTCGTCGATCATGCCGAGTGCGCGGGTCTTGTCGACAGTCTCGTACTGGCCGATGAGTAGCTTCTTGCCGGCGGGCTCGAACATTTTGATGTCGTTGCCGACCATCTCGGCTGCGGTGAAGGAGCCGGACGGACGGGTGAGGAAGACCTCCATGCCAAACTTAACCGGGTCGACGCCCACCTGCTCGCCGAGCTTGGCGGCGACGGCGCGGTCGACATCGGTGGTGGTGGGGCTCTTGAGCATGAGCGTGTCGGTCATCATGGCCGAGAGCAGCAGCTTGGCCTGGACGTCGGAAAGCTCAACGCCGAGCACGCCGGCGAGCTTGGTGACGATGGTGCAGCTGGAACCCCAGGGCAGGCAGATGTAGTGCAGCGGGCCGGCGGTCTCGAAGTCGCCGATGCGGTGATGATCGACAACGCCAAAGACCGTGGCGTCCTTAAGGCCGGCGACGGACTGGGCGGACTCGTTGTGGTCGGTGAGAACGACGAGCTGGCCGGCCTCGACGGACTCGATCACGCGGGGCTCGGCAATGCCGGCGTCGGCGAGCAGCTTGGCGGACTCGGCCGGAAGCTGACCCAGAGCGCAAGCCTCGTAGGTGTTGCCAGCATACTCAACCTGGTTGAGCAGCTGGGACAGGACGACGGCGCTCATGATGGCGTCGTTATCGGGGTTCTGGTGACCAAAGACAAGAACGTTTGCCATGGATATCCTCCACTTGATATGTGTACTTGGACGTAGCTATGGTAGCACGCCGATGCCGAGCCTTCGCAGACGGAAGGGCCACGGCATATTTTGGGGCAGGCACGGGGGCCAAGGCTGTCCCTTTTGCACCATGTTGGTGCAAAGTAACCTGTCCCCCTTGCACCGACTATTTACCGGCGGCGCGCAGGGCTACGTAGGCGGCACCGATGATACCGGCGTCGTTTCCGAGCGAAGCGACCTTAATGGGCGTCTCGCGCGAGGCGGAGAGCGCATAGCGCTGGAAGTGCTCGCGGACCTTGTCGAGGTAGACATCGGCCGAAGCGGACGCGCCGCCACCGATCAGGAACATCTCGGGGTCGACCACGTTGGCGATAAGCGCCAGGGCGCGGCCAAGGTAGTCGGCCATGGTATCGGCCGCGGCCAGCGCGAGCTTGTCGCCCTCGCGGCAGGCCTGGAACACGTCCTTGGAATCGGAGGGACCGGTGAGCTCGATGGGGTCGACGCCCGCCTTCTTGCACTCGGCAAGGTAGTTGCTCACCACGCCGGTGGCGCTGGAATACTGCTCCAGGTGGCCATGGCCGCCGCAGCCGCAGGTGCGCTCCTCAGCCGGGTTCAGGCACATGTGGCCAATCTCGCCGCCGGCACCCACAACGCCCGATACCACGTCGCCGTTAACGATAACGCCGCCGCCCACGCCGGTACCAATGGTGACCATCACCACGTTCTGCACGCCCTTGGCAGAACCGAGCCAGGCCTCGCCCATGGCAGCGGCGTTGGCATCGTTCTCATACTTAACGACCGCATCGGGGCAGTGCTCCTGAATGGCGATCTTGAGTTCGGGCAGGTTAATGGCAATGTTGGCCTTGACCTTGGCATCGCCCGATGCCGGGATGGGGCACGGAACGGCCAGGCCAATGCCCGCCACAAAGGCACGCGGAATCTGTGCCTTGGCGACCACCTGGTCGATAGCCTCGGTCACCGCGGCAAAGCCCGCGGCGTCAACGATAGGAGGCGTGGGCACGCTGGCTTTGGCAAGCAGGTTGCCGTCCTCGTCGAACAGGCCCTCCTTAACCGAAGTGCCGCCGACGTCGATGCCGATGTAGTACTGCTTAGGTTCCATGGGAGCCCACCTTTCTCGTTTAAACATTGCCTGTATGGTACCGCTCCCAAGGCAAAAACCTACCAAAAAGGGACAGGTTTGTTTTGGCAGGTTTTATCTGGGGAAACGCAAATGGCCGCTTAATAGGTCGCGCAAGACCTTCCCCAAATATAAAGGCGCCGGGAGGCGGAGACTCCCGGCGCCCGTCAAAGGGACTGTGTTGTCTGTTGGACCGCACGGCCCATCGCGGCGATAACGCCGACTAGGCCTGAAGTACCTGCAGCTGCTTGTGAATCTCGATGAGCTCCGTCGCCATGACGCGCATGGTCTCGGTACCGGCCATCTGGTCCTCGGCATGCAGCAGAATCAACGGGGCCTCGCCGTTACGCTCGCCGTTGGCCTCCTTCTTCAGAAGCCCCATGTGAACATCGTGGCCACCGTTATAGGCCTCGTCGCCCTGCTTGATAAGCTCCTCGGCGGCGTCAAAATCGCCCTCCTTGGCCTTTTGCACGGCATTGATGTACATGCTCTTGGCGGTACCGACGTAGCTGATGATCTCGAAGCAGGTCATCTGCAGTTCGTTCATATCCTCCATGCGGAGCACCTAGCCCATCACGCTGACGCAGTGGTCGATGATGCCGGCAGCGTTCATGCGGCCGTAGTCGACCATGTTGATGACCTCGACCGGAAAACGACCGGCGGCCTCCTTCTCAAAATCGCCCTTGGTGTAGCCGATCTGCGGACCAAGCAGCAACATGTCGCACTCGTCCAGGTGATCGTGGGCCTCGTTCATGGGACGAGCCTCGACCTCAATATCCAGACCACGGTTTGCAACCTCGGCCTGCATCTTCTGGACCAGCAGGCTCGTGGACATGCCGGCATTGCAGCAGAGCATGATCTTCTTCATGGTTTCCTCCTTATAACTGCGCGGCGCGCAGACGACAACTGGTTGTATTCCTTGCGGCTATTGTGCCCGCTCCCCTGTATCTTTAAGCAAGGGAGAGAGCCGCGGGCACCGGCACCGCGTACCGGCGCCCGCAAAGGTGAAAGGGACGAACGTTAGGCGTTCTACTCGGCGAGAGCCTCCTGCTTGGCGATTGCCTTCTCGGAAATCTTCATAAAGGGCAGGTAGACGGCCATGCCAATGACAATCTCGAGAGCCTGCCACACGCCGGCGCGCCAGTCAAAGCCCGTAGCGAGCAGGGCATTGATGACGGGAGGCATGGTCCAGGGCACCTGGGCGATGCAGGGGCTGATGATGCCTGCGCAGGTAAGGCCATAGGTGATGCCGATGAACAGATCGGGAAGAAGGACGAACGGGATCATGAGCGGCAGGTTGTACACGATGGGGTAACCGTAGATAACCGGCTCGTTGATGTTGAACAGACCAGGCAGGATAGCCATCTTGGAAACGGTCTCGGAAGCCTTGTTCTTGGAGAACAGGAGCGTGTCGAGCAGAAGCATGAGGGTGCAGCCCGAGCCGCCGATGAGGGCGAAGCTGTTAACGATCTGCATGTTCATGTAGTGATCGGGCTGGATGGTGCCACCGGCGGCAAAGGTAGCCATGTTGTCGACGATGAGCATGGTCAGGATCGGCTCGACGGTAGCGCCAGAGATGGTGGACTGGTGAATACCGACGCAGAACAGCAGGTTAGCAAGGGTGTAGATGAGGATAACAGCCCACGGACCGGCGTTCATGATGCTCTTGAGCGGGTTGGAGATGCACGTGGAGATGATGGTGCACAGATCGGTGCCGGCGCACACGGCGAGCAGGGCTGCGGCAAGAGCGAAGATCGCGAGGTTGAGCAGCATCGGGATCATGACGTTGAAGGAGTTGGAGACCGCGGGAGGCACGCCCTCGCCCAGCTTAACCTTGAGCTTCTCGACGCCAGAAATCTTGATGAAGAGCGAGACGGAAAGCAGGGCGATGATAATAGCCGAGAACAGACCGTTGGTGCCGGTGTTGGCAGTCGAAAGGGCGCCCGTGACCTCGGCGGAGGTGATCTTGTCGGTGAGCAGCGGGCTCGTGGCGGCAAGCGAGGCGGTGATCTGCTGCGGCATCATGATGACGAAAGCAGAGATAGCGACGACCACGCAAGCGAGCGGGTTATCGAAACGCTTGTTCTTAGCGAGGCTGTAGCCAATCAATCCGGCCAAGATAATGGCAGAGACGTTGAGGGTGCCCAGCGTAATTGCCGAACCCCACGTCTGAAGGTTGGCAAGGCCCGCCGCATCGAGCGGGAACAGAGGGAACACGACGTTGTTAATAAGAACCGCGATACCCGCAAGGATATAGAGCGGCGTGATGGTCGCGAAGGCGTCACGCAGGGAACGCAGGTGAACCTGGTTTCCCACCTTCGCAGAGACCTCGGCAAACTTGTCGAGGAAGCTCTTTCCGTTGTCACTGGCCATGATTGCTCCTAACTTTCAAATCCGGCCTTTTCCTATGCGCACGGTGGTCTGTCGCCCTCTGCCACCAGATGTGCCATGCGTTGCGCGCAGCGGCGCGCGGTCTGGGCGTTCGCCCGTTCGCTAATCAACCACGTGAGTCGTGGCGACCTGCTTGAGCCAAGCTGCCGACTTCTTAAGGCGGCGCTTGTAGCCGTCCATAAGGTCGACCTCGACAAAACCGTAACGGTTCTTAAAGGCATTCGCCCAAGACCAGTTATCGATGACGGCCCAATAATGGTATCCACGGCACTTGGCGCCCTCGGCAATTGCCTTGGCAACCCACTCCAGGTGCTGGCGTACAAAGTCGACGCGGTAGTCATCCTGGATGGTTCCTTCGGCGTCTCGGTTCTTGTATTCGTCCATGATGCCGATGCCGTTCTCGGAAACGAACCACTCAAGATCGGGGTAGTTCTTAGCGCAGTCCATGCCAAAGTCGTAGAGGCCCTGCGGGTAGATCTCCCAGCCGCGGCTCTCGTTCATAACGGCGTCGGGCCACACGTACTCGTCGGCAAAGTGCGGCAGACCGTACTGGTCGATCTTGCTCGCCGGCGCCTGAACGCGCGTGGGGTGGTAGTAGTTGCAACCGAGCCAGTCGACAACACCCTGCTTAAGAATCTCTTGGTCGCCGGCACGGAACGGAAGCTTAACGCCGCCCTCGGCCAGGCTGTCGAGCACGTCGGCGGGAAGCTCGCCCTTGGTAATGAGGTCGAGCCACCAGCGGTTGTTGACGCCGCTGGTCATACGCACGGCCTCGAGGTCCGCCTCGCTGGGGTTCTCCTTGGTGTAGACCGGGGTAAAGCAGTTGATCATGCCGATCTTGGCATCGCTGCGAACGGCGCCCTCGTCATAGGCGCGACGGTAGTTGGCCACGGCCAGCGCATGTGCCAGCGAGATGTGATACTGCACGGTGCGAGCGCGGCTAAAGTCGTGGAGCTGCGGGAACCACACGCCCTCCTGATAGCGCTGCTCGGGCTCGACGATGGGCTCGTTAAAGGTGAACCAGTACTTGATCTCCTGGCCAAACTCGTGGAAGGCGACGTCGGCGTAATGTGCGTAAGCCTCGACAACCTCACGGCTCTCCCAGCCGCCACGGTTAAAAAGGTAGGTGGGCATGTCAAAGTGGTACAAGTTGACAAACGGCTCCAGGCCGGCTTCGCGAGAGGCGCGGAACAACTCGTGATACCACGCGGCGCCTTCCTCGTTGAGGTTGCCGTCGGCATCGAGCAGACGGCTCCACTGGATGGAAGTGCGATAGGTATCCAGGCCCAAGTCCTTCAAAATGCGAAGGTCTTCCTGGTACTTGGCCATAAAGTCATTGCCGGCGTAAGAGCCAACGCAGTTGTAGAACGAGCCCAGATCCTGGATGGACCAGGTGTCCCACAGGTTCTCGAGCTTGCCGCCCTGGTTCCACTGACCCTCAGTCTGCGGGCCGGACATAGCAGCGCCAAAGAAGAAGTCGTTGGGCAGCTGATACTGTGCCATCAAAGTCCTCGCTTTCGTGTTCTAGAGCTTCCGGTTGGAGACGGGTTTGCTTTGGCAGGTTATCCGGCGCGGGCGCGCACCGGTCATACCGATATCCAACCCGCCAAAACAAAACCGTCCCCAAACGGTCGATCCTGTTCTGCGGAAAGATTCCGTTCGTTGCTTAAACTATAGCGTTCTAATTCTAAAAGTAAAGCGTCTTTTTCTTTTTTCTTTCTCGAGCTTCTTAGATAAAGGTTATATGGGTGCCTTGTTAAGGGTTATACTTACTTGCGTATTGATATATGTCGGAAAGGAGGTTCAATGATTCCCAAATACGAGGCGATAGCTGCAGATATTCGTCGAAGCATCGAGGATGGCACTCTTAAACCGGGCGACAAGCTTCCCACCGTCGTTGAGTTCTGCGAGCTCTATAGCGTTTCCAAAATCACCGTCAAACGAGCTATCGAGCAAATCACCGAGGAAGGTCTTATTACCAGCCGACGCGGATCGGGTACCTACGTTAAGGACACGGCGGGACTTCCCGGTCAGGCGTTTTTCCAGGGCAAAAACGACCGTGCCCAGGGCTTTTCGTATGAGCACCGCGGGGAGAAGGTGACCTCGGTGGTCTACGATTTCTCGATTGTTAATCCACCAGCGGACATCGCAGCCCAGCTGGGAATTGCCGAGGATGACTTTGCCTATCACATCGTGCGCGTGCGTCAGGCCGATGAGAAGCCCATCGTTATCGAGTACACCTACATGCCCCTCGAGCTGATTCCAGGCCTTAAAAAGAAGGACCTGTACGGATCGGTCTACCACTTCATCCGCGAGCAATGTGGGCTGAAGATTTCGAGCTTCCACCGTACCATTCGCGCCGTGGCAGCAACCGAGGAAGAAGCCGAGCGCTTGGACACCAAGCCTGGCTCTCCCCTGCTCGAGCTCACCCAGATTGGCTTTTTGGACAGCGGCGCCGCCTTTGAGTATTCGGTCTCGCGCAACGTTGGCGACCGCTTTGAGTTGCACAACGTAACGTTGGCATAGGTTTTTGTAGTCATCCGGGCGCTCGCTTTGAGCTGTTTTGTGCAGCGCCCGCGCAACACAATGGGGGTATGAACATGTCCGATTTGATTAAGCTGACGCCGATCTTCCACGAGAAGATCTGGGGCGGTCGCCAGCTCGAAACCGTATTTGGCTACGACATTCCCGATGGCCCCATCGGTGAGTGCTGGGCCATCTCGGCCCACCCCAACGGCGACTGCCAGATTGCGGAGGGCCCGTATGCCGGCCACACGCTGTCGTGGCTGTGGGCCGAGCATCGCGAGCTCTTTGGCAACTGCGAGGGCAAGGAGTTCCCGCTGCTCATTAAGATTCTGGACGCCAAGGACGACCTTTCGATCCAGATTCATCCCAACGACGAGTACGCTGCCGAGCACGAGAACGGTAGCCTGGGCAAAACCGAGTGCTGGTATGTGCTGGACTGCGAGCCCGGCTCCACGATTATCGTCGGCCAGCGCGCGCATGACCGCGCCGAGGCCGCACAGATGATCGAGGACGGCCGCTGGGACGACATGCTCAACGTGCTGCCGATCCACAAGGGCGACTTTTTCCAGATTGATTCCGGTACCGTGCACGCCATCAAGACCGGCACGCTCATTTTGGAGACGCAGCAGTCGAGCGACGTGACGTATCGCCTGTACGACTACGACCGTCCCGGCACCGACGGCAAGCTGCGCCCACTGCACATTGAGCAGAGCCTCGACTGCATCGACTTTGATGCCCAGGCTCCGACCGACGGCACGGTGACCGCGCCCGAGGTAAACGGCGTGACCGAGCTCGAGTCTAACTCCTGCTACACCGTCGATCGTGTGCGCGTCGACGGCAGCAAAACCCTCGACCAGCGCTGGCCCTTCATGTGCCTGTCGGTCATCGACGGCGAAGGCACCGTCTGCGGCGACCCCGTCCACAAGGGAAGCCACCTGCTGGCACCCAGCACCGTGAACCAGATCGAACTCGAAGGCAAGATGGAACTGATCGTCTCACACCTCTAGGTCGCACCAACAACCAAAACGCAACAAGGGGCTCCCCCGTCCATGTACGGGGGAGCCCCTACTCACATCTATTTATCTATCAGCCCACCCGGCTCTCCAGATCAAAAAGCGGACGAGCAAAGCGACGATTGCGCAACAACGTTATCTAAGAACCTGGGCGGGCGTATGGGGCAACATCGATCGCGAGTTCCGCACGAGCCGGAGAGCACTTAATGTGCTCTC
>ENA-OPAL01000828-OPAL01000828.1-human-gut-metagenome-genome-assembly--contig:-NODE-828-length-21543-cov-10.692852_pt1 | contig 21543 bp, 17 predicted proteins | sample MGYA00241057_ERZ501430 | MGnify/ENA primary metagenome ERZ501430 (study PRJEB25962, sample SAMEA2042506) | human gut metagenome | biome: human gut; feature: human-associated habitat; material: faeces...
TGCCCACAAGAATGGGAATAGTTGAGATACTAACGGAGCTTTCCAAAGCCGTCTGCCTGCTTATATATAAGTAAAAACTGCTAAACAGCAAAGCAAAGGGGGTATATCTATTGAATGATTTAGGAAATAAGCAGACAACAGTATGTTCCGATTATTTGGAAGCGGTCAAGTCAATCAATACCGACAAGGCTCTTTCCAACACAGAACGTCTATCTGCCTGCATAGAGGAATTAAACAATCCCTACTGCTTCTTATGTGGTAAAACACTTGTAAAAGTCGTGTTTAACGAGGATGCTCCAACGCTTGATTTTTGCTTGATAAATTACTTCAAGAGCCTAAAAAGTTACTGAAAAAATGGGCGAAATATGGTATAATAAAAGAGTGATAAATGACTTTTCTAATAGGAGAAATCAATATGCCGAGAGTTAGAAAAGTTAAAAAATCAAATAGCAAAAATCACATGGTATGGAGAATTGCCGTATATATCCGATTATCAAAGGACGACGGCAACGACGAAAGTTTAAGTGTTACGAACCAGAAAAAGATTATCCGTGAATACTTGGAAAATTTCTTTGAAGAAGAATATATCCTTGTGGATATTTATATCGACGACGGTATCAGCGGTACAACTGATGACGCAAGAACTGAATTTATCCGCATGATTGATGATGTGAAAGCTGGTCTTGTGAATTGTATTATTTGCAAGACATTAGCACGAACATTCAGAAATTATGCAGATCAAGGTTATTATTTGGAAGAACTTTTTCCACTTTATAACACAAGATTTATCTGTCTGGGAAGTCCGTCATTTGACACTTACAAAAATCCAGAGTCGATTACAGACGGTATGGACGTTCCGATTACGGGATTGATGAATGACCGTTATTCAGCAAGAACTTCTAATGATGTTCGACGTACCTTTAATATGAAACGTCGTAATGGCGAGTTTATCGGGGCTTTCGCTCCTTATGGATATAAGAAAGACCCAACAAATAAAAATTGCCTTATCATTGATGAAGTCCCTGCACAAGTGGTACGGGATATTTACCGCTGGTATGTAGAGGACGGTATGAGTAAAATCGGTATTGTAAGACACTTGAACGAATTAGGCGTACCTACACCTATGGACTACAAACACAGTCAAGGCTTGAACCTCAAAACACCTAATCAAGCAAAGAATGACGGTATGTGGGGCATTTCAACGATAGCTAGAATTTTAAGTAATCGAATGTATATCGGAGATATGGTACAAGGGAAACAGCGAGTAATCAGCTATAAGGTTCATAAAGCGATAGCAACGCCAGAGAGTGAATGGTTTATCGTAGAGAATACTCACGAACCTATTATTGACAAAGTAACCTTTGAAATGGCACAGTCTTTATCTCAACGTGATACCCGTACTGCTCCTACAAAAAGAAATGTCTATCTGTTTTCTGGTTTCCTACGTTGTGCAGATTGTGATAAGAGCATGACAAAGAAAACCAACAAAAAGAACATGGCAAACGGAGAAACCAAAGAATATACTTATTATGTGTGTTCTACTTATGCTTTAAAAAATAAAGATAAGTGTAGCCGTCATAGCATTTCATTAGAAGATTTGACAGAAGCCGTACTCAATGCAATTCAAGTACAAATTTCTCTTGTTTGTAACATGGCAGAGGTAATCACAGAAATCAATAAGCAAGAAGCTGTATGTAACCAGTCCTTGCGATTGACAAAGCAATTACAAACCAAAGAACATGAGCTTGAAAAGATTACTAATGTCATAGACAATTTGTATATGGACTGGAAGTGTGGCGAGATTACCAGAGCTGAATATGTAAGAATGAAAGCCAAATTTGAAGCAAAGGCAGACAGCATGAAAAATGCGATTGTCAATCTTAAAGCCGAGATTGAGCTTTCCTCAAAAGGCGTAGGCAATAATGACCCTTACCTACAAATGTTCTTGAAACATAAGAACATAACCGAGTTAAACCGTGGAATATTAGCTGAATTGATTGATACAATCTATATCCACGAAAACAACGAAATTACAATTAAGTTTAATTTTGCAGACCAGCATAAAAGATTGTTAGACTTTATCTCAAACAATCAAAACACATCTAAAAAAGAGGGACGTGTTTATACACTACCCTCACTATCTAAATCTACATTAGCTGTTTAGCAATTTTTGTCTATATATCTATGCACCGTTTGGTCCGAGCAGTCCGAAGATCTCACCTTCTTCGATGTCGAGTGACAGGTGGTCAAGCGCTAACAGATCACCGTAACGTTTTACAAGATTTTCTATATGTACAAGCATAAGATTCCCCCCTTGATGATTTGTTACTTGTAGTATAGCGTATGGCTGATTATAATGATAGTGTCGCAGATCATAAGTTGAATGTGACAAATGTAATATAGGAGAAAAGAATGAGAAAGATAACAGATGAAGGATGTTTGTTCCTTTACGGAGCAGGACTTCTGATAACAGCGGAAACAGGGATTCCGGCGGTTATTGCTATTCTGTTTGTGTGTATCTATACCTGTGTGAATCTGGTAGGGGAAGAAAAGTATCTGCATTACATTATGACGATTGCTTTCATGGCAGCCGGAATTATTTCTAAAGAAATGTGGATGTTTCTTCCGGTGGTTTTATATAATATGCTATGCTTTTATTCTCCGGTTTATATAGGGGCTGGTGGTATAATCGTGGCCTGTGAGGCGCCGGCGTTCCGGGAATATTACGGGCTGGAAAAAGAGATGCTTATTGTTGCCGGGCTGGCAGCAGCAGTTCTGTTATATGGACGGACCAGGAGGCTAAATGAATTGGAGCAGGAATATAAAAGGGCCAGAGATGACAGCAGAGAACTGACACTGATGCTGGAAAAGAAGAATCAGGATCTGTTGGAAAAGCAGGACACAGAAGTATATCTGGCCACACTGAAAGAACGGAATCGTATCGCCAGAGAGATCCATGACAATGTGGGACATATGCTGTCGCGGTCCATCCTGATGGTGGGAGCATTAAAGACTGTTAATCAGGCTGAGAATCTGAAAGTCCCGATGGAGCAGCTGAATCAGACGCTGAACGAAGCCATGACGAATGTAAGACAGAGCGTGCACGATCTGCATGATGAGTCGGTAAATTTAAAAGAAGTGATGGAATCGCTGGCAGAAGAATTCAGTTTTTGTCCGGTACAGCTTACTTATGATATGGGATATGATATTCCAAAAGAGATCAAATACAGCTTTATAGCCATTACGAAAGAGGCACTGAATAACGTGATGCGCCACAGCAATGCAAATGAGGTGAAGATTTTGGCAAGAGAACATCCCGGACTATATCAGCTGATCATAGAAGATAATGGAACGTCAGATGAGCGGATCCGGCCAGATGGAGACTGGGAAGAATATGCCGAGAAGGAAAGTGCCGGAAAGACCGAAAACGCTCGAAAAACAGAAAATACAGAAAGCAGCGGAATCGGGATCGAGAATATGAAAAAACGTGTCCGCATGCTTGGCGGAACCATGCAGATCCAGAAAGAAAATGGCTTCCGTATATTTATTACGGTTCCTAAAAATGAGGGAAAAAGATGAAGATAGTAATTGTAGATGACGATATCCTGGTATCCAGTGCGTTAAAGACAATTCTGGAAGCAGGAGGAGAAGTAGAAGTAACCGGCACCGGACAGGATGGAAAAGATGCCGTCCGGTTATATGATGAACTGCTGCCGGATGTTCTTCTGATGGACATCCGTATGAAGGACATGAACGGTCTGGATGCCGCAGAACAGATTTTGAAAAGGCATACGGATGCAAAGATTCTTTTGCTTACCACGTTTTCCGATGATGCGTACATCGTAAAAGCATTAAAATATGGTGTGAAAGGATATCTGATAAAACAGGATTACGGCAGTATCCTTCCGGCATTGCAGGCGGTGCAGATGAATCAGACCGTATTCGGAACTGAGATTATGTCCAGAATCCCGGGATTGCTTCAGAAAGAGCAGAAAGAAAAAGAGCAGACATTTGACTGGAACAGTTACGGAATCGGAGAACGGGAACTGGAGATCACAGCACTGGTTGCTGAGGGACTCAGTAACAAAGAGATATCGGAGAAAGTCTGCTTAAGCGAAGGAACGGTCCGGAATTATATCAGCAATGTGCTCGAGAAACTGGAATTAAGAGATCGGACACAGCTTGCGGTGTATTATCTGCAGAGAAGCAGAAAATGTGATAAGAATAAATAGGAGCAGAGAAAAAATAAATGGAAGAAAAAAGTAAATATACAAAAACAATCAACTGGAAGCAATTCTACCGGAATGTATTCGCTCTGGTCATCCCGATCGCAATCCAGAATCTGATCAATGTCGGAGTTACGGCGACGGATGTGATCATGCTTGGAAAGGTTGGAGAGAAAGTGTTATCCGGGGCATCTCTTGCAGGACAGATCCAATACATCATGACACTGATCTTTTACGGAGTGACCTCCGGAGCAACGGTTCTGACGGCGCAGTACTGGGGGAAGAAAGACACCAGAACGATAGAGAAAGTCCTGGGTATGGGATTAAGTGCCGGACTCATCGTTGCAGTAGTATTCGCAGGAGCAGCCCTTGGCATGCCGGAGACACTGATGCGGATCTATACCTCTGATCCGGAAGTTATTGCAGAAGGAGTAAAGTATTTAAGAATCGTAGGATTTTCCTATGTGTTCATGGCGGTGACACAGGTGTATCTGAATATTATGCGCAGTATCGAGAGGGTAATGGTGGCTACATTTATTTATCTGATTTCATTGCTGATGAATATTGTGGTAAATGCGGTTCTGATCTTCGGACTATTTGGATTCCCGGTAATGGGAGTAAGAGGTGCGGCAATCGGTACGCTGTGTGCCAGAGCAGCCGAGACAGTGATGGTTCTCGTTTATGCCATCTTCCGAAATAAAGTAGTAAGGATCCGGCTTAAAGATATGGTGAAGATCGATAAGGTTCTGTTAAAAGATTTCGCAGTTTATTCTATGCCGGTGGTATTAAATGAACTGATGTGGGGACTGGGAACGTCGGCGAATACGGCGGTGATCGGGCATCTTGGAAGCGCAGCAGTGGCAGCCAACTCGGTTGCGCAGGTGGCAAGACAGCTGGCAACAGTCGTAACATTCGGGATTTCCCATGCAACGGCGATCTATCTCGGCAAGACGATCGGGGAAGGCAAGATGGAACTGGCAAAAGCATACGGAAAACGTTTCGTGTGGTTAAGTCTGATTCTTGGAATCCTGGGTGGTGTGCTGATACTGATCTCGGCACCAATCGCCAATGCGAATCTGGCACTGACCGGACCGGCAAAGAATTACTTAAGTTTCATGTTCTTCGTTATGTCGTATTTTACTGTGGCACAGGCATTTAATACCACAATGGTAGTGGGGGTATTCCGTGCAGGCGGAGATACGAAATTCGGATTGATCATGGATGTATCGACGATGTGGGGATTCTCCATTTTACTCGGGGCAGTGGCGGCATTTATTTTGCATGCCAGTGTGCCGGTCGTCTATGTTATACTGATGAGTGATGAACTGATCAAAGTACCGATTACTTTAAAGCGGTATTTGACATACAAGTGGCTGAGAGATGTCACAAGGGAACAAAAAGAACTGGAGGAAATGTAAAATGATCGTATTAAGCAAGGAGCAGATCGAAGAAATGGTTGATCCGGATCAGATGATGGATCAGATCGAAGAGGCATACCGGATCTATGGATCAGGTGAGTTCTATATGCCGCCAAGACCGACGGTAGAACATGAAAATAAGCAGCTCATGTATATGCCATGTTACACAAAGGATATCATAGGGACAAAGATCCTGTCGATCTTCCCGGAGAATTCCAAACTGGGACTGCCGTCGATAGATGGTATCGTGTTACTGAATGATTATACGACAGGCGCGCCGCTTGCTGTTATGGACGGGCAATCGGTAACGGCATGGAGAACCGGAGCTGTCGGCGGTGTGGGGATCCGCCATCTGTCAAGAAAAGACTGTCGCACCGTAGGAATCATCGGAGCAGGAATGCAGGGATTCCATCAGGCTGTGTATGCATGTGCGGCAAGAGATATCCATACCGTATATGTGTTCAACCACAGTGACCGTGATTTGACAGATTATCTGGAAAGACTGAAAAAAGCTATTGATAAGGAAGACGTAAAGGTAGTACAATGTAAAGCAGTGGAAGAGCTTGTACGAAACAGTGATATCATCTGTACAACAACTCCTTCTACCACACCTGTTCTTCCGGATGACAAAGAACTTCTGAGAGGAAAATGCATCATTGCGATCGGCTCTTATATGCCGGAAATGAGGGAAATCCCGGATGCAGTACTGGATCTGGTGGACAATGTATACATTGAACTGCCATACGCATGTGAGGAAAGCGGAGATCTAAGCCAGCCTCTGGCAAGTGGAAAACTTACAAAAGACCGGGTAAAACTGATGCATGAATATCTCGTATCGGGGGAAAAAGAGATCAAAGAAGGTCAGACAACATATTTCAAATCGGTTGGAATGGGATTATTTGATGTGTGTATCGCACAGAAATTATATGAAGTAGCAAAGGAGAAATAACATTATGAAAATCGTAGCAACAGAAAAAGCACCAAAGGCACTTGGACCATACTCACAGGGATATGTACACAACGGAGTACTGTATACAGCAGGACAGATCGCAATCAATCCGGAAGTGAATGATGTAGAAGCAACTACAATTGAAGCACAGACAGAGCAGGTATGTAAGAACTTAGGAGAGGTCTTAAAAGAAGCTGGAACATCATTTGACAAGGTATTAAAGACAACATGCTTCCTTGCAGATATGAGTGACTTTGCAGCATTCAACGAAGTATATGGAAAATACTTTACATCAAAACCGGCAAGAAGCTGTGTTGCAGTAAAGACACTTCCAAAGGGAGTTCTGTGTGAAGTTGAACTTATTGCGGCTGTAGAGGAGTAAGACAAATGGCAGAAGAACAAAAAACAGGCTGCAGCCCGTCCGATTGTGCGGGCTGTTCCCATGCAGGTGAATGCGGAAGCAAACCGCAGAGTCTGATCAAACCGGAAAATAAAAAATCACACATCAACCATGTGATCGCAGTTGTCAGCGGAAAAGGCGGTGTTGGAAAATCTATGGTTACCGCATCGCTTGCAAGGCTGATGAGAGAACAGGGATTTTCTGTAGGTATCATGGACGCAGATATCACAGGTCCATCCATTCCGAAGATGTATGGAATCCATGAAAAAGCAAAAGGGGATGGAGAAAATATTTTCCCATGTGAGGCAAAGGATGGAACGAAGATCATGTCCATCAACCTTTTACTTCCGGAAGAAGATGATCCGGTTATCTGGAGAGGTCCGGTCATTTCAGGTGTTGTCACACAGTTCTGGACAGATGTTGCATGGGGAGAACTGGATTATCTCTTCGTAGACATGCCGCCGGGAACCGGTGATGTACCGCTTACCGTATTCCAGTCCCTTCCGGTAGAAGGCATCGTGATCGTAACTTCTCCGCAGGATCTGGTACGCATGATCGTAAAGAAAGCTTACAACATGGCAGGACAGATGGATATCCCGGTACTCGGAATCGTGGAGAACTACAGTTATCTGGAATGTCCGGACTGCGGACGTAAGATCTCCGTATTCGGCGAGAGCCACATCGACGAAGTGGCAGAAGAACTCGGCGTTCCGGTCATCGGTAAGATGCCGATCGATGCAAGTCTTGCAGAGGCAGTGGAGAATGAGAACTTTGCAGAAGTAAGCAATGATTATCTTGCGGAAGCAGTGAATAAGCTTTAAGAGATGGAGATAAGAAGATGGTATTTGGCAGAGTTGAAATACTTTGACAGGTACCATCTTTTGTGATAAATAATTAACTTATGGATTTACTGTTGACTTAAAGGACATAACCTGTTGTGCTAATTGCATAGTTGATAGATGAATTTGTGAGATAGCTATGTGCAAAGTGCATAAATGAAGTGGAACGTATTATTTTGATAAAATGCGTAGAAGGAAGCAAAGATACCATGCAGCATAGGAGCCGAAGGGGCATGCAGAAACTCTCAGGTAAAATGGAACGAATTCGGACGACGCTCTGGAGAACAATAAGAATTGTACCGAAGAAGTAATCTTTCAGGTAAAAGGACAGAGGCAGACAAAAAACACTTTTGAAAAGAAAGTATTTTTTGCCTGCTTTTTTAGTGCTCAAAATGGGGAATGGGCGCGAAAAGCAGGCAGATTCCGAAGGAGGTAAAAACAAATGAACAGAATCGAAGATGTAACAAACTACATCACAGAATGTGACAAAGAAGTTGGGGAAGCACTTGCATTAGAGCTTGGCAGACAGAGAAGAAATCTGGAGCTGATTGCATCTGAAAAGCCGTAAAATGTGGTAAATTCATCATGAGCGCAAATGGGAAATCTATCATCACACAGGAAGAACGCGGCTTCATCAAAGTCGTAGCCGAAGAAGAAGTAAATTGCTATTTAGTTCATCAGACCGGTTACGCGGACCGGAATAAAGGATTCCTAACTTTTATTCCGGTCCGGGCAGCCGTCGCTTAATGCATTAAACAGCAATCGAATAATACACCGCCGAATAAGCCGAAAGATCCAGCACAGCCTTCCCGTCCGTAACCTTCACTTTCTTCTTCGTATACTTCTTACATCCTCCAAAAGTTTCATCATCACTAGCCAGAATCACTTCCAGTTCTTTCGCATCTTCCACCGGAAGTTCATACCCTTTCTGATCCTCATCCGAGAAATTAAAGACAGCGGCAATACGTTCTTTGCCATCCGTTCTTTCAAAAGCGTAGATACAGCGTTCTTTCTGATGACAGTCCAGCCAATGGAAACCGGCGTTTTCATAGTCTTTTGCAGAAAGAGCCGGAGTTGTCATATACAGATGATTCAGTTTCTGCATGAAGTGATGGAATGCATCGTGAATTGGATACTTCAGGATATCCCAGTCCTGTTCACGTTTTTCATCCCATTCACGGAGCTGTCCGATCTCATTCCCCATGAAGTTTAATTTCTTTCCAGGATGTGCATACATGTACATATAGAAGGCACGTGCCTGTGGGAATTTCTCTTCGTATTCTCCATGCATTTTCTGGGCGATGGTTGCCTTTCCGTGAACCACCTCGTCATGTGAAAGCGGAAGAAGGAAAACATCGTTATAATAGTACATCATGGAGAACGTAAGCTTGTGATAATCGCGGCTTCTGTATTCCGGTGCGGTGCGGAAGTAGTCAAGTGTATCGTTCATCCAGCCCATATCCCATTTGTAATCGAATCCAAGTCCGCCCTGATCAGCAGGTTTTGTTACGCCTTCGAAAGAAGTAGAATCCTCGGCAGAGAGCATAGCTGTCGGGTGCAGTGTTTTTAATCCGCGGTTCATTTCACGAATAAAGTCTACTGCATTATTGTTGACACCTCTTGCCGGTTCACCCTGCCAGTAAATGATACGGCTGATTGCATCCATACGGATTCCGTCCACATGATATACGCTTAACCAGTAGTTCGCAGCAGACTGCAGGAAGCTTCGGACCTCGCCTCTGGAATGCATGAAGTTGCAGCTTCCCCATTCGCTGACACCAACATCCTGATGTGGATATTCATAAAGTGAAGTTCCGTCATAATCGGCCAGTGCATAATGATCAACGGCAAAATGTACCGGCACGAAATCCATGATCACACCGATGTCGTTCTTGTGGCAGGCATCAATGAATTTCATCAGTTCTTCGGCAGTTCCATAGCGTGATGTCGGGCTGAAGAATCCAGTATTCTGATATCCCCAGGATTCGTCACACGGGTGTTCGCTGAGCGGCATGATCTCGATATAGTTATAATCATTTTCCTTAAGATAAGGGATCAGGATGTCGATCATTTCTACATAAGTGTACCAGTCGTCTGCCTTTTCAGAAGGCTTCTTAAATGAGCCGAAATGCAGTTCGTAGATATTGAGTGGTTTGTCCTTGCATACTGAACGCTTCTGCATCCATTTGCTGTCTTTGAATTTGTAATGGGACAGGTCGCGGATGATAGACGCGAAGTTCGGACGGAGTTCCATGCCGAAGCCGTAAGGATCGCAGTGCTCTACGCAGTTTCCGTCCTGTCTGTAGATGCGGTACTTGTACATCATGCCCGGCTTTGCACCTTTGGCATAACATTCCCAGAAATTTCCGTCATAAGTTTTATTAAGTTCCCATTCCTGCCAGTCGTTAAATTCCCCAATGACTGTAATGCGTGATGCAGCAGGTGCAAAGGTACGGAATGTGGTTCCGTCTTTGTCCGGGTGTGCGCCGAGAAATTCATAGGCGTCGAATATTTTTCCTGTGTAAAATCCGTAAAAATCCATATTAACCTCCGTAAAAATGCAACGTAAATAATTAACTGCCGAAAAGATAATGGACAGTAGTTGCTTTTTTGATCTATAATCATATTATAAGAGAAATGCGAGAAGGTATCCACCGACAAAACCGACGAATGGGTGGATAACCGACGAATGGGAAAAAGTGTCGGGAAAGTGAGAAAATGAAATGGATCTTAGGATTGAGAAAACAGAGCGGGGAATCAAGAATGCATTTATCGAACTGCGTTCCAGAAAACCTCTGGAAAAGATAACAGTAAAAGAATTATGTGAAAGTGCAAGGATCAATAAGTCTACCTTTTATGCACATTATAAAGATATCTACGATCTGTCAGATGCGATGGAAGAAGAAGTGGTACAGTCGATTGCGAACAGTATTCAGCATCCGGAATATCTTATGGAGCATCCGGCAGAATTCGCAAGGGAACTTCTGATGGCCTATATATCTCAGAATTCTCTGACGGCAATATTATTTTCCGGTAGTCAGGCAAATCATTTCGCGGACAGTATTGAGCGGAGTATCAAGCAGATGATTTTTGAAAAATATCCGGAGTTTGAAGAAGATACGGCGATGAACGTGATGTTGAGTTTTTGCATTCAGGGAAGCTACCATGCTTATCAGAAGAACCGGAGCGGAGATATCATGACGGTGATCGATGTGATCGCAGGGATGACGGGAGCGGTTCGACCGATGTATGAAGAACGATTGGGGGAGAGCAGATCATGAATCTGGAACAACCATGTATCCGCATTTCAGTGCGGAATCTGGTGGAATTTATATTGAGACATGGAGACATTGACAACCGGACCGGCGGGGCAGATAAGGAGGCTATGCAGCAGGGCGGCCGGATACACCGGAAAATCCAGAGACAGCAGGGGGCAGAGTACCGTGCAGAGGTCCCGTTAAAGTATCAGATAGCGTGCGATGGATTTATCCTGAGTGTAGAAGGAAGAGCGGATGGGATCATAGAACTTCCGAAGCGTGTGGTGATCGACGAGATCAAAGGAGTATTTAAGGATTTGAAACGTCTGAAAGAACCGCAGCTTTTACATCTGGCTCAGGCAAAATGCTATGCCTATATCTATGCAGAACAGAAAAATCTGGAAGAAATCGGAGTACAGATGACGTATTGTAATTTAGATACCGAAGAAATCCGGAGATTCCAGGAGGTATATACCCGGGCAGAACTTAAGAAATGGTTCGAAGAACTTGTATCAGAATATGAAAAATGGGCAAGATACCAGATGGAATGGAGAGCAAAGAGAAATGCTTCAATCAAAACAGTGGAATTCCCATTCGAATATAGAGACGGACAGAAGAAACTGGTTGCGTCGGTATACAGGACAATTTTGAGAAAAAAGAAATTATTTATCCAGGCACCGACCGGAGTCGGCAAGACAATGGCGGCCGTATTTCCGGCGGTGAAAGCAGTCGGGGAAGAACTGGGAGAAAAGATCTTTTATCTGACGGCGAAGACGATCACCAGAACGGTGGCAAGTCAGGCATTCGAGATCCTGAGGAAGCAGGATCTGAAGATGAAAGTCATCACATTGACGGCAAAAGAAAAGATCTGTTTCTGTGAGGAAACTATCTGTAATCCGGATGCATGTCCATATGCCAAAGGACATTTTGACCGTGTAAATGCTGCTGTTTATGAACTGCTCACATCGACAGATGAGATGAGCCGGGAAGTGCTGGAAGAACAGGCAAGGAAATGGAATGTGTGTCCGTTTGAAATGGCACTGGATGTATCGCAGTGGGTAGATGCGGTTATATGTGATTATAATTACGTCTTTGATCCGAATGCACATCTGAAACGCTTTTTCGGAGACGGCGTCAAAGGAGAATATCTGTTTCTGATCGATGAGGCACACAATCTGGTCGAACGTGGGAGAACCATGTACAGCACCAGTATTTGCAAGGAAGATTTTCTGAAAATCAAAAAGCTGGTAAAATACGGAGAACCGAAACTTGTCTCGGCGTTGGAGAGCTGCAATAAGCAGCTTCTGGAGTTAAAAAGAGAATGTGACGGCTGCCAGATACTGAATAGTGTGTCACATGTGTATATTAAGCTATTGTCTTTGATGACAAAGCTGGAAGAGTTTATAGAAGACTGTAAAGATGAAGTAATACGGAAAGGGGTACTGGAGTTTTACTTTGGTATCCGTAATTTCATATATATTCATGACCGGCTGGATGAAAATTATCTGATTTATTCAGAACTAAGTGAAGAAGGAAAGTTTTACCTGCATCTGTTCTGTGTCAATCCGGCGGGATGCCTGCAGGAATATATGGGAAAAGGAAATAGTACGATATTATTTTCGGCAACATTTCTTCCAATCAATTATTATAAGAAACTGTTATCTGCGGCAAAGGATGATTATGCGATCTATGCAGAATCTCCATTTGAACAAAGCAAAAGATTACTGCTTCTGGGAAATGATGTCAGCACGAAGTATACCAGACGCGGACCGGAGATGTACCGTAAGTATGCAGAATATATGATGCGTGTGATAAAAGGAAGAACAGGAAATTATCTTGCCTTTTTCCCGTCTTACCGATTTCTGGAAGAAGTGTGGGAAGCATTCATGGAACTGCCGCAGGAACAGATTGAAGTTGCAGTACAGTCCCAATATATGACGGAGCAGGAACGGGAAGAATTCCTGAAAAAATTCGAACAGGAAAGAGCACACAGCCACATGACAGAAGCCCAGAGAGAGGAGTTTCTTTTGGAGTTTGAGCGGGAAAGAACGCAGTCCTTTGTAGGGCTATGTGTTTTGGGCGGAATTTTTTCAGAAGGAATTGATCTGACGGAAGATAAACTGATCGGGGCAATGATCATCGGGACAGGACTTCCGCAGGTGTGTCTGGAACGGGAACTTTTAAAGTATTATTTTGACCGGAAGAATCTGAATGGATTCGATTATGCTTATTTGTATCCGGGCATGAATAAGGTGCTACAGTCGGCAGGACGAGTCATCCGGACTGATCAGGACAGAGGGGTGATTGCACTTTTGGATGAACGTTTTATGGACCGGCGGTGCCAGGAGGTGTTTCCGAGGGAGTGGAATGATTTCCAGATCTGTAACAGTGAAAATATCGAAGAAAAGATAGCAGGGTTCTGGAAGGAAGAACAGATGGATAAGAGGTAAGCAGAATCAGAAAAATATTATTTATAGAAAAATATATTATAGAACAATATGATAGGAAAAAATACCATGAGGGACATATGCCACATGGTATTTTATGCGAAAGTAAATAAAAGTAGCTGCCACCGGTAGTTCTTTCGGGGATACTTTGGCAGGAAAAAGAGTTTGTAAACATATTAAAAATAAGATAAAAACTCCTGTGCGGCTTTGGATACCGGAACCTTCTCGTTATGCGCAATGACAAGTTCGCGTTCCGGAAGCGATTCCTTCGTCTCAACAATAAACAGAGAATCCGAATCGGCTGTCTGGGAAAGACAGAAATCCGGAATAAATGCGATTCCAAGTCCGATGCGGGCAAGGTCGATCAGAAGGTCATTACTGCTGAGTTCGATCTCCGGAACCAGATCCAGCTGATTCTGAAGAAACAGGTTGTGCAGATATTCACTGGTTGTACTCTTTCTGTCCAGCATAAGGATCGGGTAGTCCAGAAGTTCTTTGAAAGAAACCTTCTTTCCTTTTAATTCTTTAAATGCTTCATTGGCAATGAACACATCCTGGAAATCTTTGATCTTTTTCACATTCGGAACATTTCCGAGATAGGAATTCGGTGAATTGACAACGATCAGATCCACCTGCCCGGTCTCCAGGAGTTCTACGCAGCGGATCGATGTCGCATTCGTAACCTTGATATGCGCTCCCGGAAATTCCCGGTGGAAGCGTTCCAGATAAGGCACCAGGAAATAACGGCAGATCGTATCACTGGCTCCGATGTGAAGCTGTCCTCCGCGTGCGCCGACATCGAGAAGCTGGCTTTCCCCACGCTTGATCAGGCTGATCGCCGGTTCGATATGGCGCAGAAGAATCTCTCCTTCGGTAGTAAGACGTACTTTCTTGGTGCTTCGGATGAATAAGGTCTGATCCAGCTTTTTCTCCAATGCCTTGATCGACTGGCTGACAGCCGACTGCGAGATAAACAACTGCTTGGAAGCTTCCGAAAAGCTTAAGGTGGAAGCTACATAGTAAAATACTTTATATAACTCATAGTTAATATCCATGATAAGTCCTCCTAATGAATCTTAACTGTATTATAAGTGAAATGAAAGAAAATTACAACCGTATTTACAATAGAAGTGTTATAATAATGAAGAACAGGAGGAAAAAAACTTGAAGAAATTAACAACGCTCATATCGGTTGTGGCCATGATGTGTGCAGTGATCGCAGCACTTGCATTCAGTATCTGGGCGGCAGTATATGGAGACAGTCATTATAGATTTTACAAAAAAGAATACCAGAAATATGAAGTGACAGAAGATCTGGATATGAACATCGACCATGTCATGTACGTGACAGAACATATGATGAACTATCTGATCGGAAAAGAAGAGAAGCTGTCAGTTGTAACAACGGTGGAAGGAAAAGAGCAGGATTTCTTCAATGAAAGAGACCGGCTGCATATGCGAGATGTCAGGAATCTGTTCCTGGGAGGTATTAAGGTCGGGGGAGTTTGCCTGATTGTAGCTGCAGCCATACTGACGATGTTTAAAAAGCGGGAAAAAGACTGGAAGAGACTTTTTTGCAGGGCATATTCGATCGCACTTGGTGTATGGCTGGTCATAGGTGTACTGCTTGGCATTGCTTTCAGTATAGATTTTACGACGTGTTTTACGATTTTTCATAAACTGTTTTTTACCAATAATCTATGGATATTCAATCCGGAGACTGATTATATGATCCGGATGCTGCCGGAAGGATTCTTTTCTGATATGGTGATCCGTATCAGTGAGGTATTTGGAGCGGTGCTGGTAGTGATATGGATCGTATTGTTCGTTATTAAAAAATATTATAAAAAGCCAGAGGAATCGTAAATCTGTAAAAAAGGATTGACGGGAATGAAAATGATAAAGGATTAATAAGTACAGATTATAAAAGTGTTTAGATATATTAATTGTATTAAATAATGAATGTTGTGTTATACTAACAATAGAAAATGTGTAAAAATTCATTTATGGAGGATTACTTATGAGCAATGTAAAAAGAGTGTACGTGGAGAAAAAATCAGGATTTGATGTACAGGCCAAGGAGCTTAAGACTGAGATCCGCAGCTATCTTGGAATCAAAGACGTGGACAGTGTTCGTGTACTGATTCGCTACGATGTGGAAAATGTATCCGATGAGACATTTGAGAAAGCATGTAATGGCATCTTTTCTGAACCACCTGTAGATACATTATATAAAGAAGAATTTCCGGCAGAAGAAGGAAGCAGAATCTTTTCTGTAGAATTTCTTCCGGGACAGTTTGACCAGAGAGCGGATTCCGCTGTTCAGTGTATTCAGTTTATCAAAGAAGACGAGCAGCCGGTCATCCGTACCGCGACAACTTATGTGATCCATGGAGGAGAAGGCAGCTTATCAGATGAAGAATTTGAAGCAATCAAAGAACACTGCATCAACCCTGTAGATTCCAGAGAAGCACAGGGCGAAAAGCCGGAGACATTAGTTACCGTATTTGATGAGCCGGCAGATGTAAAAATCTTTGACGGATTCAAAGATATGGAAGAAAATAAGTTAAAAGAATTATATGATTCTCTCGGACTTGCCATGACATTCAAGGACTTCCAGCATATCCAGAATTATTTTAAATCAGAAGAAGACAGAGATCCTTCCATGACAGAGATCCGCGTTCTGGATACATACTGGTCAGATCACTGCCGTCATACAACATTCTCGACAGAACTTACAGACGTTTCATTCGGCGACGGCGATTACAGAGAGCCGATGGAAGAGACTTACAAACAGTACATCGCTGATCACAGCGAGATCTTCAAAGGAAGAGAAGACAAATTTGTCTGCCTGATGGATCTTGCACTGATGGCAATGAGAAAATTAAAACGTGAAGGAAAATTACAGGATCAGGAAGAATCCGATGAGATCAATGCATGCAGTATCGTTGTGCCGATCGAAGTAGACGGTGTGGAAGAAGAGTGGCTTGTGAACTTCAAGAACGAGACACATAACCATCCGACAGAGATCGAGCCATTCGGTGGAGCTGCTACCTGCCTCGGAGGAGCCATCCGTGACCCACTGTCAGGACGTACATATGTATACCAGGCAATGCGTGTTACAGGAGCCGCTGATCCAACCGTATCTGTAAAAGATACATTAAAAGGAAAGCTTCCACAGAAGAAACTGGTTAGAGAAGCAGCACACGGATACAGCTCTTATGGTAACCAGATCGGACTGGCAACCGGAGCAGTAAAAGAGATCTATCATCCGAATTATGTTGCAAAACGTATGGAGATCGGAGCAGTACTCGGGGCAGCACCAAGACGTGCAGTCATCAGAGAAACTTCGGATCCGGGAGATATCATTATCCTTCTCGGCGGACGTACCGGACGTGACGGATGCGGTGGAGCAACCGGATCTTCCAAAGTACATACAGAAGAGTCTATCGAGACCTGTGGAGCAGAAGTACAGAAAGGTAATGCACCTACAGAAAGAAAGATCCAGAGATTATTCAGAAGAGAAGAAGTCAGCAAGCTGATCAAAAAATGTAACGACTTCGGAGCAGGCGGAGTATCTGTTGCTATCGGAGAACTTGCAGACGGACTTCAGATCGACCTTGATAAAGTACCTAAGAAATATGCCGGCCTTGACGGAACAGAGATCGCAATCTCTGAATCACAGGAACGTATGGCAGTTGTTGTAGATCCAAAAGATGTAGATGAATTTATGAAATATGCATCCGAAGAGAACCTGGAAGCAACAAAGGTGGCTGTCGTAACAGAAGATCCAAGACTGGTCCTTTCATGGAGAGGAAAAGAGATCGTAAATCTTTCACGTGCATTCCTTGATACCAACGGAGCACACCAGGAGACAACTGTAGCGGTTGATATCCCGAACAGAGAAGACAGCATCCTCGTAAGAGAAGAAGTAAAAGACGTAAGAGAAAAATGGCTTGGTATGTTAAAAGACCTGAATGTATGCTCACAGAAAGGTCTGGTAGAAATGTTCGACGGATCCATCGGAGCAGCTTCTGTATTCATGCCGCACGGTGGAAAATATCAGAAGACAGAGACGCAGGCAATGGTTGCCAAGCTTCCGGTATTAACAGGAGACTGCGATACCGTAAGTATGATGAGTTACGGATTTGATCCATATCTGTCAACATGGAGCCCATATCACGGAGCAATCTATGCAGTGACAGAGTCTATCGCAAAGATTGTTGCAGCAGGTGGCGATTACAGCAAGATCCGTTTCACATTCCAGGAATATTTCCGTCGTATGACAGAAGATCCACACAGATGGAGTCAGCCGTTCGCAGCTCTTCTCGGAGCTTACAGTGCACAGCTTGGATACGGACTTCCATCCATCGGTGGAAAGGACAGTATGTCAGGAACATTCGAAGACATCGATGTACCACCGACACTGGTATCTTTCGCAGTGGACATTGCAAAAGAGAAAGACATTATCACACCGGAACTTAAGAAAGCCGGAGATAAACTGGTATGGCTTCGTATTGAGACAGATAATTACGACACTCCTGTATACGAGAAAGTTATGGAGCAGTACGGTAAATTTACAGAAGATATCCACAGCGGTAAGATCGTAGCAGCTTATGCACTGGACAGACATGGTATTGCGGCAGCAGTCAGCAAGATGGCATTCGGTAACGGCATGGGTGTGAAGATCGAGCACGATGTAGACGCAAGAGACTTATTTGCACCGGCATTCGGAGATATCATCGCAGAAGTACCGGCTGATAAGGTATCTGAACTTGGAATTACTTATACTGTAATTGGTGAAGTAACAGACAGCGCAGCTATTGAATATAACGATGTGAAGATTGCGTTAGACGAAGCAGTATCTGCATGGGAAGAAACACTGGAAAAAGTATTCCCGACCAATTCCGGAGCGGAAGGACAGGATGCGAAGGTGGAGACAGGATTATATGATACATCTGATATTTATATTTGTGACCACAAGATCGCTCAGCCGACCGTATTTATCCCGGTAATGCCTGGAACAAACTGTGAATATGACAGTGCGAAAGCATTCGAAAGAGCAGGAGCAAAGGTAATCACAAAAGTATTCAGAAATATGAGTGCATCTGATATCGTTGATTCTGTAGAAGTATTTGAAAAAGCGATCGAACAGTCACAGATCATCATGTTCCCAGGTGGATTCAGTGCAGGTGACGAACCGGACGGATCAGCAAAATTCTTCGCAACAGCATTTAAGAATGCGAAGATGAAAGAAGCGGTAGAAAAATTATTGAATGAGCGTGACGGACTGGCACTTGGTATCTGTAACGGATTCCAGGCTCTGATCAAGCTTGGTCTGGTACCAAGCGGAGAGATTACAGGACAGCAGCCGGATTCACCGACACTTACATACAACACGATCGGCCGCCATATCTCCAAGATGGTCTATACAAAAGTAGTAACGAACAAATCTCCATGGCTCAGAGAAGCAGAACTTGGCGGAGTATACACCAACCCTGCATCTCATGGTGAAGGAAGATTTGTTGCAAATAAAGAATGGCTGGACAAGTTATTCGCAAATGGCCAGGTTGCAACACAGTACTGTGATCCGGAAGGAAATATCACAATGAACGAAGAATGGAATGTCAACGGTTCTTACTGTGCGATCGAAGGTATTACAAGCCCGGACGGACGTGTACTTGGTAAGATGGCGCATTCAGAAAGAAGAAACAGAAGTGTGGCAATGAACATTTACGGAGAACAGGATATGAAGATCTTCGAATCAGGAGTAAAATACTTCAAATAATGAATGTTCAGGTGTCTGAGACTTTCGGTAATGAGATGAAAATTGGCATCCTTGTATTACAATAAATGCAATTTAGAGCGCAATCTGTTTCATAAAAATGAATATAACATGAGAAAAAGCACAAAACCCTTGCGAAATCTGCAAGGGTTTTGTAAAAAGTTGCAAAAAATAATAAAAACTGTAAAAAATATCTTGCCAGATACACTTGTTTGCTTTACAATAGTAAAGGACAAAGGCGTCAGGGAAAAACAGATGGCGTAAGTCATCTGCTTTTTTTATTCCAAAGCGTGTAGAAAAAACAGCCGGCGGCTGGATCGCAGTATTTGGACAAATTGTTGGACAGGGACGCTTTTGAAAAGGATACGTATATTATTTTAGGAGGTAGAAAGCTATGTCATATGTTGATGAAGTACTGGAGAAAGTAGTAGCTAAGAATCCTGCAGAGCCAGAATTCCACCAGGCAGTAAAAGAGGTATTAGAGTCATTAAGAGTTGTTGTAGAGGCTAACGAGGAGAAATTCAGAAAAGACGCTCTTCTTGAAAGACTTGTTGAACCTGAAAGACAGATTAAATTCCGTGTTCCATGGGTAGACGATAAAGGACAGGTTCAGGTTAATACAGGATACCGTGTACAGTTTAACAGCGCAATCGGACCATACAAAGGAGGATTACGTCTGCACCCATCTGTAAACCTTGGTATCATCAAATTCCTTGGATTTGAGCAGATCTTCAAGAACTCACTGACAGGACTTCCAATCGGCGGAGGTAAAGGTGGTTCTGACTTCGATCCTAAGGGAAAATCAGACAGAGAAGTAATGGCATTCTGCCAGAGCTTTATGACAGAACTTTGCAAATATATCGGAGCTGACACAGATGTTCCTGCAGGAGACATCGGAACAGGTGCAAGAGAGATTGGTTACATGTTCGGTCAGTACAAGAGAATCAGAGGCCTGTATGAAGGTGTTCTGACAGGAAAAGGATTAAGCTACGGCGGATCTTTAGCAAGAACAGAAGCTACAGGATATGGACTTCTCTACTTCACAGAAGAATTATTAAAGATCAACGGAAAAGACATCAAGGGAATGACAGTTGCAGTTTCCGGAGCTGGTAACGTTGCAATCTATGCAATCCAGAAAGCTCAGCAACTTGGAGCTAAAGTTGTAACAGCAAGTGATTCTACAGGATGGGTATATGATCCGGATGGAATCGACGTTGCAGCATTAAAAGAAATCAAAGAAGTAAAACGTGCAAGACTGACAGAGTACAAGAACTACCGTCCTAATTCAGAATATCATGAAGGACGCGGTGTATGGTCTGTTAAGGTTGACCTTGCTCTTCCATGTGCTACACAGAACGAACTTCACCTTGAAGATGCAAAACAGTTAGTTGCTAACGGATGCGTAGCTGTATGCGAAGGTGCTAACATGCCTACTACATTAGAAGCAACACAGTATCTGCAGGAGAATGGTGTGATCTTTGCACCTGGTAAAGCTGCAAACGCTGGTGGTGTTGCTACATCTGCACTTGAAATGTCACAGAACAGCGAGAGACTTAGCTGGACATTCGAAGAAGTAGATGCAAAACTGAAGAACATCATGGTAAACATCTGCCACAACATGGACGATGCTGCAAAACGTTACGGAATGGAAGGTAACTATGTTGCCGGCGCTAACATTGCAGGATTTGAAAAAGTTGTAGATGCTATGACAGCTCAGGGAATCGTATAGAATTGGTATTTAATTTATCAGGCGACGGCTACTCGGACCGGAATAAAAGTTAGGAATCCTTTCCTGTTCAGGTTCCGTCGGCGGGTAATACTAAAGGGGCAAAATTCTGCTAAAAGCAGGCATTCAAAATTTGGAACTCGGCATACGCCTCAAACAGTCAAATTTTGAATACCTAACGCAGAATTTTGCCCCTTAAGTATTACCAACACCTTCTCCACATTCACTGGAAAGGATACCCGACTTTTATTCCGTGGGTATCGGATGCCTGAAGAATTAAGTGCCTTATACTGCGTCCTCCAAGGACCGAGAGGTCAACCCAGTTAATAAATTAAATATCAATTGTAGAAATTATTTAAAAAATTTGAAAAAAGGTGTTGACTTTCCACGGAACCAATGCTATACTAACGAAGTCGGTTCGAGAGAGACGACAAAATATATGGGATCATAGCTCAGCTGGGAGAGCATCTGCCTTACAAGCAGAGGGTCATAGGTT